>Ga0182021_10000185_pt1 | contig 60736 bp, 60 predicted proteins | sample 612E3MmetaG_FD_120493 | JGI IMG/M metagenome (GOLD analysis project Ga0182021, IMG submission 120493) | Permafrost microbial communities from Stordalen Mire, Sweden - 612E3M metaG (Illumina Assembly) | ecosystem: Environmental > Terrestrial > Soil > Wetlands > Permafrost | place: Sweden...
ACGGTTCGCCAGGCTTGTGAGTGGCGCCGTCTTCAGGCAGATTCGGATCGTACGGATGCTTTGGGCAACCGCACTGTTTGGGAAAGTTGTCGAGTCCCATAGTTGTCATTGGGTTACGGATAAACGGGCCGAGCCGCTTCGCCGCGTCCGCCGACGCCATGGTTCCCAATCGTTCGCTTACCGTCGTACCGTCTTTGCGGTCGGCCTCCGCCGACCTGAACCTCCTTTGAAACTGATTATTTGAAAAACTGGGAAGCCGCCGTGCCGAGTGAGAGCACCGTGACCGCTTCAAACTGCTCGCGCAGATGCGTGCGGGGCACCCCCCACCTTCGGTACAGTCGTGAATCTGCATCATGGCGAAATCCTTCCCGTTTCCGAGGAGGAACCCCGATCAACTGTTGATCGGGCTCGCTGATCGGCTTCGCTGATCGGTTTGCCGAGCCCGTCGATGATGCTCGTCGAGGGCGCCGCGGTTGGGACTTTGGTCAGCTCAAGACAGGGCCAGAGAACCCGTGCGAATGCCTGCCCGGCGACGAGATTGCCAATCACTCCGACATAGCTGAAGGCGCCAGCCCCACCGGCCGTGATCGCCACGGCCACGGTGAACGCGCGCCTCGTCGTGGGAACGACGGCGAGTAGGCGCCAGCTACTGGTGCCGTACACGCGACCGGCGCTGCGCAGTTCAACGTACTCTCGGGCCTTGGCTCGCCAAACCGAGGTTCGCTCGGTGCCGGCGTCCAGTTCCAGTAACCACGAGCACTCGCCTTGCCTTGTCTTGTCGGGATCGCCCAAGGTGACGACCGCGTCGGGAACGACGCGCATGTCCTCGCGCTTGAGCGGGCGGAGTTCCCACTCGGGTTGGAACCGACGAATGCAAATCAACGGGAGATCGCGGCAGGCAAGCACGACGGACGTCCAGAGCTGGTTGCGCATCGAGGGAAGGTGCATGCGCCGGATTCCGGCGACGGCACGCAGTTCGCGTTCATCGCAGCCGGCCTGCTCGGCGGTCCATTCCAGGCCTCGCGGCGTGAGAGAATACCAAGCCGGCGCGAGCGGGTCGGTTCTGGGGAAAGAGCGCAGCAGCCCGAGGCGCACCAGCCGTCCAAAGCCGAATCGGGCCGTGTGCGGCGAGCCGTACCAGAGCGCATAGGTATCGGCAATGGTGACGATGCCCATCCGGCCCACCGTGTACGCGATCTGGAGATCGCGTGGCATCTGAAGCCGAGCACCCTGGACGCGCCAAGGAAGAAGCATCATCGGCTTGGCCTCAGCGAGATCGAGGCGCCACAGCTTGCGCAGGGAATGTATGAAGCGGTGGCTTTGCACCGCGCACAACAGTCGGCGGCGCCCAGGTAGACAGCACCGCAGCCAGGAGCGTGGCATTCCCAACGTCCGCGCAAGGAGTTGACGAGGCCGCAGGCCGGGCAGTGCAATTCGCCCTTGATGAGGCGGGCCGTCCAAATGGACCAACGGAGGAGACGGAAGACGGTCGTCAAGACGATCCAGGCGCCGTATGTGGCGTATAGCGGCAGCGCGACGACCAAAACGAGTGAACCGAATGTTTTCTTCCCTTCGGCCATGGTGGTCACCCAATGTCCATGGGCCGCCGGCCGCGACGAGGCGGTGGGGTTGAGCCATGGTCGTCGCCGCCGACCGCAGGCACTGAGGTGAGCAGCTTTTCGACACGCGCGCGAACGTCGCGCTCGCCGGCTTCGAGTTCGGAGAGCGAGGCGACCGCGTCGCTCTTCGCGGCGCGCACTTCGAGTGCCTTGACCTGGTCAACTGACGCGTTCATCACCAGATCGGCGGTCCTCACGAGCACGCCGGGCAAACCGGTGCGCCGATCGACGATGTAGCACTGGCGATCGGGAAGGCGCTCCAACCCCTCGCGGAGAAGCGTGATCTCGGCACCGCGCTCCAGGTATCCGACATTCGGTTTTTCCCACGGCGCCCCACGCTGGCGTGTACGGGTTCCAGTTACGGGGAGGGCGAAGTCCCACGCGTTACTGTCCATGGCGCGAAAGATGAAGTGCAGGTGGAGATTGGTTCGCGCGACATCAGCGATCGAGCGCGACACCTTGGCGACCGAGCTCATGTCCTGGCTGAGCACCGCAAGGAACACGCCTTTTGACCGAGCCAAGCGCAGCAGGTCCTCGAAAGTGTCAGCCAGATGTTCACCACCCGCGGCCAAGAAAGTTGGCCACTCGTCCACCATCACGAAAGTCGGCGCCGAACCGTTCGGCCGGCGCCGTATGGCGTGGTTCAACTGAACCCAAATCAACCCCGCCATGAACCGGCCAATGTCGGTCGACCCCTGGGGCGGCGCAAGGTTGATGAGGGTGATGCGATCATCGAGAAGCTTGGCGAAGTCGATACGGTTCGGGCTGCCGCCCAGGGCGAGCCGAACCGACCGCAGGCGAAGCAAGCGGTCGGCGCGGCTCACGAGGCCAAGAATCCGATCTCGCGATTCTTTGCGCAGGCGTGCGGCCACCGAGTGGAAGAAGTCGGGTGGCCCATGCTTCTCGGCAAGGGCATCCAGGAGTTCGGGGGTTTCGAGAGCCGCAGGAAGCACAGTGAGCGGCAGGCCAGCTCGGATGAGCGCCTCGATCACCTTGTGCAGGATGGCCTCTTGACGAACGCCGAGCCCGCCGTTGTCGAGCTCGTTCGTGATGATACCGGCGATTTCGTACGCCTGAAGCTCGGCATCCACACCCTCCTCGGGCGCGAGGACTTGAAGCCTTGGCAGCGTTCCCGTGGCAAACAGGTCCAGGATCACGACCCGGTCGAGCACGCGCTCCGCCTCGTCGGGCGGGAGCGCGTTCGCGTACTCGACGATCGCACGCTTGGCCAATTCCACTGTTTCGCTCTTGGGGTCGGCTATGACACAGCGGCTGACGCCGCGGCGCAGCGCATTGCGCAGTAGCAGCGCCAGAAGGTAGCTTTTGCCGCACCCGGACGGACCCCAAAACCCCATATGGCTGGAAAGACGCTCGCGCGCGATTTGCATCGGCCAGCCACCCTCCACGGCGTAGCCCAGGGTCACGGCATCCTTGTGGGGACATTGGAACTGGCGGGCCAGTTGGTCGTGAAGGGTGCCGGCACGTCGGCGCTCGCCTTCGAGGACCTCAACTTCGGCTTCCATGGCGGCAAGGCGATCCGAGCCGCGAAAGAGCGACCGAACGAACGCGGCCACAGTCACGAGTGGCCTCCGACAGAAAGCGGTGGTGGCGGGGGCAGCGCCCGCGTGCGGGGTGCCCCGTGGCGTCGCATGGCCAATTCCCGTGACCGTGCTCTGAAGGCCCTGAGCTTCCAGCCTGCAACACCAACGCCAAGCGCCACAAACAGCAGGAACAGGAGAAGCGCCTTGGGCATGGGCGTGTGTTCCGTGCTGCTCGCATTCTGAAGGAGGCAACCAAACCACTGCACTAGGCATGGGATTGCCATGAGGAGCGCGAGCACTCCGACGAGCACTTTGAACAAGCGGCTGGCGATGCCCTTGGCGCTGACCATGAAGGCGAGCCCAACGAGCATCAGCATGATCGCGAGCATGACTACCGACCCTCCTGAGCTACCGCGATCGTGTTGCGAAGGCTCCCGAAGTCGCAGGACTCCGTGAGGCGGAGATCCGATACCCCCATCGCCGCAAAGGCACCCGTCCAGGCAAGCCGCAACTGTTGCGCCTTGCGGGCGGTCCAGGTGGGAGCATCCGGCGTGGCTCGGTCGTGAACCCCGCAGACCACCAACTGGATTCCCGAGAGGTCGGTGAGTTCCCGCGCCTTGCGCAGTCTCCCGACGAAATCCGCCGCCGTCGCGACCCGCCGCTCGAAGTTGATACCAAGGGAGCGATCCACTTCTCGCAGGTCGGAGATGATGACAAGACGCCGGATACTATTGGGCCGCTCCGCCACGACGCGAGCCGCGCGCCAGATACCTGCCGCCACGGCACTGCACTGATTCACCGCCGGCAGCGCCAGGGTTGCAAGGCGACGTCGCTCTTCTTCCTGCCAACGACGCCGCTTCCGCACCGCCCCGCGCCCCCAGCGATCTGGCACCTTGATCTCGTAGCTGCGCATCACGTCCTCGACACCGCAACCGACGATGAGCACCACGAAGCGCGAGCCGGGCGGCGGGTTGGACCCAAGAAAGGCCTCACCCGCCGAACGGGCAACCTCTTCGTTGCAGATCCCGGCGCTGCTTGAGCGGTCGCAGAGCACCACCTCGTCGATGGGCTGAGCCTTACCCCCGCCACATCCAGCGCCCGCCCAGCCCATGATGAGAACCAAGGAAACGGCAAGGCTACGCATTGTCCTTGCCCTCCTCGGCCGCCGGGCTGCGACCGCTGAAGTTGGCACCGAGGTTGTAGAAGTAGCGGCCCTCGGCGAGACGGGCCTCCTTCAGGCGATCCAGTTCCTGGTCCTCGGTCGCGCGTTGATCTGGCTCTCCTGCCAAGTCGTCCAGCTCAGCTGTCAAACTGCGACGCCGAGCTTCCAGGCCGCGAAGCTCGCCTTCGAGTTTGGCAACGCCCGCATGGGCCTCGTCGCGGCGCTGGGCAACGGCAAGGGCCGCGCCGCGCGCTTCCGCGCGAGCGTGGAGTTCGGCGGCGAGCCGGTGGTGGGCACCACCGGCGGCAAGGCCGCCGGCCAATGTCATCATGAATCCGACCACGACGAACCAAATTGAGTCGTCGGGCGAAGCGCCGACGCGAAGGCCGGCCACCGCGAACGCCAGCACTACCAGGCCGATGCGCCCCCAGAATTTCGTCACCGGAGGCTCCTTGACCGTCGCCTTGGAGCCGCACCAGGCATTCACCAGAACAACAACCAGCGTGGCGGCGCTGATGCCGACGAGAAGAACCGGCGAGGCATCGCCGATGTTGCCCGTGATATCGACCCCGAAATGATCGGCGAGGGCGATGAAGATGAAGAGTGCGTCGCCCGCAAGCAACGCCACCGCCAAGGCCAGGACGGGCCAGGTCGGCGACCATACTCGGGCCGAAACGGCCGGTGGCACGGCCGGCTGCACCGCCGCAGCGTCCCCCTTGGGGGCAGGACGCTGCTTGGCGGTCTTGAGTTCCGCTTCAATCTCGCGCTTGCGCCGGCTGACCTCGACGAGTTCGGTAGTGATCAGGCCCTTGTGGGCCGATTCCGACGGACCCTTGCGAGAAGAACGCGTACTTCCCTTGGATGTCCCCGCGGCAAGGATCCTGCGGGTGAGGCGGTTGGCGCAGACTGGCCAGGCGATGCCGGATAGACCGGCATGCCAGAGCCAGAGCTTTTCTCGCCAGTTCAGGATGGCGACCCGGACCATGTTTGCCGCGTCCCTCATGCTGCCCTCCGAGCTACCTGGTTGGCGTTGGCTGCATATGGACCGAGGGCAGCCTCGTCGGCTGCCGCGCGGCCACAGTGGCCGCAGTAGGTCAGGCGTTGCCAGTGATGGCCGCGCCTCACCAGTGCAGTTGGGCGACCACAGGCGCAAAGGTCAGCGCGCCTGAGTCGCCCAGACAGGGCAGCTGCCCTTCGCACGGACTCGAACTTCTTCCCACTTTCTCCTTCGTACTTCTTCATGTCTCACTCCTCTTGAGCCGGCGAAATTGCCGGACAGAGGAGGGATGAGCAGAAGTCGGGCCAGCGAACCCGCTGTTCTCCAGTCAAGGAACAATGCCAATGATCTCAGCAGCATGTGCTCATAGGGCGCACGACCACAGCACAGGGATGCTCTCCGCGGAAACAAGAGAGTTTTGTGTGACAAATAGGGATCAAGGCTCTGTATTGCTTGAATCTAGCCGCCAAAGGCGGACCATTGCCTCTACAAACAAAACTTGTCCTAAGGGCGGCCCAACATGCGCGTTCTACTCTCATGGATCGGTGCACAGGATCCCTGGCGTCTTCCAGGAGTCCGTCCCCCTGGGCAGTTGAACCACTTCACCATGGAGCGCCCGGCGGGATCCACCGAGGGCCCTATCCTCAGCTTCCTTGCCCACGCGAAACCGTTCGACGTCCTCTATCTCCTCTACGACCCGTCGGTCGCTGAGTCAGGAGCCGTCCCGGTCCTGGCCAAGCAACTTGCGGATGCGCACCCCAATCTCACCATACAACTTCCGTTCGTAGATATTGAAGATCCGCGACTTTACTACGACCTCTATCGGGAGATGCGGGCAGTCTGTAAGGCCGCCTTTGACAAGCATGGCGCAAGCGCGGATTACAACGTGTTCTTGAGCCCAGGAACGCCACAGATGCATGCGGTCTGGGTACTTCTTAGCAAGACTGATTTTCCGGCCACAGCATGGCAAAGTTCAGACAAGGCGGGCAGGCCGAAGGCTGAAGTCGTCAACATCCCCTTCGATTTTGAATTCGAAGTCTTGACCCGTGCTGCTGAGCTAGACGCGCACCTTGAACCTCCCCCCGATGGACTCGTGGGTGCGAGCTATGCCTTCCGCAAGGTTCTTCGCCTGGCTCGCCAAGCTGCCGCCTCGGACTATCCAGTACTGATCACCGGAGAAACCGGCACCGGCAAGGAGGAAGTCGCACGTTTCATCCACGCAGCAAGCAGACGTCGTCTCCTGCCGTTTAAGAGAGCTAACTGCGGAGCATTTCCGGCCAACCTTGTTGAAAGCACCCTCTTCGGTCATGTGCGCGGGGCATTCACCGGAGCGATCCGCAATCACATCGGACTTTTCGCGGCCGCCCAGGGGGGAACACTGTTTCTGGACGAGATAGCCGAATTGCCACTCGAAGCCCAACCCAGCCTACTTCACGTCCTTCAAGACAATCACTTCACCCGCGTTGGAGACAATCATGAGCAAACGGTTGACGTCCGCATCATAGCTGCGACTCACCGACCGATCGACAAGATGCAAGCGGAGGGCACCTTTCGGGAAGACTTGTACTACCGGCTTGACGTCATCCGCATACTCGTTCCTCCATTGCGCGAGCGCCGCGAGGACATTCCGGATTTAGTCGAGCACTTCGTCCGCAAAGCCAATAAGCGCCGCAACGAATTGGGTAAGCCACCGATGAGCCTTTCAATTGGCTCGCGCAAGTTGCTGGCCAGCTATGATTGGCCGGGCAACGTCCGGCAACTTGAGAACCACATAAACCGGCTCGATGCCTCCTCCGAAAACCGACGAGTCGATCGGCAGACGACAAAAGACATGCTGCTCGAGTCCCAGGCGACCACACGCGCGGCAGCCAACGCGAAAGATCTATCCTTGGACTTTCGGCTCGATGACGGATTTGACGCGATCAAAGAGAGAGTCGAGAAGCAGATTGTCCAACGGGCATTGGAAGTCGCCGGCACGCAAAAAGCCGCGGCCAAGCTACTTGGCTTCCCCAAAGCGCAAAACATCCAGTACTACTTGGGCAAGCATTCGATGAGCGCAAAAGATGCCCCAGCTACCCCTATCAGCCATTCACCGGCTCACAAGGCACCTGTTAACCACATGCAACGCACAAGTAATGCCAACACCCATGATAGAAACAGCACATGATCGACGCTTGCGAGCCACTGCTGCAACGTGGTAATCTTTTGGATAGCTACTATTCTTAAGACAATAAGCATGTGTCCATCGAGAAGCCTGAATACAATTCTCCAGAACTGGAGGGAACCAACTACGACAGGGCAATTCGGCTATATGACATCTCCGGCAACGCCGGGGGCATCGTCAGAGATTTTCTAATGGAACACCCGGAGCTCCTAAAGGACTATCCCGAGATCGCTACGCTCGCGAGCGAAATCGCTGGAATGGTATTCAAAGAAATCTGCGACCTTCTTGGGATTCCAGAGGAAATCCAGTCGAAGGTGTCCAACGACGGGGAATAGGAGCCATATCTTGCGCAAGCGTACCCTCAGGACTCCCGATTGGAGTGCCGCGCTAGCCCACGCAGCTTCAGGAGAGCCCCCCAGGATGCTCGCTGCTGCCAATGCCGCATATGGCGCCCTGGTCAGACACCTCGTTAGACTGGGATTTGATAATCCGCCGCCATACAGATTTCGGTACGCAGCGCTCAAAGCCGCCCCTGCCGGGTATGTACCCGGAACCATCCTGGGCGCCTACGGCCAAACACTGCGCTATCTCGCGAAGGCAACCCATGGTGTGAAGCACGTTGATAGCGCCAAGGGAATAGCGGCAGTCGAGATGATTCAGAAACTTTGGAAGATAGTCGTCCCCTGCCCCGAGACCAGCAATCACTTGAAGCCAACGCCAGAGACGCACGCGGTACTCACCGAGGCGATCGGCGCGAGTGCCTCTTCAGACGACATGACCCTCAGATATTATCTAGAAGCCGCTGTTGATCAGCTGAAGTACCTGCAGGAGCGGACCGGCAAGAAGAATAATTGGAGCGCCGCTGAAGAGGCCGCGCGCTCGAAGCTGATATCGGGAGCGCTCGCAGCGCAAGTGTTCTTTGCGTCTGAAGACCGAAACGCTCTCAAGCATCCTGAGAAAGCAGGAGGATGGGGCCCCGTCACCCCAGTGGATATCGCCTGCGGAATCAGGTCCATTTGTGCACTATTCGGACTGGTACCGTTGTTCTTGAGATTGCCGAATGGCGGTCGGCAGGACCTTCCGAGTACAAACGTAGGTCCCCCAGAGGCTACCCAGAGACGAGCAGGGCGGAAAACGCCAGGGCCGACAGACTGGACATTCTACGCCTGGACATACTCTGAGATTGGCGAGAAGCGCCAACGTGCTCTCTCCTTCAGATTCGAAGGAGTGTTCGATGAAGTGTGCGAAATCCTTCGCGACGAAAAGATGAGGCTGAGACACGACGACTTGCTCGGACTTCTTGAAGAAACTGATAAGAGATGCAACTTACCGAACCGGGATCTCGTTCAGGCAGCACTTGGGGCAGCCAAACGTCAAGCCGAGCTCAGCCACGGGTGGGTACCAACCGTCGAGGAAGGGGAGACGATATGGGAGCACCTTTGCAACTTCCTTGACATGCTCGAGGAGGTAGTTGAAGGACGTGGTCTCGAAAGTGATGAGGGTTGGTATGGGGACCTGGACGCGTACGAGATCGAGAAGACACTCCACCGAATGCGCTAGCCGGTCTGCGCGAGGCCAGAATCAACTGGCCATGCTGCCGCATACACGAGTGCGTTCAAGCGCCTACCGTCAGGGTCCGGCCCATCCTGAGCGTCGCTTTCGCATACCCCTAGCGGACATGCTCAACGAGGGTTGCGCGTTGCCCGCGCCCGCTTCTGAATAACCTCTACGTTTTTCTCCGCGTCTGCCCGTTCGCGCGGTGTCATTCTCCGGTATGGGGAAATCACAAGCCGAAGTTTGGCGCGCTTTCCAGGCAGTTCAATCTCGACTGTCTTGTGCCCGATGCGCCTCGCCTTTCCCCCGCTCGCCCCGATCGCCGCGCCGATGGCGTCGGCGGCCTGATCCAAATTTTCAAGTCGCGCGGTCAGAGACTTGGCAGGCGGTTCATTGTTGTTTTTCCGCATGTTCCACTTCACCCAACGACCCGGGTGCAACGGTTGCATCCCGTGTGACCAAAGCTACTCCGCGCACACTGCGCTGTAGTTTGCGGCACTCGATCCTTGCGAACATGATCAATGGCTCAACCACCCGGAGAAGACCATGGATTCACACGAAGACAACTCGTCCGACAAGCCGCCTTGTGCGCGGAGTAGCTCGACTGAAATCGGCTTGGTCGATACCGTGGAAGCACGCGATATGGACCAAGCCATCGCCGATTTCACCACCCACCTGCGCGACCGGAACCGGTCGCCGATCACGATCGCGCGCTACATCGACCTGCTTCGTCGGTTCACTCGATTCGCGTGCGTCGAGCTTCATCAGGAAGCGATCGCGCCTGACCAGATCGACAAGGCTCTGGTTGTTTTGTTCGTCCGGGAAGGTGGGGTGACCGGCGCTCAAGCGTCGGCTGCCACGAGGAACAGCCGCTTGGCCGCCATCAGGGCGTTCTTTCGCTTTCTGCTGGCCGAAGATCGCGTGACACGCGACCCGACGGCCAACATCCACTCGGCATCCTTGCCGGCTCGCGCGCCGACCTTCCTGACGGCGGAAGAGTTCGCCAAACTCCGGCGCGCGATCGAGGCGCATGCCTCCGAGTTCTACCTCCGTCGGGACATGGCCATCTTGGTCACGTTGTGGAACACGGGCCTGCGCCTCTTCGAGCTGCTGTCGCTGGACTTGTCTGTGGTTGATTTCGAGACCGAGGTCTTCCGCACCGTTCGCCGCAAAGGCGGCAAGGTCCAGCCGGTCCACTTCAACGTTGACGTGACCATCGCGCTCCGCCGCTGGCTATGGCAGCGCAAGGAGTATCCGGCCGCCGCCGGTCCCGCACTGTTCCTGAGCGATCGCGGCCGACGTTTGTCCTCACGGGCCGTGGAGGATCTGGTGGCCAAGTATGCAAGGCTGGCCGGCATTGACAAGCACGTCACGCCGCACGTGTTGAGGCACAGCACGGCCACGGCCCTGATCCGAGCCGGGAACGGCATCGAGGTGGTCGCCGATGTGCTGGCGCACTCATCGCTCGACACCACCAGGCACTACGTGCACCTCGTGGGTGAGCAGGTGCATGCGGCTGTCGCCTCCCTGGCCGAACCGCCCCGACGTCAAGCTGCACGGTGATCGACCCGCTCCTCGTCGCGCTAGGTCAAGTGATAGTCATTTAAGCGCCATTCTCCTTCACCTGAAGAAGATGGCGCTACCACCCTGCAAACGAAGAATTACTGGAGCCAGTTTCCGTCTCTACTACCTCGGTTTCCGCTGCGCATGCGGGGAGAAATTGTGGCTGCGGCAGCCGAGCCCGTCAATCCCCTGATGGAATCGCTCGGTGTGATAGTGCTCGACGAATTCCTTGATCAAGTAGCGCAGATGCCGTTCGCCGAAAATGACGAACTGGTTCAGACACTCGCGCCGCCGGACGAGTTCGGGCCTGGAGAGAAGGAAAGCGAGTTGCTGCCGGGCGAGGACATCGCCGCTCATCGATAGCCGTCATAGGGGCGGTGGCAGCATGTGAGGCATGGGAATGGGAACGCTAGCGCCACTGGAAGCGTGCGCCACGGCGCCTCCAGACCCGACCCAGGTGCCGTCAAACGTCCTGTCAGGCGGGCTAGTCAACGAGGGGAGGGTTACGGAATACGAAAGCTGGATCAGGCGGTTGGCGGCAGCTGGGAAGAGATAGATGATGCCGAAGGAAACCCCGATAGAGCCCGGCTGGACAAAGAGAGAGTGGATTTCCTGCCAGCCGGTCGATCCACACGTACTGCAATCGATATGATGGAAAGGATAGAGCGTGTACGTGATGCCGTTGTCGACAAGAGTTCCTGCACTGTGGCCGTCGTATGTGAGATCGGTGGCCGTGATGGCTACGTCCGTTACTGGCGGTGGGGCGGAAACCGAGAAGGCCGGTAGTGCGACCGAAACTTCTGCCGGTTCAAGGTGCTCGACACAGGTCCCACTGGCGCGATCAGCGCCACCGCGCGCGCTGGCAGTGCTGGCCATTCCGCGACTGTCCTCCCAGTACTCGTTGGTCAGCAAGCCGGATTTGCAGTAGACCCAGACTACCGACAGACGGTCTGGAGCCACAGCAACCATCTCGTACAGCGCGTAGGTGTAGAGTTCCTGGCGCGCAGCGATAAAGGCTGCGACGGATTCTTGACCATTGATGGACACGGTCCCATGGCCATCGGCTATGGATATGGTCCCAATCGGAGCTGTGCCGGTACCCGTGATGTCGACGCCGAGATCGGCACCAGGGAACCTACCGTCAGTGGCACCCGCACTCAGTACGGTCGCTCCCGCATCAACACTGGACACGGTGCCACCGGTGCTGGTCACACCACCTGTACCAATCATTCCACCCGTGCTGATCGTCGACCCGCCGAATCCGAAAGCGGTACCACCAATGCTGGTCACACCACCTGTGCCAATGCCACCGGTCGCGTTCGTTCCCCCAGTCGCCGCGAGACCTCCGGTTCCAATAATCCCACCTGTCGCGCTAGCTCCACCGGATCCACCAGTTGCATTCGTTCCACTAGTTGCTGCGATTCCGCCGGTGCCGGCTGCGCCGTCAGGAGGGATAGCTCCACCAACACTTTGAATGCCACCGGTGTTTGTGCCTCCGTTTCCCCCCTCACCGCCGATGCTTGCGCCGCCGCTACCAGTTCCCCCAGAGCCGGCGATTTCGCGCGACTCTCGTGCATCACGTCCTCCTGGAGCGCCACCAGCCCCACCCAGGGGAACATCGGGCTGATGTTCGGAGGTTGCGTCGCTCGCATCCACTCTGGGGCTCGTATTGACATCCGATCCGAAATACAGGGCTGCATCCGCGACCGTGCTGTTCGCATCCACTCTGGGGCTCGTATTGACATCCGATCCGGAATACAGGGCTCCATCCGCGACCGTGTTGTTCGCATCCACTCTGGGGCTCGTATTGACATCCGATCCGGAATACAGGGCTCCATCCGCGACCGTGTTGTTCGCATCCGTCCATGGGCTCGTGCTCACATCAGCCGTGGCGCTGCTGTCAGGCGAAGCATCGGATCCCGGCGCGCGGCCACCCGCCCCACCCAAGCCACCATCCATTGCAGTTGGGGCAGTGCCGCCGGTTCTCATCGTGTGTGTGCTGCCGTCGGTGAGATCTTTGGTGGAACTCGTGCAACCCACGAGTAGAACGAAAACGGCGCAGCCTGAAAGATAGATTCGGTTGAAGTTCATGTTCCCCGATCCGATGGCCGTTCGCAAGATACGCGCGTGCACAACTATCGAGTGCTACTTTTCGGAGAATTCTCTGTTACCGCAGCATGCGACGTGCCCGCCATTTGCTTACCTATCGTGTCATTATCATCAGATCCGCAAAGACAAAGCTCTCACGCTCGACAACCTCGCTGGCCCTCACGTAAGCGGGCCGCGAAAACATGGGACGGTCGTACGCGAAGGTGTGGAACTCGCCACGCTCGCCGCACGGGTCGACGCCAGCGGGCACCATCGAGAAGAGCGTCATCGTACGTACGCCCGGCAAAAGCCGATGGACTCTGCTCTGGGTCAACGCAAGTTGGGCGGCCCTTCAGACCGGCCGCGACCATGGTTCGGCTGAGTTCGGCCGTGGGCAGGCCCCAAAGTGGAAACAGGGGTTCGAGTCCGGTACCACGCATTCGCTCTTCCCGACAGCGACGGACGTCATCAAGGAATAGGTCGCCGAACGCAACCCCAGCAATACCTTCGCGGCCGGCGCGCTCCATCGCCTGGTCCATGACCCGGTCGTAGTCGTGAGCGACCCGACCGCCTGAACATCTTTCTGCTGACGAAGAACATGCAACGCCCAGGCGCTATCCTTCCCGCTAGTCCACGACAGCAGCGCCTTCGGCAGATCGTTCAGGGCATAGGCGAAGACAGCTACCAACGGACAAGTCTACGCCCTCTCAATCGAGCAATCGAGGCCACGGGACGTTGCAAAACTGTCACACTCGGACGCTTGACCCGGGTCCCGCGCCTTGCAACATTCTTGCCTTCGCCTGCGCACAAGGCGGCTTGTCCGCGGAGTGCGTACGGATTTTCGCCCACTTGGACGTCCTCGGTCGCAGTCATGGAAGGAGAGATTGAAATGTCAGCAGTTGCTCGCCGGTCGGTCACTATTCTTGCCTTGACCCTTGTTCCCGCGCTCGCCGTGGGCTGCGCCACTGCCCCACCGCCCGTCGCAACCTACACGCCGCAGTTCCAGTTCGCGTACCCTGCGGGTGAGGCGCCCGCGTCCGATGTCACGATCGCTATTGTGCAGCCGACGGGCGGGCTGAAGTTGCATGGGGGAGGCGCCATCAACGAGGTCACCGACCAAACCCAAAAGAACGGCGCGACGTTCAATGCGGCGATGACCGCTCAGTTCCAGGAACTCTTCAACAAGAAGGGCTTCAAGCAGACAGGACCCTTTGAGGATTTGAATTCGATGACATTCCCAGACAAGAAAGGCGCGGACCTCACGATCACTCCGCAGGTGGAACTCACCGTGGCGGCTCCGTACGTGAATGCGAATGCCCAGGACGATCTTTTCGGAACCCGGCCTCGCATGGTCTTCAAAACCGTCGGTCCTTGCGTTGCCTCCGGGTTCATCTCCTTCGTGCTCCTCGAGCCGCTCTCCGGCGAGAAGATATGGGTCAAGAAAGTCGAGATCCCAACCACCCGGACTGACTGCTCAGGCGAAGGAACTCCTGGTCACTTCAACGCGGTCGACAACGGCTTCGCCCAACTACTTGAACAGACCTTCCAGCTCACGATGAGGAAGGCATGGGACTACCTCTCCCCCGAGGAGGTCACGCTACTAAAGAAGCAATCCCAGGAACTGCGGGCCAAGAAGGTTTACTAGACCGTCCTCACCTAGGGAAAGTGACCATGGAAACCAAGAGCGGCGGGACAGCAATCATCCTCTCCTTCTTCTGGACCGGTCTTGGCCAGCTCTACGCCGGCCGGATTGGTCGCGGCATCGCCATGATGATCATTACGCCAGTTCTGATCATGATCGGCTGGTTTGGCGGAATGGCCGGATGCCTTGCGGCCTCATCGAAATTCGCAGCCTCAGCCTCGCAGATTCAAGACGCAAGCTCTAGCACGGGGGTGGGCATCGGCGGCCTCATCGCCATGCTCATCCCGGTCGCCTGGTGGATATGGGGCATGGTGGACGCCCAGCGGCTCTGCCAAGCACACAACGCCGCAGTCAAAGGATGGGGGCGGTGATGAAAACCAAGAACGGTGGCGTGCAAACGCACTCTCCCTGCTCTCCCAGGAATACTCGCGAACTCAAAGTAGATCCAGCAGCGACCGCAGGCTCATACAATCGTGACATCTGGAATCGGAAGACAAGCATGAGAAGGATATTGGCGGTTCTAGGTCTGACATCTTTGGCACTCGGGGCTTGCGGGAGCACCAACAACAACGGCGGCCAGACACCTTGTCCAAGCGGTCAGCACAACGGCGGCGACGGCAGGTGCGCAAGGGTGGGCACCTGCTCGTCTGGCTACGGACCTGACTCGGCTGGTACCTGCGCGGCTCGCGTAGCCGGCCGTGACGATGGGGGGGCGCTGGATGCCTACTCCCCAACGGCTGACGCTATTCGAGGGCAAGTCGACAATTCTGGCGGCGACCCGGTCGGTAGTGGCGACAGCGCGATGATCGCGTCGGACGCGTACTCCCCCCGGGGCATGGATGGCGCCCTGACAAGGGATGGGCTGGCCGACGACACAGTAGCCGGCGGCTTTGACGCCCGCATCGCATCCCCGGATGTCGGGACGGACATCAGCGTGGATAGAAGCATCACCTCCCCTGACGCAAGTGCGGACGGCAGTCCCGACAGCAAGACTGCATTCTCGGATCTCGTGGGGGTGGATAGTCTCGACGCCGGTCTTTCTTCCCCTGACCTCGCACCGCCCGGCGGTCCCGACGGTGGCGCAGTAGTCCTTGATGTCGGAACGGACGGGTACCGCAATGACAGCGCCATATCGCCAGACGTTGGCACAGACAGTGTCCGCACCGAAGCGGGCTCCATTTCCATTGGATCGTTCACGGCCACCGGTAGCATGACAACGGCCCGCGATGGTCATACCGCGACCCTGTTGCCCAGCCGGAAGGTGCTCGTAGCAGGTGGAGTTTATTGGAATGGCGGCAAGTATGTCTACCTGACCAGCGCGGAACTCTACGACCCGGCCCTGGGAACATTCGCGGCCACGGGATCAATGAATACGGCACGCGAGGTACACACGGCCACCTTGCTCTCGAATGGGAAGGTGCTCATAGCCGGTGGAGGAAACGACATCAGCTACCCGCTGACCGCCGAACTCTACGACCCGTCCTCGGGAACCTTTTCTGTCACCGGTGCGCTGAACTCGACGCGCGTTTTTCACACGGCAACGCTCCTGTCGAACGGGAAGGTGCTGATAGCGGGTGGGGTGGGCGACACCAATAGCGAACTGGCCAGCGCGGAACTCTACGACCCGGCCCTGGGAACATTCGCGGCGACCGGCAGCCTGAACACGGCCCGGGCCTATCATTCGGCGACGCTGCTCTCGAGTGGCAAAGTGCTCGTCGCTGGTGGATCCGACAACAGCAGTGGCCTGGCCAGCGCGGAACTCTACGACCCGGCCCTGGGAACATTCGCGGCGACCGGCAGCCTGAACGTAGTCCGGTACACGCACACGGCCACTCTTCTGTCCGACGGTAAGGTTCTCATCGCCGGCGGGACAACCGCTACGGGCAGCTATCCGGCAAAAGCGGAACTCTACGACCCGACGCTCGGAACCTTTTCGGCCACCGGGGCTCTGGCAATGACGCGTCAAATGCCAACTGCGACCCTGCTCGTGAACGGCAAGGTACTCGTCGCCGGAGGGTTCAATTCCGGCAATCTTTCGAGCGCCGAGCTCTACGACCCGGCGTTGGGGACTTTTGCGGCCACCGGGAGCATGGCCACGGGCCGCTACGCTCACTCTGCTACGCTACTGGCGAACGGAAACTTGCTCGTCGCCGGAGGGAGAAGGATCGACTACAGCTCGCAATCGAGCGCTGAACTCTACGCCCCGTAGAGATAGCCCAGCGCGGTCGGGCAAAATGATGGCGCGGATCGGGCTTCGAATGATGCCGACGTTTCCATCGTCCCCCCTAGGATTCCGTACGGCGAGTTTTCCCCAGTGCGGCTCCAAGGCTGGCCTTTCTGTCGGGGCCCTCCCCTTGTCCGTGCAGGTTAAGCCCACTCTCGCCTTCACTGCGCTTCGCCCTCGGGCTCGCGCGGTTACCTTGCTTCCGTGGGTTTTCTCCACGGGGCGAGGAGCCCTTCCCTGTTTTCTACCATGACCTTGAGCGCGTGCTGCCGTCCTCTACCCCGCCGGGCGGTGCCCCCGCAGATCGCATTCGGAGTCGCCTGTTGCCTTCGCCATTGACTAGCCAGCTCGGCGCCCGGGGGATCCCGCGGTGTTGGCTCAAGCGCTATCGGAACACACTTACTGGTACCGCTGAACTCGTCATGGCGTCGTTGCCTAGCTCATTGTAGATATTGTCGCCCCAGCAGTAGACCGAGGCATCCGAGAGCAACGCGCACGCGTGCATTGAACCCGCCGCGATTGCCGTGGCCGCCCCGAGGCCGGAGACGGGCAGCGCGACCATCGACGTATTCGCACTGGTGACGCTTCCAAGTTGGCCGCTTCCGTTGTATCCCCAGCAGGCAACCGCTCCGCTGGCCAGCGCACAGGCAAAGCTCTTGCCACCGACCACTTGGGACGCCCCTGCAACGCTTTGGACGGTGATCGGCCGGGCTTGGGATAGTCCGGTCGTACCCAACTCACTCAATGCGTTGCTGCCCCAGCACTTCACGGAGCCATCAGCGAGGACCGCACAGAAGGATCCCTCCTGATTATCGGACACAAAAAGTGGCGTCGCAGTGTAGTAGGCAGCAATGCCGACAACAGAGGTCAGGCTGAGGACCGGAGTAGGAGCTATCGAGTTGGCTCCGGTGCCGTTTCCGAGCTGCCCATAGGTGTTGTCACCCCAGCATCGGGCCGAACCATCTGCGAGTCGCGCGCAGGTCGAGTTGAAGCCTGATGCGATTCCCGCCACGCCTGTCAGAGCCTTCACATCGACCGGCAACGAAGACTGGGACGTCGAGCCGTCTCCGAGCTGGCCGGCGCTGTTGTTGCCCCAGCACTTGGCACCACCTCCAGAGACGACGGCGCAGGCGTAGTCGTAGCCAGCAGAAATGGAGGTGACTCCCGTGAGATTGGAAACTGAAACCGGTACGGTGGAGTTGGTCTTTGAACCGTTCCCGAGTTGGCCGGCGCTATTGTCCCCCCAGCATTTGACAGTCTGCTCGGCGAGCAGCGCGCACGTAAACGTACCGCCAGCCGCGATCAAGGTGGCCCCGCTGAGCGCGACCACGCGTGTAGGGGTGGGAGTGCCAGATGTGGAGCCGTTGCCAAGCTCGCCGAAGCTGTCTCCGCCCCAGCAAAGAGCCGTGCCATCATCCAGGAGAAGGCAGGAATGCGAGCCTCCCGCCGCAAGCCCGATGGGAACGATGCAGGCCCTCTGGTCACATACCGCGCTGGACCTGCAGCCGCAATCCGAGCAACAATTGTCTTGGGTTTCTCCGATTCCGCAGATCCCATTCCCACACTGTTCGGCATCGCGGTTCTCGGCATCCAACGGGGCAGACCGGGCATCCATCGGCGCAGACGGGGCATCCAACGGGGCAGACTGGACTGCGAGGTCCGGATAGTAGGCGTCCAGAACCACCCGAGCATCTAGGACTGGCGTCGGCAGGTCGCTTCCGCCAGAGTCGGGACCATCCTGGGCCATCTGGATCTTGATATCGCCTACAGCGCATCCGATAGCGAAGGCGAACGCGCACACAAAGAGAATCTGGGCGAGCGGACAACGATACATTAGGTTCCTCCTCGACATTCCTCAGACTAGAGCACTGAAACCGGAGCGAGTGACGACTTGATCGTTCCATTGCCAAGTTGGCCAAGAGAGCTATTCCCCCAGCACTTCACGGTGCCATCGGTAATCAGGGCGCAGATATGGTTGGCGCCGGCAGCGATTTTGGTCACGGAATTCACTCCCGTCACCTTGGCTGGTTCCACAGTGCTGTCTGTAGCGCTCGGAATCATGCCCCAGCACCAGACCTCTCCTGCGACAACACTGCAGACGAAGTCTGAACCTGCAGCTAGGTCGCTCACTTGTTGCAGCGAAGACACAGGAACAGGTTGGTTCTGGTTAGGCAATATTTGCGAACTGCCGAGTAACGAACTGTCTCCCCAACATGAAACGCTGTTGCTGGACAGGCGGGAACAAACCGTGACATTGCAGCTGAAGGATGGCAGGTTTTCGCTGGGAGTCGTCGCAACCACCTGAGTCGCATCGGCCAAGCTCGAAACCGGGCCTGGGGTGGATCGAGCAGCACTCGTGCTGACAGTGCCCAGTTGGAGGGTTTCGTTCCCGCCCCAGCAACTGACGCTCAGGTCTTGCAGGACGGCGCACGCGACATCGGCGCCCGCAGAGATAGAGACGGCCGACGTAAGGTTGGCGACGATGTCGGGTTTCCCGGGCGATACAGGCGACCGGCAGGTCGGATAGAGTGCTGCGGCGGTTCGGCCAAGCTGCCCGACGGAGTTGTTGCCCCAGCACCAGACTTTCCCGTCAGTGGTGCGTGCACAGGCGAAGTCACGCCCGGCAGCCAAGGTTGGCACACTAGCTAGGGTCTCCACGCCAGAGACGCCTGCATCGACAGGCGTCGCGGAGCTGGGTGCGGTCGAGCTTCCGAGTTGTCCGGCGGAATTGTCGCCCCAGCACCTGACGGTTCCATCCGCGATCAAGGCGCAGGTGAAGGCAGTCCCGGCCGCGAGCGCCTTCACGTTCGTAAGGCCAGCAACAACTACCGGCGAGGTCTTAGGTGGGCCAGCAGCAACACCGAGCTCGCCATTTGCGTTGCCTCCCCAACAAAGGACACTCCCGCCAGTGACGACGCATGTGTGGTCGCCTCCAGCGGCAATGGCGGTCGGTTTCTGTACGCAACTGTTGCCCAGACACACCTCATCTGTGCTCGGACAGGGGACGTCGTGGCAAGAAGAGGTCGAGCTTCCTCCGCTGTCGCACTTGCCGCTACCACACGTTGCACCGGTGGCGTCGCGCCAAGTGGCGGCGGCGTCTTGGCCGCCAATTACCACTGGCGTGTCTGCCTCCTGAGTATCTAGGCTCGCCGTGCTAGCGTCGCCTTGCTGACGACTGGCGCTGTCCTGCTGACCCATCACGATGTCGACATCTGGAACCGTACACGCGGACCCTACGGACAGGGCCAGCAGAATCGGCAATCCGCAAGAGGGCTGAGTCAGTCTCACCAGCGCCCCGCCAAAGAGATGCCGCCGCCGTCGCGCAGGGGCATTGCCGATAGCGCCATCTGCCCATCAGCGGACGACGCGCGATTGGGGCGCACCAGAATCATCACCACGCCAGCCACGACGGCTGCGCCGCCGGCAGCAAAGGCCACATTTGCCGCCGTCGCGTACAAGTGTGCCTGAGAACCGAGATCCTCGATGTGAGCCTTGTCCTCTGCGGTACAGCTCTTGGTTGCAGAACAGGCATTCGCCCGGTCTCGGTCAGATACCTTGGAATGCGAGATCAGGCCGAAAGCAACACCGGCGGCAAGTGCCGCCCCTCCGACGGCGCCAGTTACATAGCCCCAAGTACGGAGAGCGTGGCTTGGGCTGGGTGGTGGGGTCGCTGGGGGCACTGGTTGGGAAATCATCACCGGGGCGGGCGGAAAGGCAGGCGGAAAGACGGCTTCAGGGACAGCATGTTCGACGTGCTCGACGACGGGCCTCAGCGCCGGAACCGCAAGCACCAACGAAACTCCTTTCGGCGGAGCGTCCACGACCGTCGACCACTCCTCGAAGCCTTTGGCCGAGGCAGCAAAGACGTGTGTCCCCGGATCGATCGGCAAGTCCGCGTCCCAGGCCGCCCGCCCGAGCGAATCTCCGTCCTTGCGCACGATCAAATCGGCAGGAGCCGACGGAGAGACCGTGATCTTCAACCTCGGCATCCGTTTCTCCAGGTCCGCTAGAACCGAGCGAGCCTCGGTTTCCCGCGGGTCTTTGGCTTTAGCCGCCATCTCAATGGCATGCGTGAGTGCAGTCCATGCGCTCGCGGTCTTGCCCAGTCGATCGTAGCACTCGCTCAAGGAAAGCAAGGTACCTAGGTGAGGGCTTAGACGCTGACTCTCAGCAAGCTTCGGACAGGCTTCCGCAACCCGTTCTTCGTCGAGCATTTTCTGTGCGTCGTTGAACAGTTGGGTCGCGGTGGCCGGATCTTCCGCGGCGGGCTGCGCCCAAGTCAGTCGTGTCAATGCAATCGTTGCCGCGGCCGCCACAAGGGCGATGGCGAGAGAGGTATTTCTCATAGTTGAGTCTTCCACCGGCGCGTTGTTTTCGGAACCGTATCAGTTGGTAGGCTGGGACCGGGCGCAGGGTTCGTTTGGCCACGAGGCGGCTTGGCCACGACGCCAGAAGGTGAGCCGGACTGCGGCTTCTTGCGCGCTTTGGTCGGCCTTGTCGCTGTCACTGCTGCCGCGGTGGCAGGAAACACCGGATCGGCGCGCTGCCGAGCTGGGACGATTCCGACTAGAGGCGGCTGCGAGGGCGCAGCGTTCTGCTGTCGCAGCGCATCCGGCGCGTCGGCGATTTTCGCCACAGGTGAAGGCAAGACCGGGGGCGTCGCGGTGGTGATTGTCGGGGTCGTCGTGGGGGCCGTAACGGACGCCGCTGGCGCGCGCGCCATATGTCGGTCGGCCCCGAACAGGTAGTAGCCTGCAACACCGACCGACACCGCTATTCCCCCCACGACGGCCGCGGTCAGCGGCCTGAGACGCCTACCGCCTTGGCTGGGCGTCGTTCTGCCCAACGGAGGGATCATGGTGTTGGAAAGCGCGGCTGAGGGCATCGTGGTCCGAGACCCATCGAGCACCGAAGCCGCACTCGACCCTGCCGCACCCACGATTGCGCAGATGCGCTCGACAGCCGGAAGGGCCGTACGTGGAGCGACGGGTGCCAGATCTTGGGCAAGGTCGGCGACGTTCGCATAGCGCCGGGTTCGGTCTTTCTGCAGACAGCGCGTGATGACTCTTTCGAGCTGTCGAGGCGCATTGGCCATGTGTTGGCGCAACTCGGGCGCCGGAGCGGCCATGGCCTTCGCACACACCTCTGAAAAGGTCTCACCGGGGAAGGGCGGTTTGCCGGTGAGAAGCTCGAACATGACGGCTCCCATTGACCAAATGTCCGTGCGCAAATCGACGTTGCGGGCCGACTGCATTTGCTCTGGCGACATGTACAGCGGAGAGCCCATCACGGTCTGCGTTTTCGTCATTCGCAGATCCGCGCCGGCTTTGCCAAGCACCTTGGAAACGCCGAAATCGAGCACCTTAATTCGCAGCCGCGAATCAGAAGAACGCACGCAGAAGAGATTCGACGGTTTGAGATCTCGGTGCACGATTCCCATGGTGTGGGCGTCGGCCAACGCCTCGCAGGTCTGCAGCACGAAGTCGACGGTCTGCTCAATGGGGAGAGGGCCGCGCCGTTCGAGCCACGTGCCCAAATCCAGCCCATCGAGGTACTCCATCACCATGAAGGGAGCACCCGAGTCGAGAGTCCCGACATCAATCACCCGAACGACATGATCATTCTTGATCTTCACGACAGCGCGAGATTCTTGCGAAAAGCGCGCGACGACTTCTGTGTCAGCGAGCGCTTCCGGTAGGAGAAGCTTGATGGCTACCTTTTCGTCCAACTGAACATGATGCGCTTCCACCACCACGCCCATTCCGCCAACACCTATAACTCTCGATACCCGGTACTTGCCGGCTAGCACATCCCCTTCGTGTACCCCGGAGGCGAGCTCATTCGGAAGTTGGGAGCCATCGGCTCTCGCAGTCTGAGTCAGAGGCTCGACTGCCGGAACTGGCTTTCGGTCGCGGGGCATGTGTGATTGGGCAGAGTGCCAGCGTTACGACGGCGGCGACATGACTACCGCAAACCACGCAATTTCCACGTTCTCCGGTGGCTGGGTCGGCACCGGAAGGACGACGTTTCCGCTGGTGTAGTCCAATTCCCAATAGTTCGACTGCCCGCCGACAGAAAGAAGGTCAATCTCGTCTTTGACGAAATCTCTGTGCCGAATGCTCCATTCGCTGGTCGGCGTGAGATACGCCGAGTCGTTTTCCGCATTGGTCACAAATAGCTGGTCGCCGTTTTGTAGGTAAAAGATCGGCACCGGCGGGAGCACGGCAGAGTCAGGGAGCTTTCGAGTCTTGACGTATAGGGCGACGCTGGAAGGCGAGCCGCCATATTTCTTGACGAAATCCTGTAGGACAAAAGAGCCCCAGATATAGATCCGACCAGCCCACCGGGTAGGAGCAGGGGTGTGCCAGACCGGCCCCAGCAACGGATCGGTGACGATAGAAGCGCAGGGCTCGTTCTGCGGACTTACGACGTCAAGGGTATCGAAGGCAGCACCATTGACGTCGGCACTGGGCAGGCCCGTCGGATCCGAAGTCGTGGCGGTTGTCGTTACCGGTGCATCGTTGTAGGTGGGAATCGCAACCGCGTAGGCGGCACCGGGATCGAAAGGCATGTAGCAGACGACAACCGCGTTGGAGGGAGCAGCCAGGTCAGGGCATGCAGGTCGACAGGCGGCGGGCGAACCTGGCACGCAAATCTGCATGTTTCCGCACGGCGACTCAACCCAGACACCGTCGGTGCAGGTTCGCAGCTTCAGAGGATTCCTGCACTCTGTTGCACCATTGGTGGAACATGTCTGCGGCAAGCCGTCCGACTGCCCGCCGTCGAGAATCGTCCCAGCAACCTCTTGGAGGCCTGAACGATCTGGCGAAGCGTCTAGGACATAGCCCGCGTCGGGTGTCAGAGAGGAGGTGTCGATTGAGTCATCCTGCCGAACCAAAGCATCGGGCGCGATATCGGGCCGGAGGTCAGAGCCGCCATCGAGCCCTAGCCTGGTATCACGCGAACCAATGTCGGTCGCTGGGACCAGAGCATCTATCACTGGAGGCTGAGCAATATCATGACCAGCCTCCGCCGACGCAACCCCACTGTCATAGGCGGACACCGAAGGTTCATCCCGGAGACCGGAGTCGGTTGCGCCAGCCACGCCGGCATCCAAGCCCACCACCTGGCCTCCGGCCGCGGTGGCGCCGCCAACGTTCATACCGCCAACGGGCGGGATGCTTCCGGCTCCACCGCTCGGTTGGCTACTGCTGCTAGAACAACCTGCCAAGGCCAGCGAAAATGCCACGCTGGAAAGAAGTGACAACTCGAACGCTTTGAACGAAGTGGAACTTGTCACTCTCATTGTGAACCTCTCGGGTTGAGCGCCCACCGCGGAAGTTTCACAGGTGGTGGTGCCTTCTAGTCCTGCTCTGCGCGCTTCTAATGTGACGGTTTGGTGTGGGTTGTGTGAACGACGCGCGACGGGTCGGTGCCGAGTCTAGTTGGCAGAGACTGCTGTCCTTCGCCAGGCTGTCATCCGAGGGTCGACTGGAGGGAGATTCTGGGTGGCTATGGAGCATCCGCAGCCCTGCCTCGCTGTGGCATTCCGCCGCTTCCCACGAGAACCTGGCCAGTAGACGCGGCGACTTGATGAATTCTGACAGCAGCCGCCCGCCCATCACCCAGATCAGCTTTTCCACCGTCTTCCCCGTTGTGCCAAGCGCCGCCGGAGTTGTGCGCGCTATCCTGCTGACGGCTCCATGCCCTCCGTCATGCATCCGCAACCTTCGGGTCGCCGGGCGCGTTCGCGGCGGCGGACTCCGGAGCTGTCCGCGCCGTGCTGGTCAGACGAGATTCCTGCGGCCGACAGTTCCAGGTAAGATCAGGGTATGCCTACCCTGCTGCTGGTCGAGGACCAAGAGGCCAAGCAGACGTATACCCTCCGTGAAGGCCTAAACACGATCGGACGATCAGAGTCCAACAGCATCTGTGTACCGCACAGCAGTCTGTCGCGGCAGCACGCACAAATCTGGATTTCCGGATCCAATGCGGTCATCCAGGATTTGGCGAGCATGAACGGCACCCTGGTAGATGGCGTCCGGATCACGGAACAGACGTTGACGGCCAGGCACACAATTCGTTGCGGCGACATTGAGTTCACGTTTCTCCCCGATGATGCTCCATTGCCGCGAGATTCCCGCCCTTCGCTCGTCTACGACATCGAGAAGGATCCGCTTCGCCGCTCACTGAAGGATATGTTGGCTATGCGCGGCACGCGTGTCAGCTCGACTCGATGTCGTTGCGGCGGGTCGGAAGAGCAAGCCCGGGAGAAGCTGCAGATTCTCCTGAAGGTCAGCCAACTACTGTCGTCGCCCGCCTCACTCGAGGACCTCATCGACCGGATCCTGGAGCTTGCGTTCGAGATACTTAAGATTGACCGGGGATTGATCCTGATGCTCGATGGGCTTGGGGTGCCGCAAGTGCGCGCCATGCGAGTTCGCACGGAAGCCGGACAGCCAGCAGATTTCAGCCGGCATATCGTCGAGCACGTCATCCGTGAGGGGACAGCTGCCCTCTTCTCGGACCCGCGTACGGATCCACGGGTTCCGGAAGCCCCCTCGATCCTTGCGCAGTCAATCTGCACCTGCATGTGCGTTCCGCTCAAGCCGCGCGACAGACTGATCGGTGCCCTATACGTCGACAACCTCCACGTCTCCGGGTGCTTCGGCCCCGGCGATCTGGAATTCCTGGCGGCGTTCGCCAACCAGGCTGCCATCGCCATCGACCACGCCCAGTTGGGATCTCGCCTTGCTGAGGAGGCCGTACGCCGCAGCAACCTGCAGCGCTTCTTTCCACCTTCAACGATCGATCTCCTGCTTCGCAGCGGAGCTGCTCTGACACCAGTCGAGACCCGGGCCACGGTTCTGTTCAGCGACATCAGCGACTACACGGAGCTTTCATCGAAGATGACGCCGAGCGAGGTTATCTCTCTTCTCAACGTATACTTCCCGCCGATGGCGGACATCGTCTTTCGGCATGAAGGCACGTTGGAGAAGTACATTGGAGACGCTCTGCTGGCGCTGTGGGGTGCTCCGTTCGTCCATAGAGACGACCCTGTAAGGGCGGTGAGCGCGGCGGCAGGAATGCAAGTGGCCTTGCGGCGCCTGGTAGACGATGGGCTGCTACCATCGCATCTGCAGATTCACGTTGGGATCAACACCGGTGTGGTCGCTGCGGGCAATATCGGCTCGGGTGACTACGTACAGTACGCGACGATCGGTGATGCCACCAATGTGGCTAGCCGAATCTGCGGCGTGGCGAGGGCGGGAGAAATCGTGATCGATGAATGCACGGCGGAGCTGGTGGGCGGAAGCTGGCCATTGCAGCCTATTGGTCCGGTCCGTCTGAAGGGCAAGAGCGACCCCATGTCACTGTTCCGGGTAGCATGGGGCTGACTGGCAGAGTCGAAGTAGCGCTCCCGGGGCGAATCGTTTCATGGGTGCTGAGAACGGATGTCTATTGCAACCTCCTCCTCCTGCTCCTTACCGCCTATCCTGCAACGAATCCTGATGGCGGTGGCTTCGAACAGGTCCTCCATGCGCATCGACCACTCGGTCGAGCCGCGCGCGAATTGGGCCGCTACCGGCCGGAAGGCCTCACCCGCCTTCTTGGCCAGTAGGGAGACTATGCCGTCGTCTCCGGTCCCACGCCAGCGCACGCACAAGGCAAGGAGGCACGAACTCCCCTGGCCTGGCTCGAATGTCAGCAGCTCCAGACGATCAGAGAACAGACGCGCAAGGAGCGTCTCGCGGGCGAAGGCCGAGTCGACGGGCGCGTCCTCGCAGCCGACCACATCCGCACCCCAGGCAGCCATACCTGAACGCGCCCGACTCGACACGGTTCTGAAGATTCGCAAGGGCGGCAGCGCACTTCTGGGGCTCAACGAGAACGTGGCCGATCTTCCGAGCTTGGCTCGAACCTGATGAAGACTGTAAAGGTCCAGCCACCAGCTGGAGGAATCGATCCCGGCGACCCTGTCGAGCCAAGGATGGGTCACCCGGATGGGCTTGAAGACGGAGGACCAGTCGCAGTCCTGACGGCACAGGCGGGTGTCCAGGACGGCGGCCCTAGCCAGCAAGTCTCGTTCGGAGGTTGCGGCGCTATCAATGTTGGCAAGCGAAGCCTGTCCGAGGAACCACAGCGCGCTTTCTACATCGTCGCGCTGGAGCAACTGCACAACGCCGCAGCCTCCTTCGTCCACGGCTTCGTAGAGCGTGTCTAGAATGGAGTGGGCCGCACGACCCACTAGATCGAAGATGGTCGATGATTCCCGGCCTCGGCCCTGGTCGACTAGCCAACAGCCGAGAGACTCGCCTTCGGACCGCGAGATATCCCCGGTACGCAGGAGTCTACCGACCACCACCGAGGCGCGTCCCGAATGCTCAGCGCAATCGGCAAGCGACCGCTCGTCATCGGGAAGAAGCCAGTCCCTAACCGGGGGACGAGCCAGCGCGGATGCCAGGATCTCGTCTAGTCTCGGAGTATTCGCGTCCATTCTTGGCCTCCTGCTCTAGCTGAACCTGTTTGGAGCACGAGGCATGTTTTCTGCCTCGTCCCCCCTGACGCCTGACGGCCAGCCGGGACGCGCCGCGCGAATCGTATCGCACCCTAGGAGCCGCTGGGTGTAGGCGACTTCCTCGGGCGCAAAGCGCGCCTGCGCTACGAGGGAGGAAAGGGCCTCACATCCGGCCACGCGACCCCGAGAGCGGTACTGGTAAACCCTCTGACGTGCCCGAGCGGCTGACTCTGGGGAACGGGCTTCATCGGGCTCGAAGCCGTAGGTCTCGATCTGTTCGTCCATCTCAGCGCCCATGCGAGCTTCGATGTGGCAGCGCAACGAACGCCGTAGGCTGTCGATGTCTTGTCGTCGATGGAGGCGCGAAAACTCCTCGGCGATTGCCTCGAACTGACGGCGAACCTCAATCGCCAGAAGGGATTCGAGGCTTGGCTCAACCGCGGGTTCGCAAGTTCGGCCCTCATCCTGGTCCGCGTCGGTCGTGCCTATTCCTCGATCGACCCTACGCTTCTGGCGACAGAGATCACGTGCCTTGTTGTCGAGCACGCGTGTGCACCATGCATAGGCCTCTGCCTCGGTGCTGCCGAGAAACCGTGACGTTCCAGTGGCGCATCGAATCAGGAGGTGTTGCAGAACCTCCTCAAGATCGTCATCGTCGAGCTTGCACGGCACGGCTCGCGACACGTGCTGGGGACCCCAGGTGCGAACGATGGCCAAGACCGAAGCGGCAGCTTGGTTTCGCTCGTCAGCATCCGCATGCTCGGATGCAAGCACCTGCAGCGAGGGGCTCAAGCGTGTCATGCGTACCGGTCCTTTGTCATGAGACGCTCCACGCGCGAAGCAGGCTCTTGATCTCGAATGGCCGGAGAGCTGGGTAGCAGAAGCTCCTCGATGGCAATTGTCTCCCGGGATACCGGCTCCGCTCGCGACTCAACCGCCCGAAGCCTTCTCCCTTGATCCACCACGACCCCTGCGACTGCCGCCAAGCGCCCGTACAGATCCCCGTCGCGGCTCGAGAATCGCTTGCCGGATGTGAAGCTTACGGCAGTGAGCACCCCGACAAGGTTGTCGGCAACGAGCATCGGCGCCGCGATAACGGCCTCCGGTTCACTGCCCCCTGAACCAGAGTTGGGGACATCGAACGTGGGGGATCCAATTTGGACTTCCCTTGTGACGGCGGCCAGACCCGTCAGCCCGCTACCTATCGGCACTCGCTTGCCAACCAAACCGGGCGGTCCACCCACGGTCATTACGAATTCGAGATCCCTCTCCTCTGAATCGTATACCAAGAGTGAGCCTTCGGCGGCGGCAACGAATTGCGCACCAAGCTCGATCAGGAGGCGAAGAACTCTCCGTTCCATGCTGTCGGAATCGCGAAGGGTGGCGAGAATCTCGGTCGAGTTAGTCATGCCAGTTCGATCTCCTGTTTGGCGAGCGGAATCACTCTAGAAGGAGGGGCTCGCTCCGTCTTCCCGAGGAGGCATCGACGCCTGTGCCAACCTGCGGTAGAGCCCGTCCTCGTGTATGAGCTCGGTGTGCGTTCCTACTGCCGCTATGCGGCCACCATCGAGAACGCAGATTTGGTCAGCCACCCGAGAAATGAAACCCTCGATGTCGTGGTCGATCACGATGACCGTCAAGCCTTCGCACTTCTTCCTGATGAAGTCCACCAGGCTCTGAAGAGTCAGGTTGTCAAGGCCCGCCGTGAGCTCGTCGACGAGAAGCACGGAGGGACGATGGAGCAGGGCGCGTGAAACAGCCAAAAGCCGGCGCTGCCCACCAGACAGGCCCTGGGCCACATCACGAGGCAGGACGTAGTCGAGCGGCTTGCCACCCGAGGCTCGCAACAGGACCGCCCACAGACCAGTCTCGCGGCACACCGACTCGATCTCTGCGTCCGTGGCGTCCGCCTTGGCGAGCAAAAAGTTTGCTCGCACGGTATCAGCGATGAACAGCGGAAACTGAGCCACCCGCACGATTCTGTGCCGGAGGCTGGATAGTCGAGCATTCCTTACGTCTACACCAGCAACGACCACTCGCCCGCCTTGAGGATCGGATAGCCGTCCGACCAAGTTCAACACCGTCGACTTGCCAGATCCAGATGCACCGACGATGGCAGTCACGCGTCCGGGAACGAACGATGCCGAGAGATTCTGAAGAACCGGCTTGAGGTCAGGACCGTACGAAAAACCCACATTCTCAAGCTCAACGATCGCTGGCCCATCCGGTATGTCGACTGCGTTCGGTCTCTCCACGACGTCGGGTCTGGCCTCAAGCACTTCGATGACCGTTTCCATGTACGGCCAGCTTGTGTTTAGTCCGCTGTAGAACTGGGTGAGCTGATGCAGGCGGGACATGGCTTCTGGCACGAGCAGGTAGATCGAGATCACGTTCTTTGCCGCATCCTTGCCGCCGGCCGTGTGTGCCAGGTAGACGGCGTAGACAAGGAAGGCGAGCTGCAGGAGCGTGGGCAAAGAGCTCTGTAACTGGCCCGCAATCTCATTGCGGGCGGATGCGGAGAAGCGGTTGCGAAGGTGAATCCGCAGCTTCTGCGAAAACGCCTGCGAGCGCTGAACGTTGGCCCCCATCAGTTGTACTTCGAGAGGCTGAGCGAGCGAGCTCTGCAGCTCCTCGGAGACAACTAGCTCACTATCCCGGACCCGCGTGAAGGCGTTCCGAAGGAGACCTGCGATCAAGCTGCTCAAGGACGGCATGGCGATGATTCCGCCCAAGAGGCACAGCTTGAGGGCGAGAGGGATGGCGCCAAGACCCGCAAGCTGGCGCTGCAGGAGGAACAGAGCCGTTATCAGTCCTACTCCTTGGATCAAGGGCAGAGCCATGACATCGGCAAACATCAGTTGCGCGCCACCGGCCAGTCGCGCCACGATCGTGCTGGTCTCACCCACCGAGTGCCGCTTATGATAGCTGGGCCCCAACTCGAGAAGGGCGTCGTGCAGGCGTCGTTGCAGGGATCCCAACATGCGCGTGTCAGCCCACTGCTTGCAGATTCGCTCGGCCGCGGAGCAACCGATGGATCCCAGGGTGACGACGATGAGAAGCAGAAGTGCCGACCAAAGCCCCTCCGGCACCAGAAAACCGAGCCAGCCGCCCGTCTGTCCCCCTGACTGTGCCAGGCCTTGTGACGCTTTCTCCGTCGCGGTGGGGGCAAGCTGGCCCATGACCGCCGCCTGCAGGATTAGTTGCAACTGAGAGATGAGCGTCAGGGCAAGTCCGAGGGTCGTTGACAGCAAGAACGGACCCAATGCTGGGCCTACGACGATCCGCCCCCACCGCAAGACCTTCCGGTATGGAATCCGCCGGCTGATCGTTGGCCTTTTCGATCCCATCGCCACGAAGCCGTCTTTTGTCACTGGACCGGGTTGAGCTTGCTTCTCCATCACCATCACCTGGGGGACTGGAGGCATCCGGCGAGACACGGTGGCTCCTGTTCCGCTCTGACTGCGACCTCCCCCGAGTTTTCAGACCCGCAACGCGCCGCCGCAGAATCCGCAGGTGAACCAAGTGCCGTTCCTCGGATCCCCCATCGCCCGCAAGAAGTTGCCACACCAGGGACATCGGACGGGTTCTGGCACGTAGTGAAACTGCCCTTCGACCTCGGCGGCCTTGGGTGGCCCTGCGATCGCCACCCTCATTGCTGCCCGGTCGAGATTCTTGAGTTCCTCGTCAGCAATCTTCTTTCCCTCACGAATGCTTATCTCTGACATTGTCTACCCCCCAGGAGAAATCTCGAAATCGTCGGTTGCGTCCTAGCTGACCGGAAGGCGATCTTCCCTCGAAGTGAACTGGCGGCGCGCCCCACAGCCGGGCGGGACGCGCCATCCAGCCTGCACTCTCGGCGAGGTGTTTAGGCCCTGAATGCCCCACCGCACAGACCGCAGGTAAACCACAGGTAGATGTTCGTATCAACGATCACTCGACCCATATTGCCACACCAGGGACACTGGACCCATTGGGGATGGAGCCACTGACCCTCCACCTCGGGGTTGCGGGGCGCTCCTACCAGTGCCACACCCATCTTGCTGCGATCCAACGTCTTCAGTTCCTCGTCCGAAATCTTCTTGCCTTCGAGTACCTTGATTTCACCCATAGTCGTTCTCCTTTTCAGTTGACCCGGTGACTTCCTCAGGGTCGGTTTATCGCGTGACTCGGTCCCACGTCAACACTGTCGAGGACCTGTCATGCTTCTGTTGACTAGACGCCAGTCAAACCGGCATTCTGACATCGAAGAGCTTCTTTGGTGATTTTCGCCTGGGATGCAGATTCTGCAGTGAACCAGCTCTGCAGAAAACCCAGAAAACAGGCAGCAAGATCAGCCGCCGTTTCCCCTAGTTGTTGCAAAACTGACACAAAATGTTCACATACTCTGGCGGTAGAAGAGGCAGCTGCGATTCAAGACATTTGGGACAATTCTGCTTGCACCTGCAACACGCCGGAAATTGTAGAGGAAGCTGGGATGGCAGGCGGCAACACCAAGGTCGCCTTGCAGGTCCAACCACTCAATTCTCTGTTTACCTCCGTCGAGGATCACGGGCTCGTGCATGCCCGCCGGCAAGGTTGGCAGGGACTTGCTCGCCGTTTCCAAAGTACCTCCCGTCGGGTGTCTGGCCAGCGAAGGATGCATGCGGGACTACGGTATTGTGTTGCTCGACGTATTATGCCGAGCACCCGATTATGCGGCGTTTGGACCGTCGATCCGACGAAGGGGCTGATCTTGAAATCGGCATAATTCGGGTGGTCTTCGGGTCGTTCTGACCTCTGTACCGGCCGGTGTGCCGGCAAGGAGGTCCTATGTCGCAGGCTAGATTCATGGTCCAGGCAGCTGGCCCGCTTGCAGTCCACGCGAGCGGCCTTCGGCCGTACCGGAGGCAACCAGCGTGCCCCGAGCGGCGCTTGTGTGTGCAGCCCGCGATGGGGGCGGCCATGGTAGTAACGGACGTACTCGCGCAGGACGCGCTCTGCGTGTCGTGTCGCTCATCCACGATGATCACGTTGTCGAGACACTCCCGGCGAAGGGTCCGGATCGCTCTTTCGCAATACGAATTGGCTTGCGGTGCTCTCGGCGGCATGGCGAGACACCTCGTGCCGAAGCCCTTCACCCTGCGCCGGAACCAGGTGCCGTAGATCGAGTCGCGATCGTGGATGAGGAATCGCGGTTCTGGTCGTCGCGGTCGCACACGGCTTCGACGAAGGATTGGGCAGCGTACTGGGTGCTCGGCGTCGACGTCACCCCTGCGTGTTCGGCGACGTTACGGGCAGGCTAACCGGGTCCGAACAGAGGAACAGAGAACCATAAGCGCGGTCGTTCCATTCAGGTCGGTGCCCGATCGCCAAGGCGACCCCGAAGATGGCTTCCGGTATACTCGGGGCCGAAATGCCAATCCCCGAGGCGCCTGTGGCATGACCATGAACCGAGCCGACCTGATCGGGCGCGTCTGCGAGAAGGGGCGCATGCACAGATCTCGGGCCGAGCTGCTGGTCGATACCATCTTCGACTGCTTGGAGCGCTCCCTGCGGCAAGGCGAGAAGATCGAACTTCGTGGTTTCGGGACATTCCAGGTCCGGAGCTACGGGGCATACAAGGGGCGGAATCCTCGGACTGGCCAGATCGTCGAGGTCAAGCCGAAGCGCCTGCCCCACTTCAAAGTGAGCAACGAACTCGCGGATCGGGTGAATGGGAGACGCAAGACAACCGACCGCACCACCGAAATCAAGCGAGCCGCGGAGAGACTTCGAGGCGTTCGCGGCGCCCTGGGGGGAAGAACATGAGATCGCTTCGCAGCGCCCTAGTCGACCAGTTCGGAAACCCGAACGGACTTCTGGGGCGGGTCGCTGGATTCATCATGCGGGTGCGACCGTCAAATCGCGAGCGCAACCTGCGCACGCTGGCGCTCCTCGACATCCAGCCAGCGGACCAAGTGCTCGAGGTCGGCTTCGGCCCCGGGCTTGCCATCGAACGTGCCGCCGAACTGGCGAGCCGGGGCAAGGTGGTCGGCATCGACCACTCCGTGCTGATGCTGCAGGAAGCGCGACTCCGGAACGCCAAAGCCATTGGCGACGGCAGGGTGGAACTCCTGCTCGGCTCGGCCGATCGTGTTCCTGATTTCGGTGCCCGCTTCGACAAGGTCTTCGCGGTCAACGTGTTCATGTTCTGGGACGACCCCATCGCCGTTCTCCGTGGCCTTCGCCGCGCCATGAAGCCGGGCGACACGATATCGTTGACTCTGCAGCCGCGCAGCCGCGGGGCAACCAACGCGGATGCGCGCGAGGCAGCCCAGCGCATGGAGACCGCGATCCGAGCCGCAGGCTTCGAGAACGTACGCATCGAGATTTTCGAGATGGCTCCCGTGCACACGGCATGCGTGCTCGGCCGGGCACCTGCGAGAGCCCCAGAACGACGAGAAGTGAACGCATGAGCCTCTGGCTGATGATCTTCGGTGGTGCGCTCGCCCTGTTCTGGGGAGCCGCGCACATCTTCCCGACCCGCTCCGTGGTGGCCGGCTTCGGCGAACTTTCGTCCGACAACCGCCGCGTCTTGATCATGGAATGGATCGCCGAGGGCCTGACCCTGATTTTTCTGGGTGTGCTGGTTCTCCTGGTGTGCCCCAGCGTTGCGGTCGAGCATTCCGCACGCCTTGCGGTGCGTGCCTGCGCCGCGATGCTGGTCGCCTTGGCTACCCTCTCCGCAGCAACCGGCGCGCGGACCAGCAACCTGCCGATGCGGCTTTGCCCGCTGGTGAAGCTCACGGCGGCAGGCCTGCTCATCGCAGGGACCTGGGGCTAGGTGGGTTTTGCACTCGCTTCGAGAGGCTAGCCGACGACTCGTCACATATGCGAAGTCTGCGCCAGTAGGGCGAGCGATCTTGTGACGTAAAACTTCAACGCCGTAGCGATGAAAGGGGCTCGCCGAGCCAGCTCGCGAAACTGCTCGCACGTGGTGGCGCTATAGAATCCGCCCGGTCTGGATAACCCGGCGCAGCGCCGCCGCGGGAAGATGTGGCTGGTGGTCTTCTTCCTCAAAGATGATCCGGGCGGGGACAGCTGCGGTCAGATCAGGTCGCGCATCCACAGGCGTCACGTTGGAGTCAATCCATGTTGATTGAAAGCCTTTGCGATCCTGTTGCAAAGGTGTGACGCACTGGCCGCTCGTGAGTCCCTAGAGTCGCTGCCCATCTTGAGGGAGTCATCCCACGAAAGGGCCCAAGACGATGACCATGGCATCCAGTCTCCTCCGTTCATTTCGTTGCGGTAACCATCGGTCGATGCGGTTGCTCATGGGGGTCCTGTTTGCAGCAGCCGTCGCTGCCTCCGCATGTAGAAACCAAGTCGAGCCCCAAGGACAGGCGCGCGTCTCCGTCAGCGCGCTGTCGGCGGTCGACGTGGCCAAGGTCATCGTGACCGTGAGCGGTCCCGCGCTTGCTCAACCGAAGACATTCGACCTGTTCAAGGAGGGTAACACCAACAAGTGGGGCGGTCTCATCGGCGGCATTCCGGCTGGGGACGACGCCATCTTTTCCGTTCGTGCGACTGACGGGTTGGGAACCCTCATTTTCAGCGGCCAGACTAGCAACGTCAAAATAGTTGCGGGCCAGGTGGTCACGGTTGTGATAACTGCACAACAGGCAACGCCCCCAGCGCCTTTTGGTAACGCAACGCCGGTCATCGACTCCTTGGTAGTGTCGTCGACCGACGTGGCACCGGGCGACGTGGTCCAGTTGCATGCCGCCGCCCACGATCCCGACCGCGCCGACACGATCACCTTCGCTTGGTCCGCGACCGGGGGCACGCTGTCGACGGTATCTGGCGACGCCACGAGTTGGACTGCGCCGGTGGACGAGGGGAGCTACCAGCTCAGCATCAAGGTTACCGACAATCACGGCGCCTATGCTGGAACCTCGGTGACCGTGCACGTAGCGGGGGCGAACGGTCGCGGTCAGGCTTCGGTCAGTGTCCAGATCAACACGTGGCCGACCGTCAGTCAGGTGACGGCGACCCCAGGTTGGGTGACCCTCAGCCAACCCATCGCCCTCGCCGTGGTCGCTGCCGACCCCGACAACGACCCACTTACGTATGTATGGACAAGTAGCTGCGCCGGAGTATTTAGCAGCCCTGGTGCCGCCAATACCACCTTTGCGCCCGCCGGTGTTGCGGGAGTCCAGAGCTGCACTTTCTCCGTCGTGGTCAATGATGGTCGAGGCGGAAGCGCAAGCGGGACGCTAACGGTGCCCGTAGGACAGCCGCCGGTGTACGAGGCGCCGGAGATTGTGACCACGGTTCAGTCGTCGGGCACAGTTGGCCTTGGAGGTACCGTGGTGTTCGACATCACGGCCGCCGACCCGCAAGGAAGTGCCCTGGCGTTTCGCTGGACCGCCGACGCGGGTTCGTTTTCGGGTCAGGTCGACTCGTTGACGACCAGCCACGTGACGTGGACCACTCCTGGCGAGGGCACGGGGGGCTGGCATGTGAGCGTCATAGTATCCGACGCGCAAGCGGCAACTACCACGCAGGTATTCTCTATTGGGTTGGCCGGGCCTGTCGATGGCTCGTCCACGGGACCGGACGGGAGTATTGGGGGAACAGCGGACGCGCCTACGGCCGATGCTCCCGTCGTTGACAGGCAGCCGCCTGACACCACGATCACGTCTGGTCCTGCAGACAAGGCGGTCATCTCACCTACCGATGGGACTGTTGCCTTCGCATTTTCGGGGACCGATGACATTACCGCTCCCGTGAATCTACTCTTTCAGTGGCGTCTAGACGGCGGGACGTGGCAAGGCCCGGCAGCCGCAACCAGCGCGAATCTCACGGGGCTGGCCGACGGAAGGCACAAGTTCGAAGTCGCGGCGGTGGATGAGCAGGGGAACATCGACCCGACGCCCGACGCTCGCGAGTTCGCCATCGCCAGCTACACCGCCACGCTGAGCACATTGGTCACAACCGCGCCGGCGGGAACCCAGATCCCTCTGACGGGGCAGGCCACGCTGATCGCCTCTGGAGCACCCGCTGCAAACGTGCCGGTCGCAATAGTCATCGCACTACGTGGGACGGCCCGTACGTTTTCCGCGACCACGAACACCGATGGGACGTTCCAACTCACCTTCACTCCGCTTCCTGCCGAAGCCGGGGAATACACTGCCGGTGCTCGCCATCCGGCTGACTACGCCAATCCCGCGCAGGCGCAATTCACGCTGGTGGGCATGTCGGCGAGCCCAAACGCGGCGACTTTCCAGCTAGCCACGAACGGGCAGGCGACCGGGCAACTCACACTGACCAATCTGGGCGATACCCTCCTGACCGGCCTTGAGGCTATCGTCAGCGGCGCGCCCGCTGGTGTCCAGGTCACGACCGACTGTCCCGCCACGCTGGCCGCCAGCGGTAGCACCACCTTCAACTATGCGCTTGTCGCCAGCGGCGCCGATGCCGTCTCGGGTAGCATCGAATTGGCCGTTTCGAGCGCGGAAGGTGCGAACGCCAAGCTGCTGCTTGCCATCACGGTAGTGCCGGCAACACCCCGCATCCTCGTCACCCCTGACCACATCGACACCGGAATGCTGGTCGGGACGCAAAGTTCATTCGAGTTGCAAGTTCAGAACACAGGCGGAGCAACGTCGGCAGCCCTGGAAGTGCAGCTACCAGGCGTCGCGTGGATGTCGTTGGCTTCTGCGGCAACTATTGACCCGCTGGAGCCGGGACAGTCGACAACGGTCATCGTCACGCTCAATCCACCTGCTGGCCTGACGCTTGGCAACCACAAAGGCTCGCTCGTGGTTGGGGGTGTTTCCGTACCGTTCAGCCTATTGGCCACGTCGGACGCCAAAGGCGGCGTCACTGTGCTGGTGCAGGACGAGCTATCGTACTACGACAAGACCAATAACTATCCTAACCTTGCCGGTGCCAAGGTCACCTTGCAAGACGCGGCCACGCAAGCTACGGCCGCATCGGGCATCACAGCGACCGACGGTTCTTTGGCATTCTCGTCGATTCCGGTCGGGACATACTATATCGCCGTCGATGCGGACCGACACACGTCGTACAGGGCTACGGTGCAAGTCCAAGCGGGAACCGTGACCAAGGTCTCGGCCTTCCTACCACTCCAGCTGGTCACCTACGACTGGAGCGTTGTGGCGACCACCGTCCCGGATGTCTACAATTTCCAGGTCGATGCGCGCTTCGAGACGAATGTGCCCCTGCCGGTGATAGCCATCGAGCCTGCGTACGTCGACCTTCGTAACCTGGGCTGCGGCGAGCAATTAGAGGTTGATTTCAAGATTAGCAATCACGGGCTGATTGCCGCGTCGAACCTTCAATTCGATCCACAAAGCGGAAGTGACATTCTCGTCACTCCCCTGGTTTCCGCCTTGGGCGACCTGGCAGCCAACAGCTCGATCACGGTTCCCGTTGTCTTCGAAGGAAGTGGATCGCTTTGTAACACGCAAGCGGCGCATAGGCTCCATGCGGCGCCAGTTGTCTGTCTTCCACCAGAACTCTACCTGCTTTGGGATCTCATCTGCGGTGATCTGAAAAGGCAACTCAAAGGCGTCTTCTTCTCGGGACCCCACAACCCCCAATGTGATCCGTCACCAACTCCCTGGACCTCGCCACCAACTCCCTCGACCTCGCCAGCGCCCTCGGGGGCCGGAGGAAGCGGAGGAGGAATAGGGGGTGGAAGCCCCGGCCTCTCGAACTCGTCTGGGACAGGCACCGGTACTGTGACGCCCAACTACGTGGCCCCGCCACTTCCAGACTTCCACCTCGACATACCTTGCGATCCATGCAAGGCGTCCATTTACAAGGCAGCATTGTGGGATTGTTGGCTGAGCCACACCCCCCTCGGTTGTGTGGTGCCGGTGTTCGATTTCCCGAAATCTGAATCGGACAGCTTACGCTATCTCTTGGGAATCGCGAGAGGATGCATCAAGAAAGAGGCGATGCCTGTCCCAGATTGCGAAGAGGGCTGGTTGGATGCGGCGAGTACCTGTTCCGAAGAACTGTCCGGCCAACAGGAGCCGAACACACACTCGCCGATCCAAGATGTTGGCGGCGGCCAACTAGTGGTGTTCTCAAACCTTCAAAGGGATGCAGATCGGTACCAGACATATTCAGCACTTTGGACAACCATCTTCGGGGATTCCACGTGGATGGCTACAAATCCAGCGGATGCGTCGTTGCTCTCTGCTTGGTTCGACACGTTTGTGGCAACCGTCGATTCTGGAAGCGACGGGGCAGAATCGGTGACGGAGGCCGAGCGAGCGAAGCTTCTCGCGTTGCCTATTGCGCGGCCGTTGTCTGCCACTCAGGTGGCGGCATTCATAGACCGATGGAATCTGACAGCTAGAAACTGGGCGGCTGGTACTTTCAATTCCAACAACAACGTCGACTTTATCGACCTGAACCAGTTCACGCAGGCCAGCGCGGCGCTCCGGGATGTCAACCAAGCAGCCATGAACGAGGGATTCTCCAACCTGTTCGAAGAACTCAGCACCGACTTCGATGGCGTGAAGTCTTACGCCGACACCGCATCAAGCGGTGGCGTCTGCGGAGCGGTCAAGGTCGAACTCGACCAGCAGGCGGTGCTATCTCGGGCGGTTTTCCGCGCAACTCTTGGCATCAGCAACGCCAGCACCTACGCGATGGACGGGCTGAGCGTGAATCTCAAGGTGCTCGATGCTTCGGGGACCGACGCATCGGCTCTGTTTGCAGTCGCAGAGCCTACGCTCAGCGGTCTCAGCGACATCAAGGGCACGGGGAGTATCACCGCAGGAGGAAATGCTTCCGCTGTCTGGACTATCGTCCCGTCGGATGCGGCGGCTCCCAGCGGCCCCGTGACCTACACTGTGACCGGAACGATTTCCTACCAGCTCAACGGCACATCGCTCGGAATTCCTTTGCTTCCAGCAGCGATTCAGGTCTTGCCTTTGGCCAAACTGACGGCGAGGTATTTCTGGCCGAAGGACGTCTACTCGGACGATCCGTTTACAACCGAGATTGAGCCGGCGGAACCATTTTCCGTTGGGCTGATGATTAGCAACGCTGGCGCGGGCGCCGCCGAGAATGTCCGGATCAGCAGCGCCCAGCCACAGATCGTCGACAATTCCAAGGGGCTGTCGGTCAGCTTCAGTCTGATTGGTTCCCAGGTGAACGGTCAGGCCATCACGCCTTCCTTTGCCGTCAATCTGGGCGACATCGGCCCGGGAACCACGGGCGTCGCCGAGTGGTTGATGACGTCGAGCTTGCAAGGCACATTCAACGTATTTGACGCCAGCATTCAGCATATCGATTCGCTCGGAACGACCCAGACTTCCTTGTTCGACAAGGTCGAGACTCATCAACTGGTCCATCCTGTCCGGGTCACTGTCCCGAGCGACGACGGCAGCCCGGACTTCCTGGTCAACGACAGCGCCGCCCCCGAAACAATGCCCGGACAAGTCTTCTCGTCCGACGGATCTTCCGCGAGTGTCGCACAGATCTTTGCTGGCGCGCAGGCTGACGGGGTGGCCAGCGGGGCCACGCACACCATAGGTTTGACTGTGCCCTCGGTACCATCAGGATACGTCTACATTCGTACCGACGATCCAGGTCAGGGGAAGTTTGCGCTGCAACAGGTAATTCGGTCGGACGGGGTGTCGTTGCGGATCTACGACAACGCCTGGACAACCCATCGAACCATTCACCCGGCGGGGCAGTCAGCGCAAGTGCAGAATCGCCTGCACATCTTCGACCGGGACAGCACCGGTACCTACACGCTTGTCTACGGCGACGCAACGGAGTCACCGTGGTTCTGCGCGCCTCCGGTACTGGATGGACAGACGTGCGACGACGGAAATCTTTGCACGACTCGGAGTCATTGCGCCGGAGGCCGTTGCGTGGGGGGCCTTTCAGTCGAATGCCCCCTGACGAACCAGTGCCCCGCAGCGAACACCTGCGACCCGACGACCGGATTCTGCAGTTGTGGTGCTTGCCCAAGTGGGTATACGGGAACGGCTGCGACGGGCTGCGCCGACATCAACGAGTGCGCGACCAACAACGGTGGCTGCGACCCTCTTACTACCTGCACCAACACAGCCGGTGGATTCCGCTGCAGTGGCTGTCCAGATGGCTACACCGGAACCGGGTCGACCGGATGCACGGTCATCGATGGCACCTGCAACGCCGGCGTTTGTGGCCCACCCCGGTGTGTCGGGCTGGCCAAGACCTGCGGGCCGTCTGGGAACGGGGACTGCTGTGAGAGCTTGCAAGTCCCTGGCGGAACCTTCTATCGCAGCGATGACCCAACCACCCCGGCAACGGTGGCCGACTTCTATCTCGACAAATACGAGATCACGGTGGGGCGGTTTCGGCAGTTCGTGAATGCGGGCATGGGCACGCAATTGAGTCCGCCAGCGGATGGCGCGGGAGCGCATCCGCTGATCCCGGGGTCGGGCTGGAACTCGACATGGAAGACGAACTTGCAAACGAACACGGCTGCGCTGACTACCGCCCTGAAGTGCAATTCGACCTATCAGACATGGACCGACGCGGCGGGGGCCAACGAGAGCAAGCCGCAGAATTGCATGAGCTGGTATGAGGCGTTTGCTTTCTGTGCCTGGGACGGGGGACGCTTGGCGACCGAGGCCGAGTGGAACTACGCTGCCGCCGGTGGCAGTGAGCAGCGGGTTTATCCGTGGTCGATCCCGCCAACGTCTACGACAATTGATGACAGCTACGCGGTCTACTGCGGCGGATCATGCACGCCGCAGAACGTTGGATCGAAGTCTCCGAAGGGCGACGGGAAGTGGGGCCACGCCGACCTGGCCGGGAATCAGTGGGAGTGGACGCTCGACTGGTACGCGTCGTACCAGACGTCATGCAATAATTGCGCTGACCTGACGGCCGCGTCCTACCGGGTGATCCGGGGCGGCAGCTTCGGCAACCTCGCCGCGGACCTCCGGTCGGCCGTCCGCGGCTACGACGACCCGTGGTACCTCAACAACGGCATCTACTTTGGGGCGCGTTGCGCCAGAGCCAGTGATTGCCCAAGTGGTTACACGGGAACGACCGCGACGGGCTGCACCGACATCAACGAGTGCGCGACCAACAACGGTGGCTGTGACCCTCTTACTACCTGCAACAACACAGCCGGTGGATTCCGCTGCAGTGGCTGTCCAGATGGCTACACCGGAACCGGGTCGACCGGATGCACGGTTATCGATAGGTGTACAACCAATTCGTGCCTTAACGGCGGGACCTGCACCGCCGGCGTGAACTCGTTCGCCTGCCACTGCGGTCCTGGATACTCGGGGACGACATGCGAGACGAAGGCGGCAACGCCTGGGGGGACCGGAACTGACGGTGCCACGTCCGTCGCGTCCGGGACGATCAACCTGAGCACCACGAATATCGCTGCTGGCCGCAGCTGTGCCGACGGCGGTGATGCCGTGTCGTACTCGGTGATTGCGCTTAGCGCGACGACGGCGACACTGGCGGTCAGCCCATCTGCGGGATGTCTGTCAACTAACGACGAGGTAGTGCTCATCAACCTGCAAGGGACAGCCTCTGCCAACGCCAACGTCGGAAACTACGAAACGCTGCGGGTTGCTTCAGCATCAGGGGCGACTGTCACTTTCGCCAGCTCCAAGTTTGGGTACTACGGCACCGGCGTCTCCGACGACAACGGTCTCGGTACAACGTCCGCGGACCAGCGCGTGGCGATGATCCGCGTGCCGAACCTCGGCTCGCTTACCGTTGGTAGTGGTGCGACCCTGACGGTGAACGGATGGGACGGGACCAAAGGAGGAGTTCTCTTCCTGCGGAGTAAGGGCGGGGTCAACATCGACGGCTCGATTTCCCTCGACGGTCTCGGCTACCGTGGCGGGGAGCGTCCCACGAATGCCAACCAGGACGGGTTCGAGGGCGAATCGTACAGTGGGTATGGGGCCAACGCGCAGGCGGCGCTACTGGGTGCTGGCGGTGGTGGCCGAGGAGATCCGTGCGCTAGCAACGGCGTGGGAGGTGGTGGCGCCGGCTACGGAATCTCCGGCACCAGCGCCCAAGGGACCCCAACCATCTGCATGGGGATTGGCGGTGGGACGTATGGGAACGCTCGGCTGACCAAACTGTTCTTGGGCTCGGGCGCTGGCTCCGGTGGAAACGACAACGTACTCAGTGACAACCCTCTGGGCGGGCTCGGTGGCTCGGGCGGCGGCATCTTGGTCATCATGGCGGGCGGCAACATCACCGTCACCGGGAGTATTTCGTCGCGCGGCACCACTGGACAGGGCGATGCGATGTCAGGTTGCTTTGGGGACCCAACATCCAGCTGCTGGGACTATTCGGGGCCCGGCGGTGGTGGATCCGGTGGTTCAATCTATCTCTCTGGCGATCAGGTCGCTATTGGAGCATCGTTGGTAACCGCAGCGGCGGGCGCGGGTGGCTTGGGTGGCGAGTCCAACGGCGGAGATGGCGGCGCCGGACGCATCGCTGTCCGCTACATCACGTCGGTCTCTGGCAACAGTACCCCGGCGGCTGACGCGGGCATGGACCCCTAAGGCCCTTGATCGAAATTACCTAGTCAGGTTGCGGGGTTGCAGCTCGTAGTTCCATTCGCCATGTAACGCGCGCGGTCGCACTGCCAGCTTATGAATTGCGGCCTTGGTGAATTCCACGCCAGCACTGTATTTACGCGTGTCGAGCTTGGCCTTGACCCGGTGAGGGTAGTGGGTCAGTTTGCACCGCGGGCAGTAGTGACATCCAACCTTGTCACCAAACTGACCCACTACTGGGTGAGTTGTTTCTTGCCTTTCCGAACCTGTCAAGGCTAGCTTCCAACTCCGCTGGCCTTGCGGCCAGGGAGGATATCGCGATGAATCGGGGAACCTTGGCACTGGCTATCGCCTTCAGCGCGGGTCTCCTTGCCTGCAGTGGCGGCGCCGGCAACGACGGCACCAGCAACCTTGGCGGGCTGGCGGGCACGGGCGGAGTGGTGGGCGCGGGCGGCGTTCAGACTGCCGGCAGCCAGGTCACGATCTGCGGCACCTGCTCAGTCGGTTTGGTCTGCGAACGCTATTCGCCGGCCGCGTGTGCCGATCCAAACTGGGCTGAGTGGCCCGTGCCGAACAGCCAGGTGGACGTTGCCGCGGGTGCACCAAATCTGGAGAGCTACACGGACAATGGGGATGGCACGGTCACGGACAACGTCACCGGGCTCATGTGGCAGCAAGCAGTGCCAGCGACCAAATATGCCTGGGCCGATGCAGTTGCGTACTGTCCAACGCTGACCCTTGCCGGTCACAGCGACTGGCGCCTTCCGTCGATCATTGAGCTTGTGTCCATCGTGGACTTGGGGCAGTCCAAACCAAGCATCAACTCCACGTATTTCCCCTCGACCCCTTCAGATTTTTTCTGGTCAGCGTCGCCGCTGGCCGCGGCCGGCTCGCGGCCCGGCGATTGGCCGTGGTACGTCGACTTCAGCTGCGGCGGCGCGGGAACCGGCACCCCTGTCAGCTCCGGTGCCATCTCCCTCTTCGTTCGTTGTGTGCGCTGAGGACGGGCACTTTGACTTCTTGACACTTTGCCTCTTGATTTCGTGAGGGTGAATGCCGAGTTGCTACGCAGCGTTGCCAATCTTGCAGGACCGCGATGGATGTTGCCGTCCGGATCGGGGTGGCTCTCGGTGAAGCGGAGCCCTGTGGCCACATCAAGCAGCGCCGTCCTGCCTATGTTTTCAAACGTCCCGTGGTCCGTGAATCTGAACAGGAGAAAGCCCAATGAACGCGTCCATTCCCCGTCTTCTCTGCGCCGTCGCCATGATTGCGGTGATCCTGCCAACCCCTGCCAACGCCACCGCCCCGGGCGGGCGCTACGTGGTGACGAACGGAGGAACCAGTAACGGAACCGTCTACGACACCAAGACAAAGCTTACCTGGCAACAGACGATATCGTCGACTTCCAAGTCTTCTAACTACGCCGCCAAGGAATACTGTGCAGAAGTGGGAAGCGGCTTGGGAGGCACGGGCTGGCGCCCTCCGACGCTGAAGGAACTACAGTCCCTCGTCGATTACTCGTGGCCAGCTCCCCCAAGAATCGATTCGACCGCGTTTCCGGGGACGCCTTCAGAGTCGTCCTTGGGGTGGTTCTTGTCGGCGTCGCCGGTGGCCGGCGACTCGTCCTACGCGTGGGGCGTCAACTTCAACGACGGCGGAATCCGAGTCGGTACCTACGGCTACGTTCGTTGCGTGCGCTGAGGAGAGCATAGTGGAGATGATCTCGCACTAGCGCGGGATTTCGACCGCGCTGAGCGCGGCCGCCATCGCAGAGTAGTGCAACGAAATCGAACACTTCGATGAAGATGCCGCCGCGCACGTCGGGATCGCTGGTCCGCGATTTTCGAGAATTGGTTCCATCCGAGAGGGAGAAACACCAGCATGAAGACCGAATCGCGCTTCACGAATGCCACCTTGGCTCTCTTCCATGTCTTGGCCATCGGTGTCATCGGATGCGGCAGCGGTAGCGGTAGCGGAAGTGGCAAAAGGAGGGCAGAGGGTGGAGCGTCACCCGACGGGTCACGCGACGTGCTCGTGGTGCATGACAACGCCGCCAGCGATGGCGCAGCGCCCGCGATCACTTCGCTCGACGCCCACGTTAGCTCCGACGCGGTCCAGGACATGGAGGCTTCATTCTTGCCAACGAACCCGGATGGCAGAGAGGCTGACGTGCTCGTGGTGCATGACAATGCCGCCAGTGATGGAGCCCCACCCGCGACCACCCCACTCGACGCCCATGTTAGCTCCGACGCGGTCCAGGACATGGAGGCTTCATTCTTGCCAACGAACCCGGATGGCAGAGAGGCTGTGGATACAACTGATACAACCGCCGCAGATGCTGTCGCCACACATGATTCGGTCGCCATCGCACAAGGCGCGGACTCACCTGACGCTGGTGACGTTCCTAGCGACGCCCCTGCCGTCTCCGACTCGGCAACCACGAATACCTCCTGGCAATCAGCTCAACAAGCCATAGAGGCGCAAACGAATACGAGCGTCATTCTCAACTGGAACGACCTGCTTGGGAGCCCCTCGCTCGTCTCCTTCGACGAGCCGTTCGCTGTTCCTGGCTCGACCTACGATCCAGCACATCCTGAAGATACAGCGCATCGCTTCCTCGAACTCACTCGCTTGACCTGGGGGGCTCAGACGGCTGATGCCTTCACTCCCTATGCCACCGTGGTCGATCCGGCTGGACCCGTCGCCGTTACCTTCTATCAGTCTTTCCAAGGCGTGCCGGTGTATGGAGCACGACTCACCGTCTTGTTGAACAAGAGTGGCCAAGTGGAATTCGCCACCGGCGGCTTTGTGCCGCAGTTGTCAGTTAGCGTCGCCGCACAGGTTTCCGTAGAAGACGCCTCTGCCCTTCTCACCCAGAACGGTGGCACCGTCGACAAATCGCGGGGCAGCCTGATGATCCACTGCGGCGCAACTCCACCATTATCCGCAACACTGGCTTGGAGGATTCCGTATAATCTAGCCGGGCAGGAGCATGTTGCGTGGATTGACGCCAATGGCGGTGGGTTACTGACAGATGAGGCCGAAGTCACCCCAGCGGTATTCCAGGATGTCTACAGTTCGAACAGCATAAACAGGCCATTTGCGTTGTCTGCAGGATGGGACAGCAACACGCCACCGTCTATGGCAGACGGTGAGGCATTCGCCATCTTTCAGGGTGTTCAGAAGTTCGACAATTTCCTGGCGGGCTTTGGTTTTCGAAGCTTCAGTGGCCAAGACGATTGGTATAGGAGTATAGCCGCTCCCCAGTATGGAAGTGCGGGGTTCTTTCCCGGTAGTGGCCTTGTAGACGCTCTGGCGAATGGAACGAGTCCTCCGTCTCTGTATGGCGTGCCAATGGCGAATGCACCGTTCGCTGCATTCGGGTCTGGTTTCTCTGGGCTAGACCAAGTGAGCCACGAATGGGGCCATGGCTTCAATTACTATACAGGCCAGATGGCGTATATGACCTTTGATCAATGTGCGCTTCACGAGGCAATAGCCGATGCCATCGCTTCATTTGTGGTTTGCGCCGAGCCGAGCGGATGCACTTGGTTAGTGCACGTTCAGCCGGTGGACAGCGACCGCAACCTCAAGGACCCGTCTGCCTCGGACGGGTTTCTTACGCCGTTACCCTTCGCAGAGAATTACGATGGCTTCGTGAAAAGCAAACAGCAGAACAACTACTATAGGGCATCGACTGCGTTCAGCCACGCCGTCTACCTATTTGCTTGTGATCCTGGCTCGAAGGATTGCCCATCTGGCATCGGACAGCTCAAGGCGGCAGCGATCCTGCTTCGGGCGATCTGGTATCGAAGCGTCGCGCCTGACGACTGGGCTAGCCCTGCCAGTGCCCACCTTGGAATCGTGAGGACCTGTCGGACTCTCGCACATCATGGGTTCGACAGCATCAATCAGGCGGATTGCGATAGTGTCGACAATGCGTTCACGCTGTTGCGATACCCTCCCGCAACCTCTGAACAGGCTCTGTACGATGTAGCTCCTCTTTCCGCACCTCTGGGCATCAAGGGTGTTTTTCAGCAGGCAGACGGCTCGAACCATATCTCCTGGTACTATGTGAAGGGAGCCGCGAACTTCGTCGTCTACTGGGGAATTTCACCGGGAATTACGTCGCAAAGCGCGGCGCTCGTGCCTACGACGTCGCTCACCCTGGCACAGCCGAGCGTCCTCGCCGGTGCGACCTACTACTATCGGGTCGCGGCAAAGAGCGCGGTCGGCGATGAAGGGCCCCTGTCGGAGGAGATATCGGTCGTTGTGCCACTATCTGTGCCCGATGCCGACGCGAGCTTCGACCTCGCACAGGAATTGCCACCACCCAAGCCGAATGACGGATCGACGACTGGGGACACTGGCAAGCAGGATACTGCGCTGGCGGTTGGAGACGTTGGTATCGCCGGGACGGGCGGCATTGTTGGTACCGGAGGCGTTGCCGGGACGGGCGGCATTGTTGAGACCGGAGGCATCGTCGGAACCGGCGGTGTTGTCGCGACGGGCGGCATCCTCGGGACGGGTGGCAGCGGCACCGGCGGCATCAACTGTGACACAGGCTACGAGGTCTGCGGTTCTGCCTGCTGTGCAGTCGGTATGTGGAAGGATATCGGCTCGGGATCGGGACCCCTCCCACGCGAGGATCATTCGACCGTCTGGTCCGGTAGCGAGATGATCGTTTGGGGAGGATATAACGGAGGTTGCTGTCTCTACAAGGACGGCGGTCGGTTCGACCCATTGGCCGATTGGACTCCGACGACGAATTCCGGGGCGCCAAGCGCTAGGCAGCAGCACACTGCAATCTGGACGACGGGGCTCAGTTCGCCGCGAATGATCGTTTGGGGAGGGACCATGGGAACCCTCGGGACGAATGGCATGAACACAGGTGGCAGATACGATCCTGTCGCCGACGTGTGGGCCTCCACTTCCACGTCTGGCGCGCCCTGCAGCCGGTTCGATCACACGGCGATCTGGACTGGCATCGAGATGATAGTGTGGGGTGGCTATTCGGATCCGTCACTCGGATGCTCTTCGACTGGCATGAGTGGCGACGGTGGGCGCTACAATCCCCTCTCCAATTCGTGGACGACGACGAATCTCATCGGTGCACCCGCGGGCCGAAATAGCCATACCGCCGTTTGGTCGGGAAATGAAATGATCGTATGGGGTGGCAACACGGGAATCAACAATACCAATACGGGCGCCAGGTACAGACCTTTAAGTGATAGCTGGCTGGCCATATCCACGTCCGGCGCTCCTTCCGCTCGTTCGGGACACACCGCTGTATGGACGGGTTCTGAGATGGTCGTGTGGGGAGGGTATGACAGCGAAGCCAGGTTAAGCGACGGTGCGGCATACAACCCTACCAGTGATACCTGGCGGCTTATCACGTCAGTTGGGGCACCGGCACCGAGAGATGGTCACTCATGTGTCTGGACCGGATCGGAGATGATCGTCTGGGGCGGCAGCAACTTGGCAGCTCCCCTCCTGAATGATGGCGGTCGGTACAGTCCTACGAGGGACGTCTGGTCGCCTGTGGCGTCCGTCAGCGCGCCGTCAGGTAGGAGAGGGCACGGCGCCGTCTGGACGGGAACACGCATGATTATCTGGGGTGGACAGGAGACGACAGGGACATCTTGGACCGGTGGAATATTCACGCCTCCGTAGTCGTGCTGTGGCAGAAGTCGGTGGATCGGCCAATAATTCTATGTGATTGCATAATGTTGCACGATCCACGATCTTAGAATACTGAAACATCGCAACGTACTTCACCATCATTCCCGTACCAAAGCTGTTCGGCCTCCGTGCCATTCTTAGAGCGGTGGCAGAATTCGCCGGTCACAAATCTATCGTATTCTATGCAACGCCCGCCGGCGGCTGACAGTTCTTGCGGGTAAGGGCGAATTGAGATCGTCGGATAGATGCATAAGCGCTTGGAGCACTCGGCGTCATAAACGCAATTCCTCCCGGCATCCTTGGCAGGATGGTCGCACATGAACCCGACGGTCAGCTTGCCGCCTTCCAAAGCGCAAATCACCTGTTTCTTCCGTTCCGGCATAGCTATGGCCAAACCAGCCACAATCACAAGAAAGCCCAGAACGGCTACTATTGTTGCTTTTGTTCGAGTCTTCATAATTCTGACTTGTTACAAATAATGCTGTTGCGCTTGGAACGAGTCTCCCAGTATACCTCCCCCGATCTGTTATCGGAAGACAGCCGACCAACTCTGCGCACAAGACAGCTTGTGCGCGGAGTACGTCCAAGATTCTGCACAGTTGAGTATGCTTGATTGTAGATCGGGAAAGACAAAGAGCCGCCCTTGGAGGATGGCTCTTTGGAATACCGAACCTTCCGACGCTGAACCCGCGGGACAGGAGGGCGGATTTCACGCCCGAAGGTCAGACAGACCTACCTGTCGAAAAGCCCCCAAGCGATATTCTCGCCTGGGGCTTTGTAAACAGTCGCCGCTAGTCGCTACTGTTTGTGAGGAAAAGTCGTTTGGTCAGGGGCTAGTGTGAACGTGCAGCTTCCGTTGGAAGCAGAAGCATTGCCTCCGATACTTAATACTGACGCACTGATCGTCGGCGCGGTAGTATTGGGGGGCGAGGGGGCGAGGTAAAGGCAGTTCGTCGCCATCACGCCGATATAGTTAACTTCGCTTGGCACCGGCAAATACGCCGGAGCGGCATTCAGGTCGGTTGCCTTGAACCCATATCCCCTCACTTGCGACGTGCTTTGCCACGCGAAGGTGATGTAGATATTCCATACCTCTTCGCCGCAAGTCCAGAGCCAAATTCCTCCACCGGCGCCTTCACCGATTTGCGGCGCGGTGTATGCGTACTGATTGCACCAGCTTGGAACGCCGGTGGTATCCGTGTCGGTCGAGACAGCTGTTACGGTGCTGGTTGGCGGCAGGGTTGCTGTGCCGATGCCGGTACCGGTGGCTGATGGAGACGGCGTTTGCGAACCCGACGAACTTGAGCACGACGAAACGGAGACGAGCGAAAGAATTGCGGCGAAGGCATATGCTATCTTTCCAGACCTCATTTTCTGTACCCTATGTCCTCACGAGTCCTGACGTCGGACATCCTGCGGAATCAGACAGGCCATCATGGACTCTGACGACCATCGAGCCGCGATTTTTGAACCACGACCTGCTCATGTCAAGTGACAGAAAAGCGACAGAAGCCTCCCTGTTCATGTGCCAGGTGACCGACGAAACGGGCACCGACGGCGCCGACCATCGAAGCCGGAACTACCAATCAGACGATGTGGGTGTGGGGGCTTTGACAGGGTCGAAGCGGAATCGGTATTCTAGATATAGAGGTCAGCGCTGCCAGACGCCTTCGGTTGCCAGATCATGCACGGGCGCGCCCTGTGGCAACAACTTTCTATCGGCTCAAAATCATCCTCCGCGATCTGAGACCCAAGGTCAGGCGCCAGATCGAGTTGCCGGCTACGACGAGCGAGTTGATCCTCCCCGATCGGATCGGCCACGGGCCGCTCATTGACGCACAACGCTTTGTACGCTTAGGATTTGGTATGGAGGCATCGTGGAATCCGAGGACGAATTGCGCAAAAGGTCGGTCACTTTTCTCAAGCAGGCAAGTGATCTGCAACGCGAGCTCGAAAATGACCAAGTCGCCTTTGACGACGAATCCCCAGATGATCCCGAGGAGGTCGAACGAGAGCTGGCGGCTCTGGTGGAGAGAGCCGACGAGCTAGCTGCCGAATTCAAGGAATGCTTTGAGGGCGCGACCGAGGCTTGGAACTGCGATGATCGCGCTTTGGCGAAAGTTCTATCGACCGAAGGCCGCGAGAAACAGGGCGAGTGTGAAGAGTGCAACGCTGAAGCAAACAGCTTGCGAGCGACTCTTCAAGCACACCGCGATGGATTGAGACGTCTCGAAAAGAAGGGACTGGAAATTGCTAGGCTCAAGAAGGAGGCCGCGCGTCTGGCCGAGGCCGCCGACCGCATGAGTCGAGCGGTCAAAAGAGACTCCATCCCTCGCCCGAGCACAGCCGCCAAAACTGATACCTTGTCATCGGAGGTTCTCGACACTTTTCTCAATAGGCTTCCCGAGAAGCACCGCTTGCTGGTCAAGGAAGTCACTTTCGATTCATTCGCCGACCATCTCAGCGATGACAGAGTCCGGTTCGGCCGTACGGACGCGAAGGGAAGGATACAGGTGAAGCTTCCCCGTGGCGGCCCCGCGTTAAACAAGCAATTCATATCCAGGATCATCTGCCACGAGGTTGGGCATAACGTGTACCGGAATCTTTCTCCCTACGATCACCAAAGATGGAGCTCAGTCCTTGATTCGCACATATCTCGCCTGATGCCTAGCCTGAGCGTCAGGTACCCTAACAAGACACTTATCCAATTGCGTGCTGAGGCCTTTGCCGATCAGTATGCCGATTACGTCGTTTGCCCAAGCGTTCAGCTATTGACGTATAGCAACATGTACTATTTCATGCATGACACCATCTTCAATCGCATAGAGTACAATATTAACGAATGGGACGAGAAGTAATCCAGCCTGATCAATATGGCTCCATCGCCACTGACGATTTACGCAATACCACCTCACATATCAAGTCGGACATCGCTGTTACCGAGCGACTTTTCTGTAATCGCGAAACTGGGGTGGTCGGAAGGAGCGTACGTTCTTCGAGAACTGTCAGACGAGTCGCTGCGAGAGAAGGTCGCCGGTGCACTCACCGCTACAATAGGTGTCGAGCTTTGGTCAATGCGGGGTTGCCAGGATTCCGGACAGCAGATTGAGGAAGCCCTTCATTCCTTAGTGCCGACGGATCCGGAGTATTCGCTCGAATTTGCGCATGCTCTCGAAGGGTACCTCGGCAAACAGTATCTCGGATTTGAGCCTGCCGTTGTTCCCACTCGACCATCCGGTTCCTGAGCTACGGGCTGGTACAAGAAGAGCGGGCAGGAACCTCCAAGTTCCTGCCCGTGATGTGAACGTGATTCACTTGTCCGGCCCGAGCGCCCTCCGGAGCGCTTCGCGCTCGGACACGCCGAGCTGGGCTTTGATGAGCGGCACGGCCCGATCATCGTCATAGACGACGAGCCGGGTCGTGCGCTTGCTGCGGTAAATCCGCAGCTCCCGCACGTCGCCGCGCTGGAGCTTGATGGTCTGGACGTGCGTCTTCACGACGCCCTCCTCAATGGCTTGCTGTCGGTCCAGAACTCGAACGCCGTGAGGAGTGGCGGAAGGTTGCCGTCGCGCAGCCGGAGTTCCGTGCGGTACCAATCGAGCACTCTAGCCAGCTTGCGCTGGACAGGCGCCCGACAAGCATGACCCACGCCCATGGACACGATCGCCTCCCCCGCCGGGTCGATGACGATGGCCTCGAAGTCGAGGACGTCCGCACCGAAACCGCGGGGGTGGAGGACGACCGCGCCCTGGACCCGCAAGATCGTGACCGGGCCGAGTCCCTGGAAGACTCCGATCTCCTCGCGAACCGCGACGTACTCGTTGCGCCAGTTGCGATAGAAGGAATCCGGGGCGAGCCGAATCGCCGAATGCGCGGTCTCAAGAAGCGTCGGGCTGCCGGGGGCCGCGCGCCTGAGTGGTTCGTCGTCCACAATGTAGTCAAACGACTCTTGCGGCGGCGAGACCGCGTATGGATCGTGCCGGATCAAAACGAAACCTCCGATTTCGCGGCCCTGGCGGCCACTTGGCCGGCAAACTCCTCCATCATGAGGCGCTGCTCGGGCGTGAACCGCTGGGCGGCCCGCGTGAGCGCTTGGACGATGCCGAAGCGGTTGGGCTCCGGCTCAGCCTCGAAGGCATCGTAGACGGCCTGAGACATGGGGCGCAGTTGCGGGTTGCTTTCGAGGAGCACCTGCAAGGCAGCACCCGGATCTTCAACGGTGTCCTGCCTGGCACGGCGCAAGGTCGACGCGGCTCGCTCCCATTTCTCGGGCAGCAGCTTGAACGCCTCGGCGATCCTTCCGTCGATGAATCCCTCCTTGCGGCGGCGGTGAATCATGCGAAAGAGCTGGGAGGCGGCGGCCACCATGCCATTCGTGCAGACCAGCCGCCAGATCCAGGTGAGGATGGAGAGTGACCGCGCGCCCACCTCCGAGTTGGCGATGAGGAAACCGTTCCGGTGACGGTCGGGTCCCCTGACGCCGAGATCTACCTCGGCCAAGCTGACCACTGCGTACTGGCTGGACTGCGGGGTGAGATCGAGACGGACGAACCGGAACCCGTCCACTTCCCCGGGCAGGACGCGACGGAGCGTCTCGAAAACCGGGAGATCGTCGATGGGCGCGTACGTCGGGGAGACGAAGGCGCGGAGCACGGCGTCCCCCGCGGCGGGCTCTTCGGGAGCCCATCGGCGCGCGCGGATCTTCCAGGCGTTTTCGCTCGCGCGGAAACGGCGGTTGATCTCTTCGGCGCGGTCGGCGGGAACCACCAGATCGCTGGCGAACCACCGATCCCAGCGGATGCCCATCAGGTTGGCAAGCTGCCGTCGGCTCCAGGTCGTCAAGCTGAGTTGGCCCAGACCGGGCGCGTGGATGAAGCCGTCGTCGGTCGCGCGCAGGCGCGACAGCGGCAACACCTGGTCAGGGAGCGCCAGGTCCGCCTGACTGGCGACCTTGTCGAACACCTCATCGAAGGTCTGCTCGTTGGGGTGGGGATGGGAAAGAACTTGCGGTGAAACAGAAGGAACAGCGGATGCGAACATGGAGCACTCTCCTCCCGGCTGATGCCGGCGTCGTCGGAGCCCAAACCATTCGGGCGCCTACGAGCAGGCAGGAGGAAGGTGAGGCCCAGGGAATCCAGTGAGGAATCCCTGGGCATTTTCGGTTTCACGCGGCCACGGCGGCGGGCGCAGCGACTGGATGATGTGCGCGATCGTCGAGTTGTCGGTTCGTTCTCGCCGATCCGCGCCACCTCCGGCAGTGGTCGGCATACTCGCAGTCGCCGCAAAGGAACGAGGGCGAAGGCGGGAAGATGCCAGCCGCGATGCCTCGGTTGGCCTCGACGGCAAGGTGGACGAACCAGGCGCTGAGGTATGGGATGGCGGTCACGACGGCGCTTCCGCGCTCGTCCCATTGCCGCCGGAGGGACTGCCGGCGCCGTTGGGCTTGCCGTTCTTGAGGCGGTCGATCGCTTGGCTCGCGGCGAACCGCGAGACTGCCCGCAGGTCCTCGACACCGAGCTGACCTAGTAGCCAGGACCGGGCGTTTTCCGGCGCGATACCGCGTTCACCAGCGATGCGAAAAAGCAGTCCTCGCTGGGCCTCGGTCATGCCGCGAAACTCGGTCTCAGTGGCGGTCGGCAGATCTGACCCGGAGGCGGGCGGCGCCGTTTTCCCGTTGTCGTTCACCGGCTGCGTCTGCGGCCTCGGCCGTGAGGTCGCGGGCCACTCGGACTGCGCGGACTCAGCGGAGATCTCTTCTTCGACCAGTTCGCCAAGCTCCTCGATGGCCACGGTGCCGATGTTGACCGCGTCGCGCATGGCACGGGCCTTGGCCCTGGTTTCGGCCATGCGCAAGAGGTGAGACACGATCCTCCGGTTGACGTTCGAGGGGTCGGCGTCGCCGATCCCCGTGAACTCGCCCTTGTTGGTGCGGACCACGGCGGTGACGATGGCCACCATGCCATTTTCCTTGGTAGGCGCCTGGACCAGGGTTGTGGCGACGGCCTTGAGTCCCTCGTCGTGGGCCAGGGCCAGGATGCCGGCGTAGGTGGCTACCTCTTTCTCGCCGATCTTGCGGCCGTTCTTGTCGTGGATGTCGATCTTGGTGGTGAGCTGAGCGTGGGAGCCGTTTGCTCGCATCTTGAAATGACCAAACCTTTCTCGCCGCCCCGAGCGGAATGCTCAGGGGAGCGGGACCGGCGCCGACCGGGGTGGTCAGCGGCGAGCCCGCGCGCGAAAGCACACGCACTGACGGATTCCCATGGTCACCCCGACCGGCACTCCACGTGAGTGGCCGGTTTTCTAGTTGGAAAAGGACACGCCGAGCGCCTCGCGGATCTCCCTTTCCACCAGCTCGGCGCGGCGCCCGTACCGTTCGGCGCTGATCCGCAGAAGGGCTTCCGGCTTCTCGCCCGCGACCGGCGCCGGCGGCAAAGTGCGCACGATGGTCGGCCGCTTCGCTTCGCCGTTCCGCAGAAGTCGCAGAGCCAGATGATGGCGGCGCAGTCGGACGAGATCGGCGGCCACCACTTCAGGGGCAAACTCCGGCGATATCGTTTCGGCATCCTCGGCCGAGAGCGTGAAGGCGGCGAGCGTGCCGGCGTTTCCCAGGATGGCAGCTCGGACTTCGGGATCGAGTTGGGCAGCATGCTGGTGGGCCAGAGCGGCGCAGACGCCAAACTTGCGGCCTTCGGAAAGAAGAGAAACAAATGAGCGCGTAAGGTACGAGTGGAACTCATCGGCCACGACCAGAAAGGGCGCCCTCTCCGCCCCAGGTTTGCCGGCACGAGCGTGGGCGGCGAGATCGAGTCCGGTCACGAGGAGCGCGCCAATGAACTGGGCCGCGTCCCGTCCGATCCCTGAAAGGTCGGCGACTAGGATTCGCCCCTCGTCCATGACGTTCCGCAGGTCCATGCGCGGCGCAGCCTGCCCGACGAGGCGGCGCACGACCGGCGAGGCCAGCGCGCCCAACTTGTTCAGGACTGGTGCCGTCACCTCGGCGGCGAACTGCTTGCCTAGGGCCGGGAACTCCTTGGCCCAGAAGACACGCACCACCGGATCGGTGACCCGCGCGAGGGCGCGCGCCCGGTATTGAGCGTCGATGAGGAAGCGCAGCAAACCGAGAAGGGTGGGGCTTGGGTTTTCAAGAATGGCAAGCACGGCATGGCGAAGCACGTGTTCGGAACGCGGACCAAAGAGCGTCGGTCCCCACAGCGTGCGAAAGACCTCGATGACCCCGGAAGCGACCAAGGTGCGCGAGCCCCAGGCCAAAGCCCCAAGGAGGTTCACGCCCACGGGATGTCCGGCATCGGCCGGTCGGAGAATGGCCACGCGATTCCAGTGACGCGAAGGCAGGTTTTCGAGCACGCGCCAGAAGAGATCGCCGTGCGGGTCGATGAGAGCGACGCCAAAACCGGCATCGGCCGAGCGCAGAAAGAGATTCTCAAGAAACGTCGACTTCCCGGTGCCGGTCTTGCCGACGACGTAGACAGAGCGAAGCAGATCGGCCGGGCGAATACCCACCACGGCCCGCGGCGAGCGCGGGTCATGGGTGGCGATGGGGATGGACCGATGACTGGGATGGTTCATGAAGGATTGGTCGTCTTGTTCGCTTTCCCGCGCGCCCGCAGCGCGGCCACCCCCACGGCGGGAGCACCGAAACGTTCAGGTGGAGTTCGTTTCGCACGACCGGGCCAAGGTGCGGCCCGGGCGCGGGGAAAGTGAGGGTGAGCCAATGGCCCCGGCCCTCACCCCAAGTGTCCGGAGACGCCACAAAGAATGACTTTGAGTGCAGCCATCAGCACATGGCCGATGAATGCCGCACGCGATGTGGCAGTCTCCGGGCAACTGAGGTGAGGTCAGGTCCAGAGTGACAGGCGTTCGACTTTGGCGGTGGACCAGATGGGCGCCATGATTCCGTGCTTGGCGATCGCGTCTTCGGCGCCAAACCAGAACAAGCCGCCGGCCTTGCCTTGGGTCGATTCCAAACAAGCGTCGCGCAGCCTGACCGTTCTCTTCTCGTCGGGTGCCACGGTGAGAATGCGAATCGTGTTCACGTCGAACCTTTTCACGTGTCTGCCCGAGCGCCACCACTGGAGATAGCCGGCGTATTTCCGGCCAAGGTAACCGGTGGGTTCGGTGGCGCGGTCAACTTCGACCAGCAACCCCTCGATCCCACGCGGTCCGCGGCAGACTGCGAATCCATCAGCTTCGAGCGGCTGGCGGCCAAGCTGGTTCGTGTTGGCCATCATCGTCACCGAGTCCGCGAGGCGGTCGCGGTCATGCTCCCAGGACAGAAGAACGGGCTTTCCGTCTGCTTCGCCTTTCATTTCGGCCAGAGATAGCGCGAGGCTGTTGCGCGCGAGCGTGTGGTCCAAGAACATCACCGAGCGCGAGGAGTTGGACCGGGTGGAGTGCGGCACGGTTGCCGGATCTACCTCCATGACCCGAGCCAGTTCTCGCGCACCGGCGCGTGAGAGCGCGAGCACCTGAGTTGCCGCGCGATCGGTCATGCGTCGCTGAAGTTGAAAACGCAAGATGGAACGGATCGCCTCAGCTGCTTCGACTTCGCCGTTGTCGATGCCGACTAGGGCGAGATCGGACGCCGCGAGAAACCGAAACGCGCCCAACAGAGCCAACAGGCGCACCGGCACGGGCAGGGCGATCAGGCGGGCGAGGTCGGTTTTCGGAAATGAGTTGGTCATGGAGAGCTTTGGTGAGGATTTGGTCGGCAAGAGCGAAAGCGCGGCGAAGCAGGTGCTCCTTCTTGGTGCCGGCGAAGCGGCGCAGTTCCGCTCGGTCGGAAAGGACGAAAACTGCGGCTTTGTGATCGGGGGGAACAAGTTCGAGCCCGCTTTCGCGCAGCCACCGCCAACGTTCGGTGGTGGCGACCGCGGTCGGATGCTCGCGGAGAAGCGCAAGCCGGATGGCAGCGACCGGCGCAACCATTGCCGCGCGTATCTCCCATGGGTCGAGCACCACAAGGGCGGCGGCTTGACCGCGAGCCACGACGGCGGCCACGCGCGGTGTTCTTTTGGGCGGGATTCGATACATAATGGTGGCTGGTTAGGATTTCGGCGCGCAACGCCGCAGATGCGGCATGATGAGGCTCGTGAAGTAGGCGGCGCGCGAGCGGCGGACATCGGCGGGCCGAAGATCGAGCGCGGTGACGAGCGCCTCGCGAATAACCTCGGGAGGAAGGACTTCGGCAACGCGCCGAAAGAAGGCCATGCTCCTGGGGTCGCCGAGCTTGTCGGCCAGGTAGCTGGCGGCTTGCTCGGCCGCTTGGCCACCAGCCGGGAACCCTCTTCCCCCGGATCCCTCAACCCAGCCGAAGGAGCGTTGACCGAGATTTTCTTGATTCCCGCCGTTGGTTGCTTCTTGCCCGACTGTCTCTTCCGTCCCGGTGGCGGCCTCCGTGATCGGTCGGCTGCGGGAGTAGAGCACCGACGCGAGGCGGATCACGATTCCGGGCGAGTCGAAGAGCTGCGCGAGTTCCGCGCCGGTGAGCGTGCAAATGCGACCGGAGCGGGAAAGGGTAATCTCGAGATCTCCGAGTTTCGATAGGGTCGGCTTGGTCATAGGTCGTCGGGAAAGTGTCGTCTTGCGGACTCCGCGAGGGCGGCACTGAACCGACCCATCACGAAGGCATCGTCTTTGGCGATGACTGCGGCCGAAAGAGGGGCGCGTGCAACGAGTTCGTGGAGCGCCACCGCGGCGGCTGAGAAGGCATGGCGGTAGTATCGCCGGGCCTCACCGGTCGTTCTCACTGCCGCGAGCTCGGGGAAGAACCCGGAGGCAAGCCGAGCGGCAAGGGCGTCCAGGCGGTCGCCGCGAACGCGGCCGATGAGAAGCTGTCGCGCCTCGTCGACCCTCTTGGTGACCACCGGCACGTCACAGCGACCTGCGAGATCGATAGCGGCCTGACGTAGGGCATGTAAACGCTCGTCGTCGAAACGTGGCAGGCCCAGCACCAGTACGGCCGGACGATAACGGCGGAGGGAGCGGTGGAGGCGCATGAGGAAAATCCGAACCTGCTCCGTGTCGTCACGGCCAGGCTTCAGATTCCAGGTGGCGAAGCTCCCGGTTACGAGGCCGGTCCAATCAACGACGGCGTGGCCGGTGTATCGAGAAGCCGGAACAAGCGCGAGAACGCGGCTGGGATGCGCCGGCGCGGTTTGGGTGGGCATGGTGGAGGCGATCCACCCGAACCCTTGACCGGCAACGCAGCGTTCCGTATGGTGCAAACGTCGCCCCCGTAGGAACATGGGTGGCAGGAAAAGCAGGAATCGTCGGGAAGCTGGCCAGCATCACCCGTCGAGTCCGAGGACCAAATCAGTCCAAGCCCATCATTCCACACGGGGGCGGCAAGGTAAGGGGTGGGAATTTGTGCGGGAAAAGTGAGTTATCCACAACCCTCAATCAAAATGAGCAAAAAATCAAGAGAGCCACCCAAAGGCTCTCTTGTTGTCTCCGAGTGTGGATAACTTCACTGTTCGCTTTAACCGTCCACCCCTTACTGTGTCTGCCTCGTGTGGGACGATAACGCTGGAACCGAGGTCGATCCCTTCCGATCTTCCCGCCCCCTTTTCATGAATCCAGAACCTTGCTACAATGCAGCATCGCCATTGGAGTCTGGCCACCGCGGCCATGCCCAATACGGCGCTGTTCATAGACAATCCAATTTAATCCAACGAACTGAAACACGCGAAGTTGGCCCGGCCAAGAAGCGACACCTCGTGAACATCGAGGAACTCGCGGCTCGTCTTGCCATCTCGAAAACCGGCGCCTATCGTCTGGTCGCGCGCAACGCGCTTCCTTTCTACAGAATCTCCGGCGTCCTGCGCTTTGACGTGGACGAGATTGAAGCCTTCCTCCAGAACAACCGCGTCAGTTCATAACAACTGCACCAAGTATGAGCATAAGAAAGCTCAGAAACGCCTGGTGGGTTGACTTTCAGTTCGATGGAATCCGATACCGCAAGCGCAGTCCGGAAAACACCAAACCGGGCGCCGAGGCTACCGAGGCGCGCATGCGACAAAGGCTTGCCCGGGGCGAGGACTTTCTCGCCAAACCGCTTGCGACGCCGACACTGGCCGAATTCTCGACCGAGTGGCTCGCGACATACGTGGACACCCACGACAAACCATCAGTTCAAAGGGGACACCGATCGGTCTTCAGGGCGCATCTTCTTCCATTCTTCGGCCGACAACGCATCGACGCCATCAAGAGCTTCGACATCGAGCGATTCCAAGCGCGCAAGCTCAAGGATGGCTTCTCAGCGAAGACAGTGAACAACGCCGTGGCCGTGCTGATGAAGTGCCTGCGCACCGCCGTTGATTGGGAACGCATGGCAACCGTGCCGCGAGCCAAACCGCTCAAGACCATCACCCCGCGCTTCGATTTCCTGACGCCCGATGAAAGCGACAGACTCCTCGATGCCGCCGTTTGCGAACCTCACTGGCACTCGATGATTCTCGTGGCCCTAGAAACGGGCCTGCGGCTGGGCGAGCTGCGCGCGTTGGGCTGGCAGGATGTCGACCTCGAGCGGCGCAAGCTCACAGTCCGGTACTCCATCACCGATGGCATCGTGGGAACGCCAAAAAGCGGCAAGATTCGGCACGTGCCTTTGAGCGAAGAGGTTTGCACCACGCTCGCGCGATTGCGAAAAGAAACCGGCGGCGTCTGGCGTGGACGCGGCAACGGCGACCACACCAACAAGGTGGTGTACGCCGCTCTGAACCGCATCACCAAGCGCGCCGGCCTCCGACACATTGGCTGGCACGTTCTGCGCCACACTTTCGCGTCCCAATTGGCGAGTGCCGGCATTCCGATCATCGCCATCAAGGAGTTGCTCGGCCACTCGGACATCAACATGACCATGCGCTACGCACACCTTGTGCCGTCCACTTTGCACCGCGCGATTTCGGTCTTCGACCAGCGTCGTCAGTATGCCCAAACCGCCCGCGGCAACCGGCTGTCAACGCTGCCGTCAATGGCGCTTCCCGCGGCGTCCACCGACATCCAAGCCTCGTCGCGCGTTGGTCAGGAAACTTGGTCGGTTGAGCGAAATACAACGACCGCGGCCCCATCGTCTAGTCCGGCCTAGGACACCAGATTTTCATTCTGGGTACTGGGGTTCGAATCCGGTTGAGGCTACTTCACGAATTACCAGCAAATGTTGAGAAGCTGGCTCAACCGTCGCAAGAACTCGGATTCCATCTGTTGCCAGCCATGACTACGAATACCCGGGCTTTGCCACCGTGATGGCAACTGGCTGCCAACGCTTCGAACCAAAGTCACCAACCAAGGAGAACACCGTCGACCATGTTGTCGGCGGTGTTCTTGCACTTGCGCGGACAAGGTGCGGAATCCAGAGGGCAAAGTTCCTCTCCCAAATTGCGAGGCTCCATTCTCTTCCGCGAGTCCATTGTTCGACGTTGCCGCA
>Ga0182021_10000186_pt1 | contig 60526 bp, 49 predicted proteins | sample 612E3MmetaG_FD_120493 | JGI IMG/M metagenome (GOLD analysis project Ga0182021, IMG submission 120493) | Permafrost microbial communities from Stordalen Mire, Sweden - 612E3M metaG (Illumina Assembly) | ecosystem: Environmental > Terrestrial > Soil > Wetlands > Permafrost | place: Sweden...
AATTACACACGAACAGATTAACAAATAAAAACTATTAAATATGAACCAGTAAGGAATACATGATTATGAAAAAAATATTTTTTCTATTAATACTATTCTCAATCCAATCATATGCGCAAGATGGAAAATTTATACAAAGTAAACAATTGCCCATGGGTTTTGAGTATTATCAAATAACATTAATGGATTCAATAATTGTCAGCTTACCAGTTTTAAAAGAAAGAACTGATTTTCTAGTTGAACAATGCACGCTTGATGTACCCGAAGAAGTCGGAAAATATATTTGGCGTTATTCGTACAAATCGAATGGTCTGACCTATATCTATACAATTGCTTATAGAGGCACTATCCCAGGAATATCTGGCAAAAAAGAAAAAGAATTGGAAAAAATAATAAAGAAGGAATTTACAGTTGTACTATTGGGTGTAATGGCACAACAGCTTGCTGGTCTAAGCGGAGAAAAAAACTCCTTAAAGGATTTGACATATAAAATGGAGGACGCCGCAGACGAAACAAGATACTTCATTAAAAATAACAGGCTAATCTTATTAGACTTCTCCGGTTCTCAAAAGAAAGAAGATTTACAAAAGGGAAAAGATTTCAGCGATGAAATAAAAAAGAATGTTGCAATTATTGTCAAACATTATTTGATAGATAAGAAATAGTAACAGAATAAAATTATTAAGAGGATTTGTGAAAAAGATTCTTCTATTTGTTCTTTTACCATTTACTTTATGCTTTGCACAAGAAGGAAAAGTCGTTCAAAGCGAGAAATTATCTGCCGATTGGGAGTATTATAAATCTTGGATGAACATTAACGGATACTATCTAAAATATCCTGTGCAAAAAAATAGAACTGGCTTCTTAACCGAAAAATATGTGTCTGATATGAGTAGTGAGCGTGATAATTTCCTTTATCGATACACATACAGATTTAAGAATCAGCTTTATGAATTTATTGTAGCAAAGAGAGGTACAATATCCGAAGAAGTCTTACGTAACGAACTTACGCGAGATGGGGCAAGAGAGGAACAAGAAACGAAATTAAAAGAGATTCTGAAAACTGCTGAACAACGCGGAGAGATGAGATTAAAAAAAAGTTTAGTTTATGTGAAATTTGGAATGTCGGCAGTAATTGCCAGAACCAGATATCGAATTCTTAAGGATGCAAATGCCAAGGTTAGTTACATGGTCATTTACATTTTGCGTGGTTATCAAAAGGAATCAGGATCGAGCGAAGAAACACGTAAAGAGATAATAAAGAACAGCGAGTACATTATGAAAAATGTCGACTTTGAATGAGGAGATTAGATTTAATTCTTTGTTGAAAGGTTCGGATCATAAAACAAAGAATAACAACATAAAAAGAAGGAGAAAGATCGTGAAAAAGTTAATTACAATTCTATTGTTATTTATCTTCATTCCTTTTTTAAATGCACAAGAGATCAAAAAAATTCCAATCGGAAAAGGAATTGACATTAACCGCACATTACTATCAAGCGATGGTTCTACATTTGCTTTCAAGTATACGAAAGATGAGAAAGAATTTTTACAAGTGAACGAGAAGATAATTGGCCCGTTCGAAACTATATCCTCTTTCACAATAAGCCCAGATGGCTCCATGTATGCCGTTAATTTTGAGAAAGATGGTAAAGATTATTTTCAAGTAATGGATAAAGTGTTCGGTCCTTATCAAAACGCCGGAAAAGTATTTTTCTCAAGTGATTCTAAATCTTATAGCGTTGTTTACTTTAAGAATATGAACGAAAAATATTTTCAAGTAAACGAAAATATTTTTGGACCTTATGACGGCGGCAGTTACATGATTAGTGTCCCGGATAACCAATCGAAATTTTTCTTCTGGTATAATAAGGGAAAAGAATATTTTATACAGTGGGGTGATAAAATTATCGGTCCTTTTGAAAGCGAACCGCATATGACTATTTCAAAAGACTGTTCTTTTTTAGGATACAGTTATAAAAAAGAAAATAAAAGTTTCATTCAAGTGGGCGATAAAACATTTGGACCATACGATTACACTAATGGTCCTTTTTTATCTAATGACGGTTCGAACTATGCATTTGAATTCAAGAAAGAAGACAACACTTACGTTCAAGTTGTTAAACTAACATTTGGTCCCTTCAGCAAGATTTCAAGATTATCTTTAACCGACAACGGCTTTAAGCACAGTTTTATCTATAGCAAAGACGGGAAAGACTACGTTCAAAGAAATTCAAAAGTTTACGGACCATATGATGCTGTTGACGACATTGCTTTTTCCTGTGACGGATCAATTCTTGGAATAAGATATAAAATGAAAGACAATCTTTTTGCAAGAGTTAACGATTATATAATCGGCCCAATTGAAAACGTTTTCTATCCAAATTTTTCGCCTTCCGGTAAACGTATAGCATGGGAGTATGCGCTTAAAGAAGGACGTTACATTAAAGTTGATAAAAAAACCTTCGGGCCATTCGAAGAGTGTTCAATTCCAACCTTCTCCTCAGATGAAAGAAATTACTGCTTCACTTATCAAGAAAAAGACGGCACCTATCTTCAATACAAAGACAAAAAATACGGCCCGTATCCGTGGATTGAATACTCGCACACAAAAGACAATAAACTTGTAATTGCATACAAGAAGACAGGAGTGAACTTTATCAGTATAGAAAAATTAAAATAATTTATCAACGAGGTTAAAATGAGGTCGTTAATAACAACTCTACTTTTTCTAATCTTTATTTCATCCAAAGGAATTGCTCAATACGACTGCGGTTCTTTTGAGGATTGTCTTAATGTTGGTGTCGCAGCTTATCAAGAAGAAAATAATGAGGGTGCGGTTGGGTATTTAACCAATGCTATTAATATATGGAATAAATCAAACGGCGTTGACATGTTGGTTAAAGCATACAACCATCGTGCAATGGCTTATGCATGTCTCGAAAAAAATCAAGAAGCTATTAATGATCTTAACAAAGTAATCGAACTGAATCCTAAATATGCACCTGCATACCGCAACAGAGCCGGCGTGTTTGAAACAATCGGAGAATATTCCAAAGCAATTGATGATTACACTTCTGTGATTAACCTTGCAAACGACGCCGGAGATTACGCAAAAAGAGGTGCCGTATACGGAAAAATTCAAAAGTTTGACGCTGCCATAAAAGATTACACAAAAGCGATTGAGCTAAATCCTTCTTGGGTCGATTATCACCTCCAGCTAGGGCAGATATACTTTCTAAATAAACAATATGATAAAGTGCAGGAAGAAGCTACCAGAGCTGCAGACCTGAATGCAACAATTCCCGATCCATACATGCTTTCTGCAATGACTTATATGGTATTGAAAAAATTTGATCAAGCGCTTGAACAAGCGGAATCAGCAGTAACATTCGCTCCCGATACAAAAGAAGTATATGAAATGCGCGGAATGATTTACAATAAGCTCGGTAAACATGAAAATGCTATAGCAGATCTGAAGAAAGCAATTGATTTGGGAAGCGAGGTGTCTAGGCGGGATTTGAAAACTATTTACAAAATTGATTACTAATAAATTCAAATTAAAAAGAAGGAATAAAACAATGTCAGCATTAATTAAAAGAACCGGACAAAACTTTTCAACTGCATTTCTTTCATGGCATGATGGCGTTGATGCAATGCTAAAACCTACTCCCGATAGTCCTATGCCAAACGTTCTTATTCATGTTGCAAGAATGGTTAACACACCTCTTGGAATTTGCAGTGCGGGAATGATTCTTATTAATCCGCAGAATAAAGAAGTTCCAGACTTCTTCGGCTTTGTTGCTGAGAACAAAGAACTCGGACAATATTATGGTACAAACATTTTCAAAGGAACGCCGTTTGAGCAAGCCCCTGTTTTCAAAGCAGAAATTTCTTTGAGGGTTGATTTCCCAAACAAAGCGAAAGCAAAAATAGTTGCGGCTAAACATACCATTGAACTTGAGCTGAGTGACTTTGACACGGCACAATATTACGATAGACCAGGAGGAATGCCGTTCCATCAAAACGTAATTGAAGCAAAAGCAAAAAAAGCTGTATTCAAGTTCGACCGTAAAATGATTGCAGGAGAACTGCCGCCGGAAGGTCTTGCGGGTGGCTTACCTGCCTGTTATGCCCCGACAGGCATTTATTTCATATAGATAACAGAAAAGTAATATTAGAAATTATTTAACAAGGAATTAAAATAATGAAAAAACAAATACATGTTTTTCGAATACTGATAATTCTTCTTTGTCTATTCTTTGTCAACAAAGAATATGTTTATTGCCAAAATAATAATGATGAATTAAACAAAAAATTATTAGAAGCTGTAAGCCAAGGGAAAATTGAAGACGTAAAAAATTTACTTTCGAAAGGTGCAGATGTTAACGCAAAAGAAAATCAATTTGGAATGACTGCTCTAATCAGTGCCGTTTATGATCAGCAAGGTGAAATAGTTAGACTTTTATTGTCGAAAGGGGCTGATATAAATGCAAAAGATAACCTTGGTAAAACAGCATTAATACTCGCATCATACTATGGATACACTGATATGGTAAATATTTTATTATCCCACAATCTTGATATTAATTTACAAGATAACTATGGAAAGACAGCTTTGTTTACTTCTGTGTTTAAGAAATTTAATGCAATAGCACAAGCACTGTTATCAAAAAAAGCTGATCCTAACATAAAAGAAAATAATGGCTGGATAGCATTATTGGTTGCCGTAGACAATAATGATATTGATATAATAAAACTATTACTAGCCAATGGTGCTAATGTTAATTCAAAAAATAATGACGGTATTACAGCCTTGATGTTTGCTGTATTTAAGGGTTATGGTGAAATAGTAAATCTCTTAATTTCAGAAGGCGTTGATTTGAATTTAAAAGATAATGAAGGTAATACTGCATTAACTTATGCAAAGCAAAACAACGGAAAAGAGATAGTCGAATTACTTACTAAATCAGGAGCAAAATAAAATATTAAATAAATGCAGCGGAAGAATATTTTAAATAAATAATTTTCCCGATGAGACAAGAACGGTAATAATTCGGTTTATAATGGGAGACTTCTTATGAAAAAAAATTTCTTTCTTATACTTATGTTAATTCCTGCCATAACATCAACCATAATTGATGCACAAGACAAATTACTCCCCGTCTATTTAAAAGGAGAATATGGCTATATCAACGAAAAGGGTGAAGTTATGTTTCAGCTAAAGTGCGGTTATGTGTATGAATTTTCCGAAGGCCGTGCAAAGTTTGAGCAGGAACTTAACAAGTACGGTTATCTTGATAATAAAGGCAAAATAGTTATACAACCAATTTATGATATGGCTTGGAATTTTTCCGAAGGATTTGCTCACGTAAAAGTCGGTGACAAATGGGGATTCGTTAATAAAGACGGTAAACTGGTAATTCAACCGCAATATAAAAACGCCGATGGTTTTTCTGAAGGATTAGCTGCGGTGCAAGTCGACAATTTGTGGGGATATATTAATACTTCAGGACAAGTTGTAATCAATCCGCAGTTTGTTTATGCGCGAAAATTTTCCGAAGGATTAGCTGGAGTAAGATATTTAGGATCTTGGGGATTCATAGATAAGTCTGGCAACTTTATTATCAAGTCTCAATACCAACAAGTATCAAATTTTTCCGACGGACTTGCTATGGCTTGCCTCTCTGATAAATATGGATTCATTAATAAGAAAGGTGAATTTGTAATAAAGCCGATATACGATTACGCTGCTGGTTTTTCCGAAGGACTAGCGCGAGTTAATAAAGGCGCCAAACCCGATCCAAAAGGAATGTTTGAGCCAAGTGGCGGTAAAGAAGGATTTGTTGATAAAAATGGAGTTGAAGTTATTTTTCCGCAATTTGAAAGAGTGAGTAATTTTTCCGATGGGTTGGCAAAAATATACAAATCCATATACACTGGAAGTATCAGTGGTTATTCATTTAAATATGGTTATATAGATAAAAAAGGTAATGTTGTTCTTGAGATGAAATATGATAAAGCCGAAGATTTTAACTACGGAGTTGCCAAAGTATCCCGAGAAAAAGGTTTCATGTCTTCGGATCGATATTACATAGATAAAACCGGAAAATTTATTTGGTCGGATAAATAAATCTCTATGGCAGAACATAAAATTATGAAGTGTTTATCCAAAAAAATTCTTGCATATTATAAATAACGCGAGATTAAAATGAAAATTTTTATTATCACCTTTACATTGTGTTTAATGATTTGCACACCGCTGAAATTATTCAGTCAGGAGACAAAAAGAGAAACAAGAAGAATAACTGAAAATTTTGAAGGCCCTTTTGCAAAATTTTTTGAACTGCCCTCTTGGACAATAATCAATAGTGAAATGACATATTCCGGGTCTGATTCTGCAAACAATCTATATTGGAATAAATTCTATGATGATTTTTACGATTTTACATTTTCTACAAAAGCAAAATGGATTAGCGGATCAAATAGTTCTGCTTTTGGTATAATCTTTCGTCAAAGCGATAAAGGTTTATATGTATTTGACATAACACAAACTGGTTATTACAAACTTGAAGTGTTAGTCGGTGAAAAGTGGAGCGATCTAGTTCAATGGACAAAAACAAATCTGATAACTGATGCTGCTAACGAACTGAAAGTAACATGCAAAGAGAGCAATATTAAATGTTATATCAACAATAAAAAAATTATCGACATAACCAATGATTCATTTTTAAATGGGGATGTTGGTTTTTGTTCTGATGGTAATGTTAAATGCTCTTTCGACGATTTCTCTATTGGCCCACCGGAAGAAATTAAAGAAGAAGCTCCTACAGAAAGAAATAACGGAATCATCACAGAAAATTTCAACGGTCCTTCTTCAATATTCACCTTTGATGAAAATTGGAAAATAAAAAACGGTGAACTCGCTTTTTCGTCTGTGAATTCTCGGTTCGGCACTTCTTATATAGATGGCGAGTTTGCAGATTTTACTCTAATTACAAAAGCAAAATGGACCGGGAAAAAGAATGAGGCCGGTTATGGATTTTTCTTCAGAATGTGTAAAGAAGGAGGTTACTCTTTTCTAATTAATCAAAATGGAGAGTTTTCCTTACTCAAAACTATTGGTAAAAACGCACAACTGATCCAACCTTGGACACATGTAAATTCGATCTCAACAGGTTACAACGAATTAAAAGTTACATGCATTGGACCAAGAATAGATTGTTTCATTAACAATAAAAAAGTTGCCACGTTAACAGATAATTCATATTTGAAAGGATTCATTAGTTACTACGCAGATCCATCGGTTGAATGTTCTTTTGATGATTTCAGTGTCGGACCTCCAGTTGAAGATAATGAAGAGGTTGCAGAAGAATCCTATACCGAAGTCGTCAGAGAAAATTTTGACGAAGGGACTACCGATTTTCAAACGAATGAAGAGTGGCAGTTGAAAGATGGAGCGCTTTATCATTCAAGCGATGAAGAAGGACGTATGCATTGGAATCGAATTACAAATAGTTTTACAGATTGTATAATATCGGTAAAGACAAAATGGGATGGAAAATTAAAAGATGCATCTTTCGGTATACGATATGGTGATCGTCATTGTTTTGTTATTTCTCAAGACGGACGCTTTAAAATGGAATGGTGGACAGGATCTGAGTGGGAAAACCTTGTTGATTGGCAAGAGACAGATTTGGTTAACGATGATTATAATAGTTTGATGGTTACCTGTTCTGGTAATAATATTCATGCTTATCTAAATAACAACCTGGTAATAAATATTCAAGATGATTCTTACTCGGGCGGGTATGTTGGTGTTGTTTGTTCCAGCGATGTTGAAGCTTATTTCGATGATTTTACTGTCATTGTCCCTAACAAGAATATTAAGATGAATCAGAATTATAACACAGTTTCAAAGAGAGAAGAAACTAATAATGAAATCGTCCACAAAAATTTTAATAGCAACAATTCTTTATTTCAATCTACTCAACCATGGCAAACTAGAGATGGGGCGCTCTTCTTTCCGGGGACTAATGATGGAAGAGCTTACTGGAATCTTATACAGAACGATTATCACGATATGACTATCTCTGTCACTACAAAATGGATTTCTAAAGGCGATGATAGTCCATATGGACTTATTTTCGGAGTAAAAGATAATTCCTATTACATTTTTATACTAGCACGGAATGGAGCCTTCACTATAAAAAAATGGAATGGAACTAAAATGGAAAAACTTGATCGTTTTCAAAATTCAGTACAGCTATCAACAGATGTTGCAAAATTAAGAATTGAAATTGTTGGCAGACAAATGACATTTCATATAAACGAATTAGATGTTTATAAGTTAATCGATAATGATTATCAAGGAGGAAGCGTTGGTATTTATGCAACTTCCGATGTTGTCTGCGAGTTCGATGATTTTTCAGTTATTCCTTCTGAAAATGCTATCAAAGATTTGAAAGAAGAATTCAGCAATATAATTGTAAATGAGGATTTTGATAAGGATAAAACAGAGTTCGGTTTGGATGAATATTGGCAATTGAAAACCGGCCTGCTCACTTTTTCAAATGGAAATGCAGATAAACTTCACAGAACTGGAATCGATGGTGCTTATGAAAATTGCACTATAGCTGTAAAAGCACGCTGGGATGGACGTGCAACTAACAATGGCTTTGGAATTGTGTTTGGAGAGGTCGGTAATGAATATTATATGTTTATAATCGCGCCAGATAAGCATTACCAGCTTTGCAAATGGGAAGGTTCCGACTGGAATATAATAATCCCTTGGACAGAAACTGATTTAGTAAGAACTGGATTCAATGACTTAAAAATTACATGCTCTGAAAAAAACATTCGCGCATATATTAATAATACACTTGTTATAAATACTATAATTGATTCTTACTCCGGTGGTAAAGTGGGACTTATTTGTTCGGGTACTCTAGATGCATCATTTGATGATTTTATGATTATGAAATAGAACAACATTTAAACAAATCAGTCGATATGTAAATTAATAGATGGAGATCAATATGAAACTAATTACAAAATCTTTTCTTTTATTAATACTCGTTATAACCGCTCTGATTTTTCTTGGAGGGACTTCAATTCTCAAAGCACAACAGTTACCTTATGTCGATCTATGCAAATCATGTACTAACATATATAAAAACTATTGTATTGGTTGTAAGCAGAACGGTTCATTAACTAATGTTAATGCGAAATTATGCTGGGATTGCTTTACTAAGATGGGTGGGCTCTGGAAAGTAGGCTGTTATTTATGCGGCGCGAACACTGTTGGAGGATCTTATGCAAAATTATGCGAAGATTGTGCCAAAAAAGATGTATGCATTAAATGTGGAAAACCTTTAAACAGCGGGGAAGGTGCTGGAGTTTTTGAAGGCGGGAGAAAGCAGGTGGAGTCATATACTATAAGTGTTCAAGTACCTAGTGAGGGGATGACTTATTTCAATAAAGGCGCTGAAGCATTAAAAAATAAAAATTACGATGAGGCATTGAAAAATTTCCAAAAACTTGATGAAATTATTCCAGGTGATGAATCTGTCGCCTGTAATATTGGAGTGGCCCTGAGGGGATTAAACAGAGATGAAGAAGCATTGGTTTATTTTGATAAGGCAATAAAAAAGGAACCGACTTGGGGTGATTCTTATGGTGAGAAAGGTATGACGCTTGCATTTTTAGGACGTTGGAAAGAAGCTGGACCGATGTTAAAAAAAGCTATTGACCTCAATTATGATAACCTTAACGTAATCTACTTATATGGTAAATTCTTAAAGGAAATTCAGAAACAACCCGCTGAAGCTATTCCATTTTATGAAAAAGTACTTGCACAGAATCCCCAAAGCTCAAGTCTTTATTTAGACATGGGTGATATGTATTATGATTTAAAAAAATATGACGAGGCGTTAAAAGCATATCAAAATGTTCTTCAATACAAAAAAAATGATTTCTATTCTTTAGGAGTAATTGGTGAAATTTATAACATAAAGCAAAATTATCAGGAGGCTCTTAAATATCTTTTACAATGTTATGATATGCATTACAACCAAAAAGAAAAGGAAATTAATTGTCAAATTGGCATTAGTTACAATGGCTTAAAACAATATGATAAAGCAGAAGAGCATTTCAAAAAATCGTTATCACTTGATCCCAATTTTAAATATGTCTTGGCAGAACTTGGAGAAATATATTACAACCAAAACAGAAATGAAGAAGCTATAAAGACTTTACTTGTATATTATGAACTGGACCCAAATTATGAAAGAGTCAATTCGATGCTTGGTAATTGTTACAATCGATTAAATCAATGGGATAAAGCTGAGCCTTATTTTAAGAAGTTATTGGCTTTAAATCCGAAAGATGAGACTATTCTAATTCTTGCACAGATCAGCTATAATCTAGGAAAGTGGAATGAAGTAATCACATACTATGAGAAGATCATTCACAATATTACAGAAGATATTAACGTTGCTTACTTTAATTTTGGTTTTGCTTACTATCAAGTAAAACAATTTGAGAAAGCCAGAGATAATTGGAAAAAGTGTATAGAGAATGATAAAAGCAATCCCCCTGAGCCATATGTTTTGCTTGCTATATGTGAAATGAGATTAAATAATCCAAATGATGCGGAAAAAGATTGCGAAAAATCTCTTGAATTCATAAAGAACGAAAACCCATTTGTTTATTATAATTCCGCATGCGTGTATTCTTTACTCAATAAAGTAGATAAAAGTTTAGAGCTTATGGAAAAAGCTTTGAAGACCGGGAAGGTAGATATTCCTCATATGGAATCAGACGATGATTTAATAAATATAAGACAAACTGAGGGATACAAAAAGCTTATATCTAAATACAAATAGAAATTTGTTACATAAAAAAAACAAAGACATAAATTCGGTTTATGAAAAGGAGAATCTATATGAAAAAATTTTTCTTTTTTCTTCTGCCGTTGGTTATAACTGCATTATGTTGTCTTGGAGAGTTTTCACATCTCAAAGCACAAACATATTCTTGGTATGTTTCACTCTGCAAATCTGATTTTGTTTCAGATGGTCATTATGGAAAATGTGTTGGTTGTAGAGAAAACAAATTATTAACAACTTATAAAGCCAGAATATGTACAGACTGCTACCTAAAAACTGATATGTATTTAAAAGGCAATTGCTATTTATGTTCTGATAAATTTGCTGGAGGAGGTTCTGCCCTATTATGTAGAGATTGTGCTAGAAAAGATCAGTGCGTTGCATGTGGAAAATATTTAGGCAGTGGAGATGTGCCTTACGAAGCTGGAGACGATAGTAAAGTAGTAGAGAGATACACAGTAAAAGTATACGTACCTGGCCAAAAAAATGAATTCAAGAAGTACTTCAATGCGGGAGCCGAGGCTTATAAAAATCACAATTACGAAGAATCTATAATGTATTTTAAAAAATGTGATGAAATAATTCCAAATGGAACAGCATATAATATTGGAATTTCTTTAAGAGCATTAAAAAGGTATGAGGAAGCAATACAGTATTTTGATGTCTCGATTAAAGAAGATCCAAATTATAATGGGTCTTACTATCAAAAAGCATTGGTATTATATGATCTTAAAAAACATTCGGAAGCAGAAACGTTATTTAAAAAAGCAATCGACCTCAATATCGAAGAACCGTTAGCATACTTCAGTTATGCATTCTATCGAGAATATTATCATCAAGATGCTGAGCAGGCAATAAAATATTATGAACATGCATTTAAACTTGCACCTGATGAGATCAATTTTAGAGTTAATCTTATTGATCTTTACCAGCAAGTTGGAAAATTCGACGATGCGCTGAGACATGCAAATGTTTTATGTAAACTCTTGAACAATAGTGTTGAGGCATTGAATAAAAAAGCAGAGATATTATTTAAAGCACAAAAATGGAATGATGTAATCCCTATTTATGAGAAGTTAATATCATTGGATCCCAATGACATCGACTCAGCTTATAAACTTGGTCTGGCACAATTTCAATTGGGTCAATTTGGAAAAGCCAGAGATAATTGGAAAAAGTATATTGAGCTAGATATAAATAAAAATCCCCACGCATATTCTTGTCTAGCTGTTTGTGAAATGAAGTTGAATAATCCGGTTGAAGCAGAAAAGTATTGTGTAAGAACACTTGAGCTATTGAAGGATGAGAATCCGTTTGTTTATTATAATCTTGCATGTGCGTATTCGTTGCTAAAAAAAGTTGATAAAAGTTTAGATCTATTGGAAAAAGCTTTGAAGACAGGGCAGGTAAATATGCCGTATATGGAATCTGATGCTGATTTTACGAACGTGCGGACAACAAAAAAATATAAAGAATTGGTTGACAAATATAGAAGCAGTAATCTGATCGGGACAAATGTAGCGGAAAATAAAAAAGAAGAGCCTAAGGAACAAAAGAAAGAAGAAGCAGTTGATCAAAAGATGGAAATGATAATAGAAGAGCCCGTCACCATTCTCGTTAACGAAAATTTTAATGGCAATGAAACAGATTTTGGTCTGAATGATTATTGGAAATTGAAAAATGGAATGCTGGTTTGTTCAAATGGTGAAGAAGAGACAATTCACAAAACTAGAATAAGTGATGCCTTCCAAGATTGCACAATAAAGGTAAATGCACGCTGGGACGGGCGTGCAAAGAATGCCGGTTTTGGAATTCAGTTTGGATTCAGCAGCGATGAATATTATATTTTTAGAATTACAGGAGATAAAAATTATCAGTTCTCTCACTGGGATGGTTCCGAATGGAACGACATAGTTTCTTGGACAGAATTTAACTTTATAATGGGTGGTTTTAATGAATTAAAAGTTACCTGCTACGGAGAAAATATTCGAGCGTATATAAATAATCAGTTGGTTGTGAATACTAAGGTTGATTCATTCTCCGGTGGTTATAGCGGACTTGCATGTTCGGGTAATGTTGATGCATCATTTGATAATTTTATTGTTACAAAATAGAATGAATAAAAATTAAAAAGGTCTCTTTTTGCAGAGACCTTTTTACCATTATAATGATTATTCAAGCTTATACGTATAAGTTCCTTCACAATTACCGGTAGCTGCCCAATCACGAGTTCCGCCTGTAGTTATACAATATATTGTTGTATAACCAGAATACACAGTAGAAGAACCTTTATCCCACGGAGCTAAGGTTCCCTTGTAATTCCCATCAATAAATATTTTAACATAGTAACCAGTGTAATTATCAAAAATTACTGAACAATACTCGCCCCTTGCTTTTTCTGGCTTCGGTACAGGCTTATCATCCGTAGTTGGGACATCAAATTTGATATTTGGATTTTCGCCTCTTGCCTTTTCGACTTTATTACCCTTTACGTCAACAACTTTTTTCTTTCCCTGAGCATATAAATTGGTAATAAGTAAAGTAGTGATTAGAAAAATCAGGAATAGTTTGGTAGTCTTGAGGAAAATATTCATCATAGCTTACTCCCACTTTAATTGTTAAATTAATTTTAGTGTAACGAGGAAGAATTATGATTAATGAAAGTTAATATTGATTTAGGAAATAGGCAATCATAAAAAATAGTTCCAAAAAGCAAGAAATTGATTTGTTTCATAAATGATGATATAATTACTTAGTATTAAATATTGTATTCAACATTTTCGACAGTTCATAAATGTCTTAAACAGCTAATTCTCAAATTACTAATGAGGATATTATGAATCTTCGAATCACTCTCCTTTTATGTATTATTTTAACTTTCTTTCCGGCAGTATTATCCGAAACACTCCAAGCTCAAACCAAAAGAGCGCTTTTAATTGGAATTGATCTGTACGCCCCACCAGATAATTTTTCTTCTACAACACTTAGAAAAAATTGGAGCAATCTAGATGGCTGTACAAATGATGCTCTGGTGCTTAAAGAAATTCTAATTTCACGGTTTGGTTTTCAAGAACAAAATATTACTATCCTTTTAGATTCTATCAAAAGCAGTAAAAGAATTGCTACAAAAGAAAAAATAATAGCTGCTATAAAAGAAAAATTAATTCAGCCTTCCAAAGAAGGTGACATTGCATTTTTCTATTATGCAGGACATGGATCTCAAATCAAAAATTCAAAATCTCCGGAAAAAGATAAACTGGATGAAACTCTTGTCCCCTCGGATTCATATTTAAGTACAACTAAAGATATACGGGATATAAGAGATAAGGAACTAGCGGTTTTGTTCAATGAACTTGTTGATAAAAAAATAATTTCAACATTAATATTTGATAGCTGCCATAGCGGTTCAATTGCAAGGGGCAAAGAAGATAATTACAAAGAACGAAAACTCGAACCTATAGATATAGATGTTGCTGATGCAAAAATTTATCCTAGTCCTGAAGAAAGAAAAGGTGGTCCACTAGTTATTTCTGCTGCTCAAGATTATCAGACTGCGAAAGAAACAACGGATGAGAACGGTAATCCGCATGGTGCGTTTACAGATGCATTTATTAGAGCATTACGAAATTCATCAGTGAATGAGTCTGTTGAATCAATTTTTGCAAGACTCCAAGCTATAGTACAATCTACGGGTCGTGATCAGCATCCTGTTCTTGCCGGTCCGCCTGAAAGAAGAAAACAAACTTTATTTGGAATCGATGCGGATAAATTGCAGAATAAAACTGTCGCTGCAATTCTGAAAAAAGAAGATGCAGAGATAATATTGCAGGGAGGATTGGCTGTTGGATTACGTCCGGGAACCGAATTGGAAAAAATAAGGACTTCCGAGAATTCTTCTGTGGCAAGGATAAAAGTAACCGAGGTTAGCGGACTTAATAAGAGTTATGTCACAATCATCGAGGGAAAAAGTGATGATGTTAATATTGGCGATTTGTTTGAAGTAACAAAATGGGTTATCCCGGAGGATCTGTCATTAAAAATTTATGTTCCTAAAACCGATTACAATTTTGACGCACTAAAAGAAATTGCACAGAATTTATATCTACTGCAGAATGAAAAGAATATAACAATTAGTTCTGAACCGGTTGATAATAATATTACTCATGAAATTTATTTTTCGCATTCCGAATGGAAATTAAGAGACGTTAAGAACGGCAATATTCAAAATTTAGGATTGCTTCCCGATATCCAAAAAATAAAAAGTATCCTCGCGGATAAAACAGTCATTCTATTTATAAATATGCCTCCATCATTAGAAGCTTATGATCAGATCAAAACAAAGTTTGGAATTAAAAATAGTCTTGTCTCTTTGACAGAACAAAAAGAATCGAAGTACACTTTGGCAGGAAGAAATAATAATGGAATCTATGAGTATGCGCTTTATTTACCCGAACTAGTAAACGGGAATAATAATTTATCACTTCCTTTAATTACTGATTGGGTTGATTTATCAACTACTGAAAGTATTCCGAAAGGGATTGAAAAAATTAATGAACTTGCATTCATGTTGGGTAAAATAAACGCATGGCTTACATTAGAAGTTCCGGCAGATGAAAATAGTTTTCCGTACAAGCTTGCACTGAAAAATTCCGAAACGGGGGTACTGAAACCTGAAGGTGAAGTGATCGAGGGGGAGATTTATGGTTTAACCCTTGTTCTTGATTCACTATTGTTAAAAAATTGGGATAAGAATAAACGGTGGATCTACGTTTTAAGTATTGATAGCCATGGCGAAATTAATTCATTATTTCCAACGTCAGGTAATGTTGAAAACCAAGAACCGAGTAATATTAGTCCCACGCCAACTGAAATTCGTCTTGGAAGTAAACGTTTATTCAGAATTGGCGCACCGTTTGGTATAGATACGTATCTATTATTGACCAGTCCCGATCAGATACCGAATATTTCCATGATAGAATCAAAAGGCGTAAAAACAAGAGGTGCAACGCGCGGTAATCCGCTTACAGATTTATTAAGTAATGTTGGTGCTGCAACGAGAGGATCAAATCCTATAATGCCGGTTGATTGGTCTTTGCAGAGAATAACTATTAAAAGTGTTAGCAAATAATGAGACGTATAATGAATATTTAACTTTTATCTTATGAAAAATCTCAAAACTCTTTGTTTATTGTTTTCATTAAGCCTCCTAACTGCACAAACGAATTTCGCTCAAGATGCCAAAAGCTATTACGACGAAGGAACTAAAAAATTAAATTCCAGAGACTATCAAAATGCTATTGAAAAATTTAGCAAAGCAATAGAATCGGATTCAAAACTTGATAAGGCTTATTGTGATCGCGGAGTAGCAAAATTATATCTCGGAGATAAAGCTGGTGCAATGGAAGATTATAATAAGTCAATTGAAATTAATCCCAAGAATGCAACTGCTTACAATAATCGCGGATCAATGAAGTTTCAATCGAATGATTTTTTAGGCGCTTGGGCAGACTTTGACAAAGCAATTGAATCTAATCCACTTTACGCTAGTCCATATCTTAATCGTGGAATTATTAAAGAAAAGAATAGAGATAAGGAAGGAGCGTTGAAAGATTTTTATAAAGCAGTCGGGATAAAACCGTCATTAGCTTCCTCTTTTGTTCTTCTAAAATATAAAGCTGAGATTGATGATTTTTTGCAGACTATAAAAATTTCGGATACGTACAGACATAAAGCTGATTCGCTCTACTATAAAGAAAAATATATCGATGCGATCGAGTTATACGTTAAGTTCATAGAAACAGAAAAAAGCAAGGAACCGAGATTATTGGACCTTTCGATGGGTCTTAATAAGCTTGCAACCAGTTACTATAATTTAAAGAAGTACTCCGAAGCTATAGATAAATTTGTTGAAGAAATTGAAATTTGTAAAAAATCAAAAAGAGAATTTTGTGTTGAAAACAACCTAAATAATGTTGCAACGGCATATTATTATTGGGGCAAGAATAATGAATCGCTTTTATACTATGAAGATGCTCTTCAAATGGCAAGAAATTCCGAAGATGAGGATCGTGAAAAAAGAATAGCAAAATATCTTACCGGCATGTGTGTAATTTACAATGCTTCAGATCAGTTAGAAGAAGCAATGAAATATTATCCCGAAATACTTGAAATCAATAAAAAACTTGGCAAAGAAGAGGGCGTTTCATGGACTCTTAACGGAATGGGTATGGCCCTCAAATCTCAAGGGCATTATGATGAAGCATTAAAATATTACGAGGAGTCACTTGCTCTGGCAAGAAAATTAGGAAAAGAAGATGATATCTCGAATAGGTTAAATAATATTGGTAGTGTATTCGCTGAACGTGGTCAATATGAATCTGCTCTTAAATATTTTCAGGAAGCACATCAACTCGATCTAAAAAATAAGAAGGATGAAGGAATTCTGATTGATGTTAACAATATCGGTACAATTTATTTCTCATGGTGTATATTTGATAAAGCAATTGAATACTTCGAAAATGCTCTTCAGATAGCAAAGAAAATCGGGAAGAAAAAAGAAACATCAATTGCTTTGAACAACATTGGAATGGTCTACGATTCGTGGGGTAAGTATGATAAAGCCGTTAAGTACTACCAGGAGTCATTAGATATCGCAAAAGAACTTGGACTTCAGGAAGAGATTGCAACTAGTCTTCACAATATAGGACTGATTTATAATTCTTTAGGCCAAACGGAGAAAGCTCTACAATATCTACAAGAATCATTGGAAATTTTTCAAAAACTGAAAAGCGAAAGTGAAATTGCCAGTGGATTAAATAGCATTGGCGGTATTTACTCTGCTATGAATAAATTTGACCAAGAACTTGAGTATTATGAAAAAGCTCTTGAGATTGCTCGAAAGCTAAAGAAAGAAAAGGATATTGCAACCTATGTAAGTAATATTGGAATGATTTACTTTGATTTCGGCAATTATGATAAAGCTATGAAATATTATGAAGAAGCTATTGAAATTGCAATACGTTTAAAGATTGAAGAAGAAGTTGCAATAAATTATGATAAAGTTGGGGGTATCTACTTCCGTATAAAAGATTATTCTTCTGCAGCTAATTTTTTTAAAAAATCAATCTCTATTAGGGAGAAACTCCGCTTAACGGCGACTGGTGAAGTTCGAAGAGATTATCTTGCTTCACAAATATTTTCTTATCAACATTTAATAACAACTTATATTAGAGATAACAACCCGCAATTAGCATTTTCCGCTTCAGAATTTTGCAAAGCAAAATATTTAGCCGAGCAAATTGCTGGAGTGGATACAACAGTTTCATCGCTCTCAATAAAAGATGTTAAAGAAAAGTTAGGAAAGTATATTTCAGTTGTAATTTATGCTAATACAAATCAGAAAAAGAAAATTATATTATCATTTACAAATACAGCAGAGCAAGGAATAGAAATATCAGACAGTACATTAAAATCTTTGGATATTGATAAAAATAAAATTGGTACTGAGTTAGCCTTAAAAGAAACTAGAGGAACAAGACTTATTGAAGAAGAAAATCTTGATAAATCATTTGATGGGATAATTAATTACTATAGAAATATTCTCAAGAATCTCTCCAAAGAGAATGAAAAAACAGCATATGAGTACGGAAGAAAACTATATGATTTTCTGATCAAGCCAATTGAAGAAACAATAAAGGATAAGAAGGAACTGATAATAGTTCCCGATGGAGTACTTGGATTACTACCGTTTGAAACACTAATTGATGAGAACGGGAAAAATTTAATTGAGAAATACAAAATAACATACACACAATCCATGAGCGTGCTGCAGTTAGTAAAGAACCGTGAGTATAAGGAAGACCGTAAACCATTGATAGCATTTGGAGGTGCGGTGTATGATAGTCCAACATATAAAGGAGATACAATAGAAAACGAAAAGCAGTTATCATACTTGAAGAAGAATGTATATGAATCACTAGAAAAACGAGGATCGGTAAAGGATGCATATTCTTCACTTGGTTTTGGCAATTGGAATAATTTACCTGGAACGTTGAGTGAAGTAAATGAGATCGGAAAAATTGTCCCGGAGGCTAAAATTGTAAAAGGAAATGAAGTAACTGAAGCGGAGATTAAAACATTGTCCGAACAAGGAGAACTAGCAAAGTATAAAGTAATTCACTTTGCAACACATGGATTAGTTGTACCAGAAATACCGGAGCTATCTGCGATAGTATTATCGCAAAGCAAGAATGAAGGTAGCGGAGAAGACGGATACTTACGAATGGGAGAAATAGCAAAGTTGAAAATAAGAGCGGACTTTGTAAATCTATCAGCATGTGAGACTGGATTAGGAAAGATATACAACGGAGAAGGAGTTGTAGGACTAACGCAATCTTTTTTTATAGCTGGTGCAAATGGATTGTCGGTATCGTTGTGGCAAGTTGCAGATGAATCAACTGCATTGTTCATGTCGGAGATGTACAAGTTAGTGAAGGAGAAAGGTATTGGTTATTCAGATTCGATGACAGAGATAAAGAGAAGATTTATTAGAGGAGATTATGGAGACAAATATAAACCTCCTTTCTACTGGGCACCATTTGTTTACTACGGTAAGTAAATTAGAAAATCTTTATTGCTTCCCTTTCCGTCAATGCATAATTTTCACAATAGATCAGTGATTGTGCACGATTCATTTTTAGTAAATCAAAATTTATAAAACACTTAAAATGGACATTCTCTATGAAACCATTTGAAAATATTTCATTCATAAAATTGATCATAATACTTCTTCTTACCTCACAAATCTCTTTCCCCCAGCAAACAGAAAAGAAAATTAAAAAAGAAGATATTCCCAACGCAGAAAAAATATTCGGACTTGAATTTACAGATGCCGAACGTGATTCAATGCAGGACGCACTTAACGAACAACTCGGATATTATACAAATATTCACAAGATTCATTTGGATAATAACATACCTCCCGCAATTCTTTTTAATCCGATCCCTGCCGGATTTAAGTTCGAACAAAAACAATATCCGTTAAAGTTTGGCAGTTATTCAAAGACAAAAATGCCTGTTAAAATTGAAGATCTTGCATATTTCTCCGTTGGCGAATTATCATATTTGATCAAGACTAAAAAAGTGAGTTCAACAGAGTTAACTAAAATGTTTCTTGATAGACTAAAAAAGTACGGATCAATGCTTCACTCTGTAATAACGCTTACTGAAGAGCGTGCTCTTAAGCAGGCAAAAAAAGCCGATGAGGAAATTTCAAAAGGAAAATACAGAGGTATGCTTCATGGTATCCCGTTTGGGGTAAAAGATCTGCTTACAACAAAAGATTACAAAACTACCTGGGGAGCGGCGCCATTCAAAGAACAAATGATTAACGAAGACGCAACAGTAATTAAAAAATTGGAAGATGCCGGCGCCGTATTGTGTGCAAAACTTTCTATGGGTGAGCTTGCTATGGATGATGTTTGGTTTGGCGGAATGACCCGCAACCCGTGGGATACAACAAAAGGATCCAGCGGTTCATCGGCAGGTTCTGCTTCATCTGTTTCAGCAGGACTTCTTCCGTTTGCAATCGGAACAGAAACATGGGGATCAATTGTTTCTCCTTCAACTGTGTGCGGTGTAACGGGATTGCGCCCAAGTTACGGACGCGTAAGTCGTACCGGCGCAATGGCATTAAGCTGGTCTATGGATAAGATCGGTTTAATTTGTAGAAATTCTGAAGACCTTGCTATTGTTTTTGATATCATCCGCGGTGCTGACGGAAAAGACCAGACTCTTTATAATGTACCGTTTAACTATAATTCCAAAGTTGATCTTAAAAAATTAAAGATTGGTTATTTGAAAAATGATTTCGCACAGAAATATTCCTTCCATGAAAATGATTCTTTAGCATTAAAAAAATTAGAAGAGCTCGGCGTTCAGCTGATCCCGATAGTACTACCGGATACTGCAATAAATGATATTCAAATTATTTTAACTGCAGAAGCAGGAGCCGCTTTTGATGAACTAACACGGTCTAATAAAGATGATCTGCTTGCCCGTCAATTTAAAGGAGCGTGGCCGAATATTTTCCGTGCGTCCAGATTTATTCCTGCAGTAGAATACATCAACGCAAACAGAATCCGTTATATGTTAATCCAAGAAATGCAAAAGCTGATGGAAAAAATTGATCTCTACATTGCACCATCATGGAATGGGAATAATTTACTTTTAACAAATTTAACCGGACATCCTTCTGTTGTAGTACCAACTGGCTTCGATAAAAAAGGAATATTAACAAGCATTACCTTCATGGGAAGATTGTTCGATGAGGGAAAGATAATCGCTGTAGCTAAAGCTTTTCAGGATGTAACTGATTATCATAAGAAACATCCAAAGTTAGATTGACACACATTTATAAAAAATTTTTTACTTATCTCAAACTTTAATCCGTAATGAAAGGTGCGGATTATTTCTAATCTATATTTTAATTAAATTACACATGGAAATTTTCCTCTCCTCCACTAAAACCATTTCTTGGAGGCCTAAAATGAAAGTCCTTGGTTCTTACGAAAAAGCCCGCTTATATATTGATAAACATTATCTAGAATCCGAAGAAGCAAAATTCCGTAAACGAAAAATGAATCCCGGTCCAATAATCACAATTTCCCGCGAGACCGGAATTGGTGCTGTAGCAATCTGTGAGAAATTAATTGAGTATTTTAATCATTACGCCATCAATGATTATAACGATTGGACTTATTTTGACCGTGATCTGATTGAAAAAATAATGGAAGATCATCACCTGCCGGAACATTTTCGAAAATATCTATCAGAGGAGAAACAGCTCAAAATTGATTCATGGTTTGGAGAAATACTGGGAATTTCTCCTTCAAAACTTTCTCTTCATCACAAAACTGCTCAAACAATTTTAAAACTTGCTGCATATGGAAACGTAATTGTTGTTGGAAGAGGTGCAAACATTATAATGGCAAAAATTCCGAATGCTTTTCATATACGGTTCGTTGCACCACTTAGTTTCAGAATTGAAAATGCAATGCAGCTTTACAATGTCGACAGAAAAACTGCAACTGATTTTATTAAGGAGGAAGACGAATCCCGAAAAAATTATCTCTGGAAATATTTTCATAAAAATATTGAGGACCCGCTTCTATATCATTCTATTGTCAATACAAACCTTCTCGAGTTTGAAGAGATTGCAGAAATGATCGGACACTGTGTAATTAGACGGTTTCCAGAATTTTTTATAAGCCCGTTTAAGTAATTAATTAACAAATTATGGAACATCTAAATTCTTATTGCTCGATTTTATTAATTGACATATCTTAAAAACTTATGATATGTTTTATATTGATTGAGAAGATGGATTTCTAACACGGGCCAGGTAAAATTAGATATGGATTTTAATTCCGATATTAAGAAAATGACTTTCGACGTACCAAACTCACCGGATTTCATTTTTACTGAACTCCGCTTTGAGAAATTACCTGAGAAGAAGTAATTTCTAAGCAAGCACCTGAATATTAGCTGCGGATTATTACGGTGCTTATATTATTTAGAAGTTCTTAGTAATACGAATCATACTTTCCGTCGTTCGGTAATAGTAAGAACTTAATACTTTACAAATCGTCTTAATATTTACTCAAATAAAAATTAAGGAAGATTGATAAATGAAAGATCGAATTAGATTCTTATTCTTAACAGTTTTATTTCTTCTTGCCTCGTTAGCAGTAATATCTGCACAACAAAAATTTTATGTTAATTTGAATGACCGTGCTGATGATCTTTTCAAAGTAACATTAGTACCCGAAAAACTTACCGAACAAAATAAAATCTATCAGTTTGCGTCAACAGCCCCGGGAACATATCAAACAATGGATATCGGCAGATTTGTACGCTCATTCCAAGCTTATGATGATCAAGAAAATGAGCTGGACACAAAACAGATATCAACCAATCAATGGGAACTTGAAGAACCGGTAAAGACGAAAAAAATAATTTATACAATAGCCGAAACATGGGACACACCGGTTAAAGAGAATTTTATTTATCAAATGTGCGGAACTTCTCTAGAAAAGGACAATGTGTTAATAAATGGTCAGTGTGTATTCGGATATTTTCATGGAATGCAAAAGACCCCCATTAAAATAAAATTGGATTATCCAAAAGAATGGATAGCCGGTTCAGCATTAACCCTTGACAAAGATGGTTTTTATGATGCGCCGGATTATGATTACGTTGTTGATTCTCCGATTCTTCTTGGCAGCCTTACTAAAGCAACAACCAAAATTGAGAACACTTCGGTTGATGTATATACTTATTCAAAGACCGGCAAAGTTACTTCAGATCAAGTATTATTTTTACTTGAAGATATGCTTACCGCAACAAGTCAATTCACACAAGGGCTTCCGGTGAATCGTTATACTTTTCTTTTTCATTTTGAAAATTTTTCTGTTGGGGCTTGGGAACATAATTTTAGTTCCGAATATGTTTTTAATGAAGCACCATTAGAAGGAGCCTTTGCTAAAGAAATTAAATCTACGGCCGCACATGAATTTTATCATGTAATTACCCCGTTAAATATTCATAGCGAATTAGTTGGTAATTTCAATTTTGAAAAACCGACCATGTCGCAGCATATTTGGCTGTATGAAGGTGTAACCGAATGGGCTTCTGATATTCTCCAGTTACGGGATTATCTTATTTCTCTTGATGATTATCTTGCCGATATGAAAACTAAACTTATTTTCAATGATAATTATGATCAGACTATTTCTCTTGTGGCTCTCTCTCTTCATTCAACTGAAAGGCAAGATCAATATGGAAACATTTATCAAAAGGGCGCTGTTGTTGCATGCTTACTCGATATCCGTCTACTCGAACTTTCAAAAGGGAAAAAGGGATTGCGAGAAGTACTAAATCAACTTTATAAAGATTATGGCACTAACAAAGTATTCAGCGAAAAAGATTTTTTTGATGAATTCGTAAATCGCACTAATCCGGAGATCGCAGATTTTATTAACAGATATATTAAAGGAACCGAGAAACTTCCAGTAGCAGATTATTTTGGAAAACTAGGAATTGAATACAAAGAACTTGTCGGAATAGACAGTTCAAAAACTTCTCTGGGATTCGGGATCGGATTGAAGGATAATAAATTTGTTGTTACATCGGTTGATAAAATTACCGAAAATGGTCTTAGATCAAATGATTTGATAATAAAAGTGAATGGCGAAGAAATTACTTTACAAAATGCTCAGATCAAATTCGGTTTTATGAGAACCTTAAAAGTAGGCGATACGTTTATTCTTTCAATAGAAAGAAACGGTCAGGAAAAAGAAGTAACCTGTTCTTTACAGCCACGGGTCATCAAACATCAATTTAAGGTTCTCGATACTGCTTCCGATCAGCAACTTGATTTAAGAAGCGCATGGATGAAAAATTTATAATCAATATTTAATCTTGGCGAACTTATATCCACTAGGGCTTTTGTTTTATCTCTTTATTAACATTTTATTTTCTATTAGATTTACTTTAAATAAGTAACCGCTCAGGTAAAACAATGATTAGAAAATTTCAAATTAGGATATTACTTGCGGTTCCGGTAATTTTTTCAATTCTCTCATGCTCTTCAACATCCATTTTCGATAAAGTATATCCCACATTAAACGATGGTAAATACGATAGTGAATTCCCATACAGAAATTCATCGCAGCAGTTGGAAGAAATCAGTAATTCAATAAGATTAATAAACAGTATTGCTTTTTATGAAAGTTATGTCTTCGATCAAAAAAATAAATTTACCTTAAAACAATTGATTCAAACTAATCTAGAGACAAAGGCAATACAAGAAGTTTATTTTAATCGCACTGCTTCGGGAACAGGAACAATTATTTTTGCAAATCAAGGTTTAGTTGCATTACTAACTGTTGCCCATATTGTTTCATTTCCGGATACTGTTGTTTCATATTTTGTAAATCCGGATGGAACATCATCACAATTTGTTGAAAGCATTTCATTCAAATCAAAACAAACAAATTACATCTCCGATTTTCCCGAGAATGGCGAGCTTGACGTGCTTTTAATAGATAAAAATTCGGACGTCGCACTGCTTGGTAAAAAATATTTGCCGAATGAGACAAATAATTTAACAACATTTTCATATCCTTGGGGTAATTCAACTGAGCTTGAATGGGGAAGTTTTATTTATGTTTTTGGATTCCCGATGAATTATAAAATGGTCTCTAAAGGAATCGTCAGTAACCCTGGTAAAGAAAAACATATGTTTATCATTGATGCCGTTTTTAACCGCGGCTGTAGTGGTGGAATTGTTTTGGCAATTCGCGACGGCGTCCCGAATTTTGAATTGGTGGGAATTGTAAAATCAGTGCCTGCAGAATTTGAATATACATTGCGCCCCCTTATCATTAAAGAAAAAGATCTTGAATATAACCCAATGCTTCCGTTTAAGGGTGAAGTTTATATTGATAAAGAACAGGTGCTTCGTATTGGAATTACCAAAGTTATCGGAATAGAAACCGTTAAAGATTTTTTAATTTCGCATAAAGACGAATTGACTAGCCGTGGTTATAATTTCCCGGATCTTTTTGAAACGCTAAATCAAACTATCTTAAAACAAGTTCATTAATCAGCTAACGGTGTTTAGCCGATGGCATTCAGCTTTTAAAAATCGCTGAACGCTGATTACTAATAACCAATAACTACTCTAATACTTCCTTTACTTCACCGCGTGCTACAGATTCAATTACATCTGCAAAGAGATCCATTTCAGAAACCATTGTATAAACATTTGGTGTGATGCGTAATCCTTTGAACTCTTCAAAATTAATTACAACTACAAAGATTCTATGCTTACTTAATAAATACTCTGCAAGTTTACTAATGTTTACTCCTGTAATATTAAAATTCACAATTCCCGCCCAATTAGATTCATCGTTAATATCAATCAAAAATTTAACGTTATCATATTTTTTCACCCGGTTAATCCACCGTTTGTGAAGATAGCGGAATCGTTCAGCCTTTCTATCAATCCCAATTGCTTCATTGAACGCAAGAGCTTCTGCAATTGCATTATGATTAGCGGCAGGATGAGTTCCAATTTCTTCAAACTTGCGAATGTTATCTTCCATTTCTTTTGATGCCGCCATTAATGGCCATACTTTTTTAATTAGATTTTTTTTAACATACAGCATCCCGGTCCCGATCGGTGCGTAAGTCCATTTGTGAAGCGATGTACCAAAATAATCGCATTCAAGATCTGAAAGAGTATAAGGAAAATGATTAAACGAATGTGCCCCGTCAATAATAACTTCAATTCCTTTTTCATGGGCGGCTCTGCAAACGTCTCGTACGGGAAGAATTTGTCCTGTAAGAAAACAAGTGTGACTGATCAATATTATTTTCGTCTTTGGAGTAATTCCGCTTTTAAGTGCTTCTACATAATCATCTTTATCTATTAGGGGAGCTGGGTATTTAACTTTGTTTACTTTTATTCCAATCCGTCTTTCCATTTGGTCGAACGTTGTTAACATGCGGGGATAATCTTGAGTTGTCGTAAGTATTTCATCTTCCGATTTGAAATCTATCCCCAGTTGAATTATTTGTAACGACTCGCTGTCATTTCTAGTAATTGCTATTTCTTCTTTATCACATCCAAATACGATAGCTAATTTTTCCCGAATTGTTTCGATTTTCGGTTCAACATGCTGCCACATATAATACGATGGCGCTTGATTGCTGTAGTCTATATAACGCTTGAATGCATCTATAACAACTCGCGGAGAAGGAGAAACACCTCCATTATTTAAGTTGATCAGTGAACGATCAACATCAAAAGCCGATTGAATTCTGCCCCAAAAATCTTCATCACTTGCTGATTCTGCCGGTGAGACCAACGGGTTTAATTTACCTAGTGCTTCTGTTGCACGGGCAAAGGCATCGGTTCTTAAAACAATAAATGCCCCGCCGGTAGTGATCATAAGCCTATTCAAAAATTGACGGCGTGAATACATGTTAATTCCTCCTGAATTCAAGTTTAGTTTATTTGAAACTATCACAAATCAACTTTCAAAAGCAATCTCAATTTATTAAAAAGATACACTTTTATTTCTATCAAATTTATTTATACAATCTTCCCATTCTTTCATTAATTTCACTATGTAAAATTTGTACATATTAGAATAACCGGAGAATTAAAATGAGAAACTTTAAGATTTTTCTAGTCACCTTTTTTTTAAGCGGATTAATCACCGCACAAGTGCACGATAAGGGAACATTCGTTCAACCGAAAAGTGAATTTTGGGATGAAATTAAAAAAGGAATTGATGATTCCAACAAAAAAGAAAAGCCCGAGAATAAATCATTTAAAATGGATTTTACCGGATTAAATCTCCCCAAATCCAAAAGTGAGTTTACTTCTTATTGGCACAACGACCCGATTAACCAGGGCAATACTGGAACTTGCTGGTCATATTCTACAACATCCTTCTTAGAGTCAGAAGTTTATAGAATCAATAATAGAAAAATTAAACTCTCGGAAATATGGACTGCCTATTGGGAATATCTTGCAAAAGTTAGACGATTCGTTACCGAAAGAGGAAATTCGTTTATTGGTGAAGGTTCAGAAGGAAATGCCGTTATAAGAATTTGGAAACAATATGGTATTGTTCCGGAAAGTAGTTACGACGGAAAACTTCCAGGACAAAAACATAACGACCACAGTAAAATGTTTCAAGAGATCAACAATTATCTTATTGGTATCAAAAATGCAAATTCATGGAATGAAGATGAAGTTGTTAATACTGTAAAATCAATTTTAAATCATTATTTAGGCGAACCGCCAACCAAAGTTATGGTTGACGGAAAAGAATACACTCCGAAAGAATATTTGAATAAAATAGTAGGACTTAACTTAGATGATTATGTTGCTGTTATTTCCTTAATGCAAAAACCATATTATGAAAAAGCAGAGTATGAAGTTCCAGATAACTGGTGGCATAGCAAAGATTACTATAATGTCCCCCTTGATGTTTTCATGTCAACTATAAAAAGTACAATCAGAAAGGGAATTACACTCGCTATATTTGGAGATGTTTCTGAAGCCGGGATTGAATCACATGCAAAAGTTGCTATGATTCCTTCCTTCGATATTCCTTCAGAATATATTGATGAGTCCGCGCGGCAATTTCGTTTTAGCAACGGAACAACCGGTGATGACCACGGAATTCATATGGTAGGCTATTTAGATAAAGATGGTAAAGATTGGTACTTAATAAAGGATTCCGGTTCCGGTTCTTTCAATGTTGGTGATAAAGGATATTATTTTTACCACGAAGATTATGTGAAGCTAAAAATGCTTGGATTCATGGTGCATAAAGATGCAGTAACCGATTTGTTAAGCCAGTTCAAAAAATAAATATGTTCTTGATCTTCTCGTTACATTTATTGCAATGTAAATAAAAGCAAGGCTTAGATTTGGGAGATATATGAAAAAATTTATCGACATAGGAATGAAGAAAAGGAAAAAAATTGCACTGGTTGCACACGATAACAAGAAACAAGATTTGATCGAGTGGGCAAAATTTAATCGCGGCAATCTTGGTGAACATGAAATTTATGCAACGGGTACAACAGGAAAATTGCTTGAACAAGACTTGGGATTTAAAATAACACGATTGCAAAGCGGTCCCCTTGGCGGAGATCAACAACTTGGCGCAAAAATTTCAGAAAATAAAATTGATGTATTGATATTTTTCTGGGATCCGCTTGAGCCCCAACCACATGATCCTGATGTGAAAGCGCTTCTTCGCATTGCCGTTGTTTGGAATATTCCTATTGCTTGTAATAGAGCATCTGCAGATTTTATCTTTTCTTCACCCCTTATGAAGGAAGAATATTCCCGTATCGTTTTGGATTATAATGATTATTTAATCCGTGATATTTCATAGAGGTAAAAATGAAACGGCCCAACAAAGATGAATACGCTTTATTTTATCATACTTATATTGAAAAAGCACCTGATGGTGATGTTATTAAAAGTATGAACAAACAAATAGCTGAAGTAAAAAGATTGTTTAAGAACGTTTCCAAAAAACAATCGGAGTTCCGTTACTCGCCCGACAAATGGAGCGTAAAAGAAGTTCTCGGTCATATCTTAGAAGCCGAAAGAGTTTTTTCTTACAGGGTACTGCGTTTTGCACGCAACGATAACAAAGATCTCCACGGATTTGATGAGAACGAATATATCCGTCAATCAAATTACAGCGAGATCAAACTTGCCGATCTTGTTGAAGAGTTCTGCGCATTACGTGCGTCAAATGTATTAATGCTGAAAAATTTTTCCGATGAAATGTCTTTACGTACCGGCACTGCAAATGGAAATAAATTTTCCGTACGCGCGCTTGCATATATAATGTACGGACATGTTAATCATCATCTTAAAATTTTGAAAGAGCGATATTTTTAATTTTATGCCGCTGCTTGTTTTAGCATATCCGCAATTAGAAAAGAAGGATTATGATTGGATACAATCTTTCCGTGCAAAACATGATGAGCGTTATTTCAATATAGTTCTGCCTCATTTTACTCTAGTGTTTCCGGTCAATAATGTAACTCAGAAAGACTTTATTGATCACATAGAAAAAACATCAAAGAAATTCAAAGAGTTTTATTTTGTTCTGCGCTGCGCTCAAATTGTAAAAGATTCTTTTAGCGATTATACCGATGTGTTTTTAATTCCGGAAGAGGGATACAGAATATTTGTTAAACTTCACGATGCGCTTTACACCGGCCTTCTCGAAAAAGAATTACGACTTGACATATCTTTCATTCCACATTTGGGAATTGCAACCAATAAAGATCCTCGGAGAAGTAAGTTATTATCAGAAGAAATCAATTCTAAAAATCCCGAAATATTCGGTGCAATCAATAAATTAAATATTGTTTCATTCTCGAATGATAAGGTTGAGACGATCAAAGAAATTATTCTTTGAAATAAAAAACCGATTTTTTATGAACCCGGATTTTATATTAAGATAGATTGAATATTAATTTATTTGGTCAACAAAAATTCCGCAATCCTGCCCAGCTCTTTAACATCTCTATTACCGTATGAAGGCATAATTGTACTTTTAAATTTCTCTCGGTACTCATCAAAACGCGCACCGCCGCTGTATGATGAAGGATTACGCAAATAATTTATTAACCCGTCGCGAGTCCAATTCTTGCTAATATTTTCTAAAGCAGGCGCCATTTGTGTGCCTTGTAAATTATCTCCATGACATGAGATACAGCCAAGTTGTTTAGTTAACGTTTGTCCGTCTGCATTTTCCGACGTTTGAGTTGTTTGCTGTCCCATTTGTCCCGTGGTTGGCAGCATTGTCTTTTCTTCTTTTCGTGTAATTCTTCCAAGTAAAAAAAGAATAAGAAATAAACCGAGAAAAGCGGCAACCCATTTTTGTGCATTTGTCATCTACAATAAACCTTTCTATTAGAATTTAACGTTGCAAAGTTAAGGTGGTGAGTCTTTAATAACAAATCATGTAGCTGCTGGCTACTTCCCAAATTCTTTTTCGTAATTCTCTTTATATTTTTTAATTGAAGAGAAAATTGCTTTGGCAATTTCATTTTGTCCTTCTGTACTTGCAAGATGAGCTTCATCTTTTCTATTTGATAGAAAACCGTTTTCAATTAAAACGCCCGGCATTGAAGCACCTACTAGGACATAGAACCCTGCCTGCTTAATACCTAGAACTGGAATTTTTACATCCTTTTTCCACTCTTGATCTAAGAGATCGGAAAATGTTTCCGAGTAACGCATATATTGTGAGTGTGCCATACTTACAAGAATAAAATTTTCATCTGTTAGTTTTTGATAACGATCAGGATTGTCTTCGTATTTGATTACGCTGTTCTCAAATTCTGCAATTTTAATTGCCTTTGAAGTTCTGCCGGGACGTAAAAGATAAACTTCAAATCCGCGGTATGAAATATCTTTAGCTTCTGTTGAATTACAGTGAATTGAAATAAAAAGTTTACCTCCATTTTCATTAGCGATCTTTCCCCGTTTATATAATTCAATGAACTCATCTGTTTTGCGGGTATATATTGCATGAACTCCCGGGAGATTTTTTTCTATTAACTTTCCAAGCTTTAGAGCAACTGCAAGATTTACATCTTTTTCTCTAACACCTGTTAAACCAATAGCTCCGGGATCTTTTCCACCATGACCAGCATCAATTACAACAGCATCAAACAGCCATTTAGATTTTGCATCATCAACATTTAATGGTACAGAATCAAAAAGTTTATTGTGCACCGTAATCAGTATATCATTATTATCTAAATCTTGTAACGCTTCGCTTGTGGAATATCCATCGCTTAAAACAAACTCAAGTTGATTATTTTTAGATGTGATTACTGTTTTTTTGATCCGTTGAACAAGTCCGGCGGGTTTAACGAAATTTACAATATCTGGTGCAATTGTTACTCCGGAAATAAATACATACAAAGTATTGTTATTGATTGAGTGTTTCGGGATATTAATTTCACGGCTTGCTTTAAGTCTAATCAAAGTTCCATTTGATTTTTCCTCGACTTCAATAGAACTTATATCATACTTAGAACTAACTTTCTCAACCGGTATTTCCTGATCGGGCGGCTTAATTTCTTTTTCTTGCGGTTGTTTTGCGGCAACAAAAGACTCTGCGACAAATGGTTCTTCGGTAACAATTAAATTTTTAGCACGGCTGTCGAAAGATATCTTTTTACCATAACCAAGACTTAAATAATCAATACAATAGATTAGAGGAATAAATACATCTTCCTTTAACAACAATGTAGAAACAGGGATTTGGAAAATTGATTGCGTGCCGTCGGATTTCCGGTTGAGAATTACAAATTGATTTTTTGCTGTAAACTTGAGAATATAATCTTTGAACTTAATTTCAATTTTTGCCGCCTCCACATTGAAAAATTGTGTTACACCAAGAAGAGATGATAATTCTTTTGCAGATGCATAGTCAATTCCTCCTTTAGTAACATACGATAATATTTCTTCTCTTCCTGAAATCTGGACTGAAATTTTATATAGGCGTTGCGAAAATGTAATAGCGGCAGTAAATAAGATTAGAAGCAGTAGTAATTTCGTTTTCATAGCAACTTATCCGATGAACGGAATAATAAACCCGCTTTGTTTTTTATATGCAGCAAATTTTTCACCGAAATATTTTTGGAGCAGTTTATCTTCCGCAGAAGCCCGCATTATAAAAAGGGGCAGTTCAAATAAAATTACTATTGGAACAACTGTAAAACTTAATAACGCCAGTCCTGCACCAAGATCTGAAAGTACTTGACTTATATATTGCGGATGACGGATAAATTTATAGATCCCGGTTGAGTGAAGCTGATGTTGTTTTAAAATAACAATGTCTTGTGCGTAATCTTTCCCTAAAGATTTGTAAGCCCATACTTGAACCCAGGAAAAAATTAGGAACATAATTAATCCGGCAATGCGAATACTTTCAAATTGAATTTCAAAATTACCAGTTAGAGAACCTATCTTAAAAATAGATACTATTGTTAGTATAAGAACTAAAGCAGCAATATTCGGAGGTACTTTTTGCAGAAATGTTTCCGGTCTTTCTACAACTTTAGTAATAGATGTTTTTAGTCCCTTTTTTGCACCTGAGTAATTTGCACTCATCGAAACAATCAAATTTAGAGCTACAAGAATGTTTATTGCATTTTGAGATTCCATTTTCATTCATCAGATGTTAATCTTATAGCTCAATATAACAACTTTCGTAGAAACTTTGATTTTTCGCAACATATTAGATTAATTCGGGGCAATAATACGGGTAACAATTACAAGAATTTCAATAATATGTCTAAAAACACCATGAATTCATTTGCACAATATTTGAATAGATACTTTTTCGGATTTTACCTATTTTTTAATCAACATAATTCGTAGAAATAAATGAATACCGGTCAAATGATGCTTACAATTGCGGCAATGTTTTTATTAAGTATGGTTATACTTACCACCAACCGTGGTTTTCTTACAACCAACACCACCATGACTGACAGCCGCTATGATATAATTGGTGTTTCATTAGCAACTTCAATTATTGAAGATGCTACCGGATTAGCTTTTGATGAACAAACAAAAAATGCCGCTATTACTTCTACAAGTTCCCTTACTGCTTCAACTGCTTTGGGATTAGATGGTACTGAAACAGCATCTCGTCCTGATCTATTCGATGATTTTGATGATTACAACTGTTATAAAACAAGTCCCAAATCAGACACATTAGTTATTCAAGGTACAACTAAAAAAATGATTTTCAATTCTTATTGTAGAGTTGATTATACAGTTCAAGATAATCCAAATACAATTACAACCAGCAAAACTTATTTTAAAAAAATTAGCGTAAGAGTTATTGCTCCAGGTATGACTGATACTGTTAAAATGTCTTCAGTTTATAGTTATTGGTATTTTAGATAAGGAATAGAAATGGGTTTTAGTTCATTATTAGACATACTCGGCTCAACAATTATTGGCGGATTATTATTAATGATCTTGATGAGAATGAATGCTACCTCAGTGCAGAATAATTATTTTTACAGCGGTGAGCAGATAGTTCAACAAAACATAGTTGAGGTCGTTAAACTTTTAGAATATGATTTCAGAAAAATCGGTTATTGCTCTGTGTGGTCAAATATTCCTGATCCTGCTAAAGCTATCATTCAAGCTGATTCAAGCAGCATTACTTTTTTAACAGATATTGTTACAAGTGCAAATCCTTATGGCGATGGTGTTGTTGATACACTCAAATACTATTTAAGTTCTAAATCTGTTTTAAGTTCTACTCCAAATCCAAATGATATGATTCTTTATAGAAGGATAAATCATGATGCGGTAGCGGGGTCGAATCTTGGTGTTACACGATTCAATTTAACATATTTTAATGCTAATGGTGCAAAGATCATAACTATGCCGGCAAGTCTTCCGTTGGGAATAGCTTCAGTACAAATTGATATCTCTGTTGAAAATCCAGCGGCATACGGTAATGATTACTCCACAGATAAAAGAATGATGTGGAGACAGCTCAGATTAGCAACAAGAAATTTTTTGTTAAGATAGGAGTTATTAGATGGGCGGTAAAGCATCATTATTATTAGTTCTTGGTTTTAGTTTGATATTTATGGTTGCCGGAAGAAACTTCAATAACATGGCAACCAGTACAACAACTAACGTAAACAATTATTATCTGGATGCTAAAACACACACTTTAGCTGCAAGCGGAGTTAATATTGTTATTAATAAACTTTTTTTAGATGCTACCGTCACTGATCAAACTTTCAATTATAATTTAGACGGCGGAACTATTGCAGTTACAATTTCAACAATTAATGCATATCAAAATATTAGGCAGCTATTAGCTGTTGGATCCTTTGGAGGGTCATCATCAACAATAAAAATTGTTATGAAACCAAGTTTATTTTCAAAATTTGCATACTTTTCCAACGATGAAGGATCAAACATTACCTGGGCAAACAAAGATACCGTTTGGGGACCATTCCATACAAACGATAATATGCTCGTTCAAAATAGTCCTGTGTTTTATGGAAAAGTAACTATCGGCGGAACTGTAACTAAAAATCCTTCGAATTCTACACCACAATTTTTAGGCGGTTTCCAGCAAGGAGTTCAAATTACAATCCCATCAACCGGTGTTTCAACTGTTCAAGCTGCTGCGGCTGCTGGCGGTGCTAACACAACAAATAAAACTCTTGTCTATTTTGAATTCAGAGGCGACAGTGTTAGATATAGATATAGTACTTCCGGTTCGGGCAGTACATGGACGTATAAATTAGCTTCCACATATGCACCGAACGGAGTGATTAATTTTTCAAACAGCGAGGTACATATTTCCGGAACCGTAAAAGGCAGTTATACTATAGCCGCATCTGGATCTACCGGTAATCAGGGAAGTATCTATATTGATAATGATATAGTCTACAATACTGATCCTAAAACCCATCCTAGCTCAACTGATATGTTGGGAATAGTTGCTGAAGATAATGTTTGGGTAACAGATAATACTAACAATAATACTAATGGCATTAAAATACAGGCTTCTATTTATGCTCAGACTGGGTCATTCGGTGCGCAGAATTACGACACAAGACCGATAGCAGGATTTATTGATCTATATGGTGGAATAACACAGAATATAAGAGGTGCAGTTGGTACATTACATAATGGCGTTGTTGATCATGGATTTAGTAAACGTTACCGTTACGATGACAGACTATTGGTTTCTTACCCGCCATCTTATCCCGGCTGCGGTTCTTTCGAAGTTGTTTCCTGGTTCGAATAATTTATTTGTGAAGTAAATTTTTTAGAGCATCTTCGGCGGTTTCAAATTTAAACTTATAACCTGCCCTTATGGTTTTTTCCGGAATTACTTGTGCCCCATTCAATAAAACTTCTGCTGCCTCGCCAAATAAAATTTTTATAATAAATGCCGGAACTTTTACGAGCGATGGTCTGTGCATCACTCTTCCAAGAGTTTTACAAAACTCATTCATACGCATCGGATTAGGCGATGAAGCATTTAACGCTCCGCTAATATTTTGATTATCAATTGCAAACAAAAATATTTGAATAACATCTTCAATATGAATCCACGGAAACCATTGTTCTCCTTTGCCTATAGGACCACCAACAAAAAATTTAAATTGATTTATCATTGGCACTAATGCACCTTCGTTAGCATCCAAAACAATTCCTATTCTAATACTTATTCTACGCACTCCGCATGATTCAACTTTGCTCGCTTCAGATTCCCATGCGCTAACAACTCCAGAAAGAAAATCTTTCCCGGGTGCAGAATTTTCATTTACTGGTTTTTCAGAATTTCCATAATAACCAACCGCTGATGCTGAAATGAACGCTTGGGGTTTCTTTTTCAATTGTTCAATTACGTTTACTAATGATCTCGTCCCTTTAACGCGGCTCGATAGGATATTTTTTTTATGTTCAACGTTCCACCTTCTTGCCATTACATTCTCTCCTGCAAGATGAATTACAACGTCTTTATCTTCCAGTTTTTGTTGCCAATTTTTCAATTCCGTATTCCACTCAACATAATCATAAGCATCAGAAATATTTTGTTTAGCATTTTTTGCTGAACGGGTAAATATTGTAACTTCATCTCCACGTGAGATCAATTCTTCCGTTATTCTTTTTCCTAAAAATCCGGTTGCTCCTGTTATAATTACTTTTTTCATTAACAATTTCCTTTTTTTATAGAACTATCTACTATAAAATTAATTCTAACTTTTACATGCGGCAATATATTATTTAACCTTTATTGAAAGCGGTATATATTATATCTTTGTTTTACTTGATAGAAATTATTATAAACTTAAGAAAACAATATTCGTCTAAATTTCACGACTTAATCCGGGGTTTGGCAATGAAGAAAGTTTTAATTCTTTTTATACTATTAACGTCTGTTACTTTTTCTCAGCAGTTCGTTCTTAAAGGAAAAGTTACAGATCGGCCCACATCATCTTCGCTTAGTTATGCGAACATTCGCATTGCGGGAACAACATTAGGCACAGCTGCAAATTACGAGGGTAATTTTGAACTTAGATTAGGTAGCGGCAATTATAAAATAATTGCTTCCTTTATTGGTTATAGATCCGATACAATTTCAGTGACATTAGGATCAAATAAAACTATTAATTTTTCACTCGATCCGGTTCAAGTCAATTTACAGGAAATTACCGTTTTCCCGGGAGAAAATCCCGCATTAGAAATAATACGAAGAGCAATTGATTCCAAACATGACCGAAATAATAAACTTAACACTTACGAATTTCATGCTTATACCAAAGGACTTGTCAAAACAACCAAATATTTTTCATCAAGAAATAATAGCGCAAATTTCTCTTTAGGCACACAAGACACCGGTAAACTTAAGATAAGCGGAATAATTGAAAACGAAAGCAAAGGTTACTTTAAGAAGCCGAACAATTACAAAGACGAAATTATTGCGCGGAAGCAAAGTGCCAATACTCCATCGTCTGTTAATATTCTCACCGGTGGAAGAATTATTCAAAACTTTTATACCGACGATATTCAATTTTTCAATCGTCCGTTACCAAGCCCTATTTCTGATGATGCAATTGATTATTATGATTATCTTATCGAAGATACACTTGCCATGGATAACAAAAATGTTTTTCAGATTCATATTGAACCGATAAAGAAAACCGATCCCGGTTTTGTGGGAAAAATATTTATTTCGGATGATCAATTTTCTCTTGTTAAAATTGATGTGAATTTAAATGACGCCGCTAATCCCGGGAGGATTTTTGACCGAGTAAACATCTTTCAGCAATACACTCCTTATGAAAATAATATTTATATGCCTGTGGATTATAGAATTTTTGCAGATGGGAATCTCCTCGGAATATTTAAATTCGGTTTTGAGTTGAACACGATTTTTTATGACTATAAAATCAACCCGCTTATTGAAGATGATTATTTCGGAATGGTAATAATAAAAGTTTTATCCGATGCCGATAAAAAGGATTCTACTTATTGGAAAACGACACAAACAATCTCAAATACAAATGAAGAGCTTGAAGCTTACAAAAGAATAGACAGTCTCGAAGCTATACCGCAAACATTCTGGGATAATTTTTCTTTTTTGTCCGCAAGCGTCGATGTTAACGACAATTTATCCACGACAGGACCTCTCGGACTTTATTCTTTCAATCCTATAGAAGGACATACTTTAAATTTCGGTGTAAATATTTCCCAAGAAGCAGAAAAAAGACTTAATTCTAGAATTGATTTTTCATACGGTTTCAACGATCAAAGATTCAAAACAGATTTCTCTTCAACTTATTATATGGGTGAATACAGAACAAACTCAATTACAGTAAATGCATTTACAAAATTAACCGAGCTCTTCAGCGAATCAATTCGTTATAACAAACTCACTTCTACTCTTTCAAGTCTCTTTGGCAAATATGATTTTAAAGATTACTACTACACAAAAGGATTCTCTATAAAACTATGGAGTGAGATTTTTCCCGTGTTACGATTGTCGTTTGGATTACTTAACCGGACAGATAACAACGCTTACAACAATTCTAATTTTTCATTTTTCAATAGAGATAAAAAATACAACATCAATAAAACAATTTATGAAACAAGGATAAACGCTTTTACAGCCGGATTTCAACTCGACTTCCGAAAGTACATTGAAGACGGATATTTTAGAAGAAGAACATCACAAGGAAAGTTTACAACTATTCTTTATGGCGAAGTGCTTTTAAGTAATACCGGTGTAATTAACAGCGGTCTCGATTTTCAATCTTACAAATTAGTGCTGAGCGGTTTTGTTCCGACATTCAAATCAGCAAATATGAACTTTGTACTGAATGGAATTTACTCTAACGGACCTGTTCCATTTCAAATGATGTACTCGTTACCCGGAAATATTGAAAGCGCAAGTCAATCCTATACTTTGAGAACTTTAAAGGTAGGTGAGGTTTTCGGTGATAGAGTTTTAGCTCTTTCAATTGATAATAATTTTAACGATGAAATTTTTAGAATGCTTAATCTTTCATTTCTAATCAACATGCAAATCAATCTAAGTATGCATTTCAATGCTGTATTGCTTGAGGTTTCTCCAAAAAGTAAATCAATATTTCCAACCGGATCCGGTTTACAATCCAAAGAATTTAAATCTCCTTTTTATGAGATCGGTTTTGGAATTGGGCAAGCGTTATTTCCATTTCGATTAGAATTTACATGGAAACTAAATTATTTTGGAACCAATAATTTTGTCTTTGGAATAAATACACCGCTACTTTAACAGCTAAAGATAAAAAATGAAAAATATTTTTCTGATCAGCAATTGTGCTTAACACCGACATAATCAATCCCGTTGCAGTATAATTACAGCGTATCCTGATTAATAAAATTTTCTGTAATTGCTAGGAATTCTTTATATTTCCATTATAATGAATTCTAAAATGAATATCGTTCCGGATAATTTTGCCAAATAAAAACAAAGCTGAAGTGAAAAAAGAAAAGAGTAATTTTAAAAAACAGAATAAATCCGCAAAAAAATCTGCTAAACCTCCTGTCATAAAAAAATTATTGGATAATACACCGAAGTATTTCACGACGATTTTTGATAATGCTAACATTGGAATTGTACTTCTAGATTCAAAAGGCAAAATATTTAAAGCTAATCCCTCTATAATTAAAACACTTGGCTATTCCGAAAAAGAATTTCTTAAAATGGAAGTGGGGGATTTTTCTCATCCGCATGATTTAGAAGTAAGCAATAAGTTACTTAATGAGCTTATAGCAGGAAAGCGAGATCATTATCAAATCAATAAACGGTATCTTGCTAAAGATGGAAAAGTTATTTACGTACATTGTATAGTTGTACGAGTTAATAATATTAGTTCAAAAGATAAAAACATTATTGTACTGATTGAAAATGTAACAGAGCAGAAGAAAATCTCCAGCAAGTTAACATCAGAACAAACTCTATTGTTAGCTTTGCTCGAAAACTTTCCCGATAGTATTTATTTCAAAGATCTAGAAAGCCACTTTATAAAAGTGAATGATTCAAAAGCAAAAAAGCATGGTTTAAAGCCGGAACAACTAATCGGTAAAACTGATTTTGATTTATTCGAACCAGCTCATGCGACAAGGACTTTCAATGATGAACAATTAATTATTAAAACCGGTAAACCAATAATAGGTAAAGAAGAAAGAATAATTCGACCAGACGGAAGAACTACTTGGTACTCAGTAACTAAATTGCCTCTCTATGATTCTAATGGAAAAATTATTGGTACGTTTGGAATATCGCGGGATATAACTCAATTAAAAGAGAGTCAAGATTTGATTAATGAAAGCGAACAGTTATACCGCTCTCTTTTTGAAGGGTCTGACGATGGAATGTTCTTCACTTCCGAAAATATAATAATAGACTGTAACCAAACCGTTTTAGATATATTCAGATGCGATCGCAGTTTCGTTATCGGCCATCCACCTTCCGATTTTTCTCCTGAAGTTCAGCCGGACGGACGTAATTCTGATGAATCCTCTGTTGATAAAATCAGCAAAGCTTTTAAAGGAGAACCACAGCGTTTCTATTGGCAACATAAAAGACCAGACGGAACACTCGTAGATTGTGAAATTTCTCTTAAGTCAATTATGATCGGCGGCAAAAAAATCATTCAAGCAACGATGCGTGATTTTACAGAAAGAATAAGATCTGAAAAAATTCGGCAAGCCCTGTATGAAATTTCCGAAGCCGCGTATACTGCATCGGATATGAATACTTTGTACAAAAGAATTCATGAAGAAATTGGCAAATTTATGCCGGTGAAAAATATTTATATTGCTCTTTACGATGAGAAAACCAATATAATTTCATTTCCATATTTTGTTGACGAATATGACCCACCTCAATCACCTAAAAAACCGGGCAAGGGATTAACAGAGTATATTTTGCGGAAGGGTACGGCAGAACTTATTACTTCTCAAAAAGATTTAGAACTAAGAAAACTTGGCGAGACAGAATTGATCGGCGCTCCAGCAGCAATTTGGCTAGGTGTTCCTTTAAAACTTTCCGGAAAAGCTATCGGCGTTGTTGTTGTTCAGGATTACGAAAACGAAAAAGCTTACGGTGAAGAAGAACAACAAATTCTTACATTCGTTTCCGAACAAATAGCACAAGTAATCGAAAGAAAAAGAAATTCTGATGCAGTAAAAAAATATACGGAGGAATTAACACAGCTCAATTCTACGAAAGATAAATTTTTCTCTATCATAGCACATGATCTTAAGAACCCGTTTATTACAATTCTTGGTTTCTCGGATCTACTTCGTACAGATTATACTGATCTTAGCGATGAAGAACGTTTATTCTATATTGAGGAAATGAAAAAGTCTGCTGAGATTTCTCACAATCTTTTACAAAATTTATTACAATGGTCCCGCTCACAAACCGGACACATTGAATTCAGCCCTCAAAAACTTAATCTATACAATATTGTTCAAAATAACACAGACTTACTAAAAGCCTCGGCTGAAAGAAAGCAAATCTTTATAAGCCATAACATTCCGGAGGGTATTTCTGTTACTGCAGATGAAGACATGCTTAACACAATTATCCGGAATTTATTAACTAATGCTCTTAAGTTTACCGATAAGGACGGCAAGGTTGAAATTACTGCTATCAAACAAAATGGCTTTATTGAAATTATTGTTTCAGATACCGGCGTTGGAATGAGCAATTCTGTAAAGGAAAATTTATTCAAATTAGACGCTACTCATTCCTCTTTCGGCACCGATAACGAAGCCGGAACCGGACTCGGATTAATTCTGTGTAAAGAATTTGTTGAAAAGAACGGCGGCACAATCAAAGTTGAAAGTGAATTCGGGAAGGGTTCCTCTTTTACATTCACTTTACCGGTTGATAATTAATTATAAAATACTTCCAGATAATCTACCCATCCATCAATTAGTTCTAAACAACAAACTACATTTAGTCGTTGCTACAAAACAAAATTCTAGCAAATAAAAATTCCTATATGACTACAACTCAAAAGTTAACTTTAAATATCCATATCCGGAATCAGCTGATACATCCCGCGAAATGTTTTTGTTCATTGTCTCACGGAAAAATATATCAAAAATAAAATTGTGGAATGGTTCGTATCTAATGTTAAAAGTAAAAATATTTTGATTGATCCTTTCGCCGTCTAAAAATTCAACTTGTACGGGATCAACATTATCCCGATGAGCTGCAAAAGCATCGCCGCCGGCATTAAAGACTAAATTCCCTTGTGAGTCGTAAATATTTTGCCCGTGACGAATGTATTGGTAATCAAAATTAAATCTGAATTTTTCGCTAAAATTATATGCGGCTTGCAAAAATATTTCATCGGAGTTGGGACCGATATGATGACCAAGCAGTTGCCCGAATGCTGTGTATGAATCTTTCGGATTTGTGTGCGAATAAACATACGGACGTATTCGTGTGTATTCTAAAACAAAAGAAAGATCGCTTATAGAAAATGGTGAGTACCAAAATGCACTGATCTGATATCCGGTTTTGTTTATGTAATTAGAAAAGTCTTGCAAATTGCCCAGCGGATCATCATCCAGAAAATATGTTGCTTGAATTTCTAAGTTCTTGAAACAATTTGTCTGCATGTCCAGCCAGAGCACTCCGTTGTCTCTATCCTGTAGAGACAGCTCTTCAAATTTATAGAATGCCAAAGGATTTAAGTAAGCTAAGTCAATTCCTCTTCCGGAATATACCACACCTTCGCCCAATCCAAAATCCAATAGATTTTTGAAATGAAGTTTGAACCGGTTCATCGCAATGAACTTTGTAAAATTTTGAGAGCGGTCAACATTGAACTCGCCGACAGTTGAAGCATGAAGAGATGTAAAACTAAAAATTCCATAATTGAAATCAATTCTAAAAAAATCCAGCAAAGGATGATCTCCCGATAGAACTAATTTACTTTCGTAACCATAACCGAATTTGATTTTCTCCCGCCCGATTTGGAATGCAAGCGACATATCTTTTATCGGTTCGGTATAATAACGCAAATAACCTTCAGTAAAATCATAGTTTCTGATGTTCTCGATATTTTCAACATAATGGAAATTATATTTCAGTCGGGGATCTAGTATGGTTGCAAAGTCTTTATAACCGCTTATTCCGCCCTTTTGAACTGTGAGACTGTAACCGAGTTTCTCAAAGAGAGTCCCTCTAAAACGGAAACCAATGTCGTATAACTCTGAATTTGTAATATCCGGTTTGAAACTTTGTCCGTACATTGCCCTACCGAGAACATTCAAATAATAATTTACATTGTCGTTACGGTACGCATAAACATACCTCATTTTATCGGAGAGAAAATCACTTCCGTTTTTCGAAAACCCGGCTTGATCTCCGAAGAGTTGATATGTGCTGTTGCTGTCGGCTAAGTTATCATAAAATTCGTTTTGAAATTTCTTAAGCAATTTCTTTTCAGTTACGCTTAATCCGTTTGATAATGAATCAATACATTCAAGATTTTTTTTTACTTCCGCCCGCGACATATTCGGGCTGTCATCATGAATATTTACGGGCAGGTTTTTAACCTTCATCTCTTTAAGAAATGTATAGACTTGATGATCAATCGGAACATTCTCTTGCTGGGAAAATAAGTAAGAGGTAAAAAGTATGAAGTATGAAGTAAATAGAACTGCAAAAAATATTCTAGCGTTATATTTTTTCATTATTAAGCATCCACATTTTTAGGAGCGAGAAATTTATTAAATAAAAGTAATCCGATAATTGCTGAATCTGTGTCTCTAAGTTAAAACTATATTTTGAAATTTGCTGAGAGGATATAAAAGCATGTTTGATTGCTTGGTTTTGGAGATGTTGTTTATAAAATCCACTTGCCCTTTCACAAATGATATTCCTTTTCTCACTACTAACTTCTCACCTTAGCCCTACGCCCCTTCCCTTTTCACCGTTGCAACAAAATCTTCCGGTCTGCCGAGTTTTGGTAATCCGAGAATTTCCCGTGCGCGGTCAAGTGCATCATCGAGATTTCCAAAAATATTTTCTTCACCGAACAGATCGAGCAATCCCGCTTGAGTGAAGGCAAACAGCGGCTGTGCATGAACTCCGGATAAAACTATTTTTGTTCCGAGTTTCTTAGCCTCGTCGTAAAATTCTTTCAGCGTATGCAAACCCGTAGCATCAATAGCCGGAACGTTACGCATATAAATTATTCTTACTTTCGGCGGGTCTTCTACAAACCTCATCGCGTCTTTAAACGTAGAAGCGGCGCCGAAGAAGAACGGTCCGTTAATTTCAAAAACTTCAGCTCCTTTGGGGATAGCGCGTTTACCTATTGCATTCGGGTCGGGCGATTCCTCGTCTTCATCTTTAAGTTCGCGCGTAATTACGCCGACGTTTGTAACAAGAGCCATTCTTCTCATAAAGAGCAGAACGGCAAGTATCATTCCTATTTCAATCGCAATTGTTAGATCAAAGATAACCGTTAAGAAAAATGTTGTGAGCAAAACAATTACATCGCTGCGCGGACTCTTCAACAAACTTTTGAACGAACGCCACTCGCTCATGTTGTAAGCAACTATCACAAGAATTGCCGCAAGTGTTGCCATCGGAATTAACTTTGCCCACTTGCCGAAGAAAAGCATTATCAAAAGCAAAACAATAGAATGTATGATTCCGGAAATTGGTGTTCGACCACCGTTCTTAATATTTGTAACTGTTCTTGCAATTGCACCTGTAACAGGAATTCCGCCGAAGATGGGAGATAAAATATTTGCAACGCCTTGTGCAACAAGTTCCATGTTTGAACGGTGCTGCTTGCCGATCATACCGTCCGATACAACTGCAGAAAGAAGCGATTCGATAGCGGCGAGTATTGCTATTGTTGTTGAGGGTGCGATCAATCCTTTTATAACGGCGAAATCAAGATGCGGCAGCGTTGGTGTTGGAAGCGAAGAAGGAAGATTCCCAAAACATGAGCCGATAGTTTCTACGTTCAAATTAAAAAAGTGAACAAGAAAAGTTGAAAGAATTATTGCGATGATAGAACCGGGAATTTTATGAGTGATTTTCGGCCAGTAGATCATTCATAAAAAGAGAAATGAGAGCGATCAAAAGCGCTGTGTAATTTGTTGAAACATAATTTTGAAAATATAATATCCATCGCTCGGAAAAATCCTCCGGGATTTTTGTAATTGCCATTCCGAAAAAATCTTTTACCTGTGAAGAAAAAATTACAACGGCAATTCCGCTGGTGAATCCGACTACAACGGGATAAGGAATAAATTTTATTATAGAGCCGAAACGCGAAACTCCCATAATAACAAGAATTACTCCCGCCATCATTGTCGCAATTATCAATCCGTTCATCCCATAGCGTTGAATAATTCCGTAAACAATAACGATGAATGCGCCTGTCGGTCCGCCGATTTGTACGCGGCTTCCGCCTAAAAATGAAACGATGAACCCGCCGATAACCGCGGTGATCAATCCTTGCTGAGGTGAAACACCGGAAGCAATACCGAAAGCAATTGCAAGAGGAAGCGCAACAATACCTACAATTATTCCGGCGGAAAAATCTTTTAAGAACTGTTCACGTGTGATTGTTTTATAAATAGTGAGAAGTTTAGGTTTTAGCATTTTTAACTTGGTGTTGTTGGACTGCATGGCAAATTTAATTTAATAAAAGGAAAGATGCAGAAGGAATGACATGTAAACATGCAATAAATGAATAAAATATTTTCCCTTCCTCGTATTTTGTTTTCGATTAACTCATAGATTATTTTTACGAAGAATTATTATTCTTAAACAATTAAATACAGCATGGAGAGTTGAAATGAAGATAACTGGCTTAAATGGAACAACTAAATTGGCTAACGGTGTTGATATGCCGTATTTCGGTTTAGGTGTTTTTCTTATGAATGAAGGTAAAGAAGTAATTGATTCTGTAAGATATGCGCTTGAATTTGGATACAGACATATCGACACTGCTTCATTATACTGTAACGAAAAAGGTGTTGGTGAAGCGGTAAAACAATCCGGAGTTGATAGAAAGGAAATTTTTGTTACAACTAAAGTTTGGAATTCCGATCAAGGTTATGAGTCCACGTTAAAAGCATTTAATAAGAGCATGAGTAAATTGGGTTTCGATTATCTTGACCTTTATCTTGTTCATTGGCCTGTAAAAGGAAAATTTAACGACACATGGCGGGCTTTGGAAAAAATTTACCGGGAAAAACGCGTTAAAGCAATCGGTGTCAGCAATTTTCTCCAGCATCATTTAGAAGATCTATTGACGACAGCAGAAATTATTCCGATGGTAAACCAAATGGAATTCCATCCGTATCTTGTTCAACAAGATTTAATTGATTACTGCCATGCCAGGCAAATTCAATACGAAGCTTGGAGTCCTTTGATGCAAGGTAAAATTTTCGATGATAAAACTATGAAAACAATCGCGAATAAATACGGAAAGACACCTGCCCAAATTATTTTACGCTGGGATTTGCAGAAAGAAGTTATAACAATTCCTAAGTCGGTAACAAAAGAAAGAATACTTTCCAACTCTTTGATTTTTGATTTCGAGCTGTCCCAAGAAGATATGGATGCAATTAACAAGTTAGACCGCGCTAAAAGGGTCGGCGCCGATCCGGATAATTTTAATTTTTAATTTTCTATAAAATAATTAGCCTGGTATAACAAAATATTTTTTCTGGAACCACAGCGCTACATTTACCAATGAAATTAACACCGGTACTTCCACAAGCGGGCCGATAACAGCCGCGAAGGCTTCTCCGCTGTTTATTCCGAAAACTGCTACTGCTACTGCAATTGCTAATTCAAAATTGTTGCTTGCAGCGGTAAATGAAAGTGTTGCCGTTTTGGAATAATCTGCACCGATTTTTTTACCAAGATAGAACGAAACGAAAAACATAATGACGAAGTAGATCACAAGTGGAATTGCAATTCTAACAACATCGAGCGGGATTTTTACTATGAACTCTCCTTTGAGCGAGAACATTACAATTATAGTAAAGATCAGAGCGATCAGTGTAATTGGAGAAATCTTAGGGATGAATTTTGTTTGATACCAATCTTTGTTTTTCAATTTGATGAGTGAAAACCTTGTGATGATTCCAGCGATAAAAGGAATGCCGAGATAAATGAAAACACTTTCTGCAATTTGTCCGATTGTTATGTTTACAGCAAAAGTTTTTAAGCCCAGCCATGCCGGAAGAACAGTTAAGAATACAAATGCATAAACTGAAAAGAAGAGCACTTGAAAAATGGAATTGATCGCAACAAGTCCTGCAGCGTATTCGGTATCGCCTTTCGCCAGTTCATTCCATACAATAACCATTGCAATACATCGTGCAAGACCGATCAAAATCAATCCCGCCATATATTCAGGATAATCATGAAGAAAAAGAATTGCAAGGAAAAACATCAGCACAGGACCGATCAACCAGTTCTGAATTAAAGAAAGCGAAAGTATCTTCACGTTTTTGAATACATCGCCGAGTTCCTCGTATTTAACTTTCGCAAGTGGCGGATACATCATAAGTATCAATCCAATAGCGACCGGAATATTTGTTGTTCCACTTTGAAATGAATTCCAGAAACTAACAATACCAGGAAAAAGATAACCTGAGAATACTCCGATGAACATCGCAAGGAAAATCCAGAGAGTTAAGAAGCGGTCAATAAAAGAAAGTTTTTTCATAGTAATATTTTCTTGTTCGATTAATTTATTTTTATGAACAGCCACAGCCGCAAGTAGGAGCTGTCCCCTTGAAAGCACCTTGTATAATTCCCGCAGCACATCCACACCCATCTCCCATATCCAAGAGAATTGCTCCCTGCGGACAATTTCTTTTACACGCACCGCATTCCATACAAAAATCTCGACCGACAAGGTGAACTTGCTTATTGATAATTTCAAAGACTTCATGCGGACACACTTTCACACACATACCGCAATTATTGCATTTCTCTTGAATAAGTTGGAGTGTCACAACTTCCGAAAAATATCGTAGTCTTTCCATAGAGTTACCCTCTTTAGATTGTGATTTCAAAAACAAACAAAATGAGAGCGAACGCAGCTAATATGATCTGGACTGGTACAGCAATCTTCATTTCTTTCTTTACCCCAGCAAGTGATGTGTACGTGGATGCTCCCGTAAAATTCATAGCGAGGAAAGATGAAAAACTCAATATGAAGAATATTTCAGCGAAGTGTGTTGGGATATTCCCGTCCAGAGAATGGTTCAGGAATAAGAGCAGTGAGACAATTGCCCCTACCATGAGTCCCTTGAATGAAAAATTTTGTGTAGGAATATAAGGGAGGAATAGCGGAGTAAGAACTAATCCGGCAAAGTATCCCGCTGCGATGATTTTTACAATCGGGACAATATTTCTCAGTACATGTTGGATGGAGTACCCATTCGTATTGATTCCCGAGAGAACAGATATAACTATGAACATGGATAGGAGATAACGAAGGTTGTAAATGATATCATTGGGTATAAGTTTTATACGGTCAAACCAGTCAAAATTCACACGCCGCATTTCTTTGGTTGCTTTATAGCTTGCCTTGATGAATGATTGAATATCTGAAGCTCTCACCGGACCATAAATGACCGTAAAGCCGGAAGATTCTTTTACGAGATGGGCTGCAACACCTGTTGCGCCAAGCTGCGGAAGGAGAAGCCGTTTATGTTGAACAATTGTACCGAGCAAAGTCGCTTGTATTCTATGGACGAGTTCTTTGGTTCCAAATGTTCCCTTTCCTGCCGCGCACCAAACATTGATTCCTTTTGTGTCGAGTACTAAGATCCACACATTTAAACCAGTAAGATTTTTTCGGAGTGTATCGAATGAGAGTTTATAGTTTGCCGTTACGAGAACCTCTGAATTTTTATCGGGTGAGCCCAACGCATAAATGCCAGGTTCAATTTTATAATTGTTTCTGCCAATCGACCAGCGAACCATTATGGTTCCGAGTCTGTCTTTTGCAGAAAGATTTGAAGTGACTTGAGGAACGAAACCGGCTTCCGTTTCAATAAAGCCGATTATAAAATTATTTTTCATATTCTTTACCAAATTATTTTTCTAATCTTATTCAATAAATTCAACTACGACTTCAGTTTCTCAAAAAGCCCTTGTTGAATTGAATTATCTCTTTATACTCTTTTCTTATTTTCGGACGGATTGCATACCCATCCGCTGGATAACCAAGTGTAATCAAAAGACCTATCCTGGTTGAGCGGGGAATGTTCAACAATTTTCTAATAGTCTTCTCTCGAAACCATCCCAATATGCATGTACCCAATCCGAGTTCTGCAGCTTGCAAACAAAAATGTTCGGCAGCTATTCCAATATCAATTAAAGAAAAATCTCTCCGTTTGAGCCAGCCGCCAATTTGTGTGATTGTCTTTGTCTTTTCAATTGTCAACACAACAATCACAGGGGCAGTGAGCGAAAACCGATTGAACGAAATACTGCTGCTGAATGTTGCATTTGCTATTTTGTTTTTCAGTTCCGGTTCGTCAATTACAATCACTTTCCACGGCTGGGCATTGCTTGCCGAAGGAGCTAATCGCAAAGCTTCCAACACTAATTGGAGTTTTTCCGCCTCAATAGATTTATTCTGATAAGCTCTTACGCTTTGTCTAATTTGTATTAATTCTGAAAACAGCATTTAGCACTTTCTCCTTAAAATTCAAATTCCATTTTGAAATCATTCTCAAATTTGTTGATTTGATTTTTGAATGCCAATATTATTGGCTCATCTTAGTATCTTGTTTTTATAAAATTCATAGAGTGAGTTTTTAATCTCATCTCTTACTTTTCTAAATTCTTCTAATATTTCTTCATCGGTTCCAACCGCATCTGCCGGATCATCAAATCCAATATGAAGTTTGTGTTTTACATTTCCAGTAAAGACTGGACAAGTTTCTTTTGCGTTATCACAAACAGTAATCACATAATCGAATGACTGAGAAATGTATTTGTCAACATGTTCTGGTGAGTTGCGATTTATATCAATTCCTAGTTCTTTCATTACTGTCACAGCAAAAGGATTAACACGTCCCGCCGGTTTAGTTCCTGCTGAAAATACTTGCAGCTCCGGATCGAACGATTTCAAAAACCCCTCCGCCATTTGACTACGGCATGAATTACCGGTACAGAGAATTAGAATTCTTTTAGTTTTTGCAGCAGCCATCATCACAGCATCCTTATTTTTGTTTTTCACTAACAACCGTTATGCTGAAAATTCCAACCTTACTTTCTCTGAATGAAGCTATTTTATCATCACTTAAATAATCTTTTAATATTTCGTCGGGAAGATTAATCACTTTGGTTTTTTTAATTTCGGTATTTTTAAAACCGGCATCTTGAATTATTTTTAGATATTCATCTTGCTGAATTGCACCGGCAACACAACCAGCATACATAATTGCAGATTTTTTCAAATTCGCGGGTAGTTCACCTTTAATTACGATATCGGAGACACAGAAATGTCCTTGCGGTTTTAGAATTCTATAAATCTCCGCAAAAGCTTTTTGTTTGTTTGGGACAAGATTTAATACACAGTTACTTACAACAACATCAGCAACGGAACTCTCAAGCGGCATAGCTTCAATTTCACCAAAATAAAATTCAACATTTTTATAACCCAGTTTTGAATTATTTAATTTTGCTTTGTCAATCATCTCTTGCGTCATATCAATTCCAATTACTTTACCTTCATTGCCAACTAATGCACGTGCAACAAAAACATCGTTACCGGCACCGCTGCCAAGATCAACGACCACATTGCCTTTTTTTATTCCAGCAAATTCGGTTGGGAGTCCGCAGCCCAAACCGAGATCAGCATCGGCAACGTATCCGTCAAGATGATCATATTCATCCTGCATTACCGTGTAGCCAACAATTTTATTGTCCGTTGTACCGCAGCAGGAAGTTGGTCTGCAACATGGTGTAGATTGTTTTGCAATCTGTCCGTATTTCTCTTTTACCATTTCTTTTATTTCTTTTTCGTTCTGCATGATTTTGCTCCTTTACATGTATAATGATTAAAAATAATTTCAAATTCTTTTTTTGCTTTGCTTAAATTTTCCGTGTTCACACAGTAACAGACTTTCGGGCCGTCAATATCTCCTTTAATTAGCCCGACACGTTTTAATTCTTTTAAGTGCTGAGAAACTGTTGATTGCGCAAGCGGTAATAATTCTACAATATCTCCGCACATACAAACATCTATTTCCGTTAGAATTTTTAGAATTTGTATTCTTGCAGGATGCGAGAGAGCTTTGGCAATATCTGCAAGGTAGATCGCTTCTTTTTCGAATTCATTGGTTTTGGCGAATGCCATCTTAGTTCCTTTATCGTTCATCGTAAATATACGATGGATAAGACGCCGAGTCAACAAGAAAAGTTACCTGTTTTCCAAAAATAAAAAAGCCCACAAATTGAGGGCTTAAATATTTATGGAAACGGTATTTTGTTATTAGCGTTTTGGACGGGGCTGTTCTTCTTCCGGTTTCTTATCAACTACCAATTTATGATCAAGATTAGCAACCCGAAGTGCGATATTGCTTGAAAGTTCAGCTGTCTTTCGAATTTTTTCAAAATTAATTTTCTCTACGTCATCTGTCGGGCGGTGATAATCAACTTTCATATCATCAAAAAAGAAAACGACCGGAATTCCTTTCCTGCCATAATTATAATGATCGCTCCTATAATAAAACTTGTTCGGATCGTTCGGATCATCGTATTTATAATTCAAAACAAAATCTACGGATTTTGAGTTTTCCTCCTGAACAAGATAAGCAAATTCTGTGCTGAGTTTATCGGAACCGATACAATAAATCGAATCAATGCTTTCACGTCCTACCATATCCATATTGATATCCGCAATAACACCGCTCATAAAATTACTATTATCGGTTGAATAGCTGGAACCGAGCAGACCTTTTTCTTCTCCTGTATGAAACACAGCAAGAATTGATCTTTTGTTTTGAAGATTCGAAGAAAGAATTCGTGCTGATTCAAGAACCGCGACTGTTCCCGAGCCGTCATCATCAGCGCCATTGTTAACAACATTGCCGTGCGTACCTAAATGATCGTAGTGAGCGCTGAGCACAACAAATTCATCTTTTAATTTCGGATCGGTACCTTCAATTAATCCGATAACATTTCTTGCACTCACTTTTTTCGAAAATGATCTTACGTCATACTTAAGTTTTTTATTTATGTCAAAGGATAGAAGTGATTCTTTTGTTTTTAATAATTCATTTAATTTTTCATATGAATATTTTTCTCCGGATAATATTTTTTCAACAAATTTTTCACCAACAGTAAAAACAGGGATGCCCTTAACAACTTCCGGCAGTTCTTTCGGTATAAGAGAAGTTGTTGGTTGAGTGACATACTCCTTAATACGGTCCCAAAAAGATTTCAACCGGTCATCAATAATTACAAAAACACCAACTGCGCCTTTCTCTTTTGCAAGTTTTACTTTAGCATCTGTGCTAAATAAAGTCGTCTGTTTACCGCCTTCAGAATTAGTTTTATCTTTGGGAGGTTCGCCGCTCAATATTAAAACGGTCTTTCCCTTTACATCTATGCCGGCATAGTCGTCGTAGTTGTATTCTTTTTGCGTAATACCATAGCCGGCAAATACAATTCCGGTTGATTGTTTAGCAAATGTGGAATCTGCAAGTCCCCTGCTTGATTTGATAAAATCATCACCGAAAAGAAAATCGCCAAGTGGAGAATTGGATTCATCAAACAAAGTAATTTTTGATTCAATAGCATAACCTGAAGTAAGCAAATCAAAATTTTGGAAATATGTTCCATTATCACCGTATGGTTTAACGCCGTATTTCTCAAGTTCGGAAGCAATAAATAGAGACGCTAATTTTTCGCCCCTGGTAGTCGTCTCCCTTCCTTCAAATTCATCTGATGCCAGCACCTGAAGATTTGCTTTCAAATGTGTGATGCTTGATTTATTGTCTGCTTTTACCTGAGCAAAAAGAATTTGGGTTGAGAGTAATAACAAAAATGAAAGAAAGATTCTGAACTTAAGTCGTGTTCTCATTTTATCCTCTGTCAAAAATATTATTCGATTATTGGTTTATAAAAGTTGAGTTGAAATTAAGCAATTATTTTTTCTAATACATTCTCTTAACAATATTTTAACGTTTCAAATTGGTAATCGAAATTATTATGTTGTAACCGGAGACTGGGTTTAACAAACCAAAGCGGCGGACTTAGATGTGCGTCGCTGTCTCCGTTATTTATAGTAACCGTAAATTTCTTTGTAAAGGATGGATAAGTTTTGATTTTCTCACGTCTAAAGACACACCAAAGTAATTAATTAATATAAGAGGGTCTATGAAAAAAATATTCGTAATACTTTTCGTAATATTGTCTGCCTTCACTGCTCTAAATCTTTCTGCCCAGGTTGATGCCCGCATGATGCAAAATCCTGATGTATCAAAAACTCATATTGTTTTTACATACGGCGGAGATTTGTGGATAGTACCAAAAGAAGGCGGGACAGCTCTGAAACTCAGTTCACCTGCCGGACAGGAACTGTTCGCAAAATTTTCTCCGGATGGTTCTCAAATTGCATACAACGGAATTTACAACGGCAATTTTGATGTTTATGTAATTCCAACAATGGGCGGTGTGCCAACACGCGTTACACACCACGGAATGACCGATAGATTAATTGATTGGTATCCCGATGGGAAAAATTTACTTTATGTTTCTTCAATGAACAGCGGCAAACAAAGATTCAATCAATTTTATAAAGTCGGTATGAACGGCGGTCTTCCTGAAAAGCTACAGATTCCTTACGGCGAAATGGCATCACTATCACCCGACGGAAAGAAAATTGCATACACGCCGATCAGTCAAGCATTCAGAACCTGGAAGCGTTATCGCGGTGGCTGGCATGCTAATATCTGGATCTTCGATCTCGAAAAAAATACAGCGGAGAATATTTCCAACAGTACAACAAACGATGAATTCCCGATGTGGTCAGGAAATAAAATTTATTATTTATCAGACCGTGGAAAAGATTTACGCGCTAACATCTGGTCTTATGATTTCAACACAAAAGAGAATAAACAAATCACGAAGTTCACAGATTATGATATTCACTTTCCTTCTCTAGGACCATCCGATATTGTTTTTGAAAACGGAGGCAACATTTATTTGCTAAGTCTTGCCGATGAGAAATACCGGGAAGTTGATATCAAACTTGTCTCTGATGAATTAACATTAATGCCGAAAGTTGAAAAAGTCGCAAATCTTTTACAGAATGTTTGGCTTTCTCCCGACGGCAAACGTGCTGTTGTTGAAGCCCGCGGGGAAATATTTTCTGTTCCCGCAGTAAATGGACCAATATATAATCTTACAAAAAGTTCAGGTGTTGCGGAAAGATATCCCGCATGGTCTCCCGATGGAAAATCTATTGCTTATTGGAGCGATCGATCCGGTGAATATGAATTGACTATGCACAGCATGGAAAAATCCGGAGAAGAAAAACAACTTACTTCTTACGGTCCGGGATATAGGTATCAATTATTCTGGTCTCCGAATAGTAAAATGCTTGCGTTCATAGATAAAGCCATGGAAATAAAAATTTATGATTTAGAAAAAGATAAAACTTATAACGTAGATAAAGCGCTCTACTACTATCAAGGCGGACTGCAGGGATTTACTGTAAGCTGGTCATCCGACAGTAAATGGCTTGCTTACTCGCGCGATCTTGAAACACAAAAAGGAGCCATCTTCTTATATAATGTAGGCGAGGACAAAACGCACCAAGTTACTTCCGGTTATTACGGCGATGCAAATCCCGTTTTTGATCCCGACGGGAAATATCTTTATCTCACTACTAATAGAAATATTAGTCCAGTATATAGCGATATAGACAACACTTTCATTTATCCAAATACAACGAATATTGCTGCTGTTACTTTGAATGATGAGGTCCTCTCTCCGCTTGCACCAAAGAACGATACAACATCAATAAAGAAAGAAGAACCAAAGAAAGACGATGCCAAGAAGGATGGGAAAAAGGATGAGAAAAAAGATGATAAAGATACCAAGAAAGATGATGCTAAGGATAAACCGAAAGATGTAAAAATCACGTTGGAAAATTTTGAAGACCGTTTGGTTGTTCTGCCGGCTGCATCTGGAAATTATGGAAATCTTGCCGCTGTATCGGGAAAAGTAATTTATCTTAGAGTACCGAATACCGGTGCGGCAAATAAGAATAAACAAGTTGTTTATTTCGATCTTGAAGCCCGTGAAGAAAAAACAATTATAGACGATGCAGATAATTTTCAGGTGAGCGCCGACGGGAAAAAAATTCTTTTGGTTAAAGGAAGTAATTTTTCAGTTGTTGATATTGCCGCATCTCAGAAAATGGAAAAGATGATGCCGACAGCTCAGCTTGAAATGACTATCAATCCAAAGGAAGAATGGAAACAAATATTTAATGATGTCTGGAGATTTGAACGTGATTTCTTCTACGATCCGAATATGCACGGAGTTGATTGGAAAGAAATGCGCGAGCGTTATGGAAAGCTTCTAGATAATTGTGTTACACGGTGGGATGTAAACTTTGTTATCGGTGAATTTATTGCTGAGTTAAATGCATCTCATACATACCGCGGCGGCGGTGATACGGACGAAGCCTCAACAAAAAATGTCGGTTATCTGGGAATTGATTGGGAAATTGACGGCGGCATTTACAGAATCAAAAAAATTATTAATGGCGCCCCGTGGGACTCTGAAGTCCGTTCGCCACTTTTGATGCCGGGATTAAAAATTAAAACCGGCGATTATATACTTGCCGTTAACGGAGAAGCACTCGATGTTACAAAAGATCCATGGACAGCATTCGAAGGATTGGCAGATAAAACTATTGAACTTACAATTAACAGCAAGCCGACTTTCGACGGCGCACAGAAAATAACCGTCAATACAATCGGGGATGAAACAAGATTAAGGAATTTAGAGTGGATCGAATCGAACAGAAAACGTGTTGATGAAGCTACTAATGGAAAGATCGGTTACATATATGTTCCAAGTACAGGCATTGACGGGCAGAACGAGTTGGTTAGGCAGTTTGCTGCGCAGTATAAAAAAGACGGTTTGATAATTGACGAACGATTTAATAATGGCGGACAAATTCCAGACCGTTTTATAGAACTGCTGGATAGAAAACCGTTGGCGTTTTGGGCGGTGCGTGACGGAATGACGTGGCAATGGCCTCAGTATGCAAACTTCGGTCCTAAAGTTATGTTGATAAACGGATGGAGCGGTTCCGGTGGTGATGCTTTTCCAGATTATTTTAGAAAAGCAAAATTAGGTCCGCTTGTTGGAACAAGAACTTGGGGTGGGTTGATAGGTATCAGCGGCGCACCCGGATTGATTGACGGCGGCTCTGTTACTGTTCCTACTTTTAGAATGTACGATCCCGACGGAAAATGGTTCAAGGAAGGTCACGGTGTGGATCCCGATATTGAAGTTATTGATGATCCCGCACAGCTTGCAAAGGGCGTTGATCCGCAGCTTGAAAGAGGAATTCAAGAAGTAATGAAACTATTAGACGAGAATCCCCCGGTGAATCCGAAACACCCTCCTTACGAAAAAAGATAGATAAAAAAAAGAGCGATCATTTTGATCGCTCTTTTTTAATTATTGCCCATATAGAGCGGTATTTCAGCAAATGCAAGACATTCACCCGTTAACAAAATTGAAGTGTTTCCGGATAAATATACAGACTTTCTATCGAGAGAATCAGCTTCAGTAATGGGATTTAATTTCTCGATCTTTGTGATCTTTGCGGCAAGAATTATATGATTTGATTTTCCGTTGTTATACTGATCATATATTTTTCCCGAACAGTTTAATGTTGTAAAGATCTTTTTCTCACAAGAATTATTTATGGAGGCTTTCAAATAAAATCTTCCATTTTTTTTAACTGTTCCTACTACTATAGAATCGGCAACTACTGTTTTATTCAAGATAAAATCTATCTGCTTGCAATCGAAAAGTTCTGCTTTGTTTTGATGAATCAAGCGCTGGGCAGTCTCCCGATTCCTCTTAGCAAACTGATCGTATGATATATCATTATTGTTGTGTTGGTTTGAACAATTGGTTAATGTAAGTAATGAAAATACTATATAACTAAGAATGAATAATTGAGGAATGCTTTTTAATATCTTTCCAATTACTGGTCGAGTCAATTTACGCTTTGCCTCTCTTTTCATATTCTTCTTTACTTACAACTCTCTTCTCACAAATTCTGAATTGATGAACATCGAAATATTTTTTTAAACCGTTGGCATATTTTTCAACATTAGGAACACGTACGTAACCATCTTTCAACTCGCCGGTTTTCCGATTCTTAAATTTGATGTTAACGTAAATTTCTTCGGGCATGAATAACTCCAAAAATTGGACATGCAAAATTATATCTTAAAATTGATTTTTCAAATAGCCGGTAGGCAAGGTTTATCTTTAATAGCTGTGATTATGATGTGTAATCTATTGTGATACGCCAAACCCCTCGAATTTTTTCTTAAATCAAAGATTCTAGCAATTTGAATCTAACCCGGAGAATTCCGTTTTCAAAATTTGTTGAAATGATCCTAAATGTTCCGATTTCTTTTGTTGATGTTACATGAGGCCCGCTGCATAAACAATTATCATACTCCCCGATACTTATAACGCGAAGATTCTCTCCTGCCTCTTCGGGCAAGCGGGAAAGATTAAATCTGCCCACAGCTTCATCGCGGTTAATAAAACTTTCTTTGACAGGAAGATCTAATGCAATTTGTTTGTTGACTATGTTTTCTATTGTTTGGATTTCCTCCGCTGTAAGATCGCGGTCAAAGCGGTAATCGCATTTGGATTTTTTCTTTTCTATATGCGCGCTGAACGCTCTTCCCCGTTGAAACATTTTATCCATAGTTCCGTTAAGAAGATGTTCTGCGCTGTGCATCCGCGGATGATAATCTTTGGGATTTTCGTTGTAGTCCATATTTAATTCTGAGTGAAGCAGAGCGAAACGAAGAATCTCGGTATACAAAAATTGAGACCCTTCGTTTCACTCAGGGTTGAAAAACTAATCTTTGTTTGTATCTAATTCTCTTCCGAGAAAATATCTAAACCAAAATTTAACACGTTCACGGGTAGCGTGAGGCATTCCAACACCATGTCTAAAATTTGGGTAAAGCATCATTTCAAAATCTTTGTTTTGTTTTTGCAGTTCGGTAATAAATTGAATTGAGTTCTGCATATGAACATTATCATCCATTGTTCCGTGTGTTATAAGCAGCTTACCTTTGAATTTATCAACGTAACTTAAAACCGACCCGGCTTTGTAGCCTTCGGGATTTTCAGCAGGAGTATCCATATAACGTTCGGTGTAAACGTTGTCGTAAAGTTTCCAGTCTATTCCACTATACTCGGCAATTCCATGCGTGAAATAATCAGCATCTTTTGTTAATGCAAGTGCAGTAACATATCCACCGTAACTTCCGCCTGTAATTCCAATTCGTGCACTATCAATAAAAGATTTTGTCTTCAACCATTTAACTGCTGCGGCATAATCATTCATTTCCCACTTGCCGAGATTACGGTACATTAGTGCAACACCCTTCTTGCCAAAATGTCCGCTGCCGCGGTGATCAACAGAAATAGAGATAATACCATTTTGCGCCATGTAACTTTGGGATAAACCAAATGCGTACGAATTTCTAACCGTAGCTGAGTTTGGTCCTCCGTATTCATTAAATATTACTGCATATTTTTTATTCGGATCAAAATCAGCAGGCAAATACCAGACTGCCGGTAAATTGTAACCGTCTCCCGAAGGAATTGTGAACAGTTCAGCTTTTGCAAGATCATAATCATCATACTGAGTATTCTTCGAATCGCTAATAGTGCGGATCAATTTCCCATTCATCGTGTAAAGTTCTGTTTTGGAAGGGGTGGTAATATTGCTGTAAGAATCAATGTAATATTTTCCTTTTGGCGAAACGGAACATGTGTGCGTTCCCGGGAAAGATGTTAATTGTTTCAATCCCGTTCCGTCCAATCCAACAACACAAAGATATTTATCTGTACTATTTTTCATCGGGCTATGGAAGTATATTTTTTCATTTTTTTCATCTATGTATAAAATATCGTTTACCTGCCAATCGCCCTGTGTCAATCTCTTTATTAACTTTCCTTTTAAATCATAATAATAGAGATGGTCCCAGCCATCTATATTAGAGCGAAGTAAAAAGCCACTCCCGTTTTCAAAGAAGTAAAGATCTTCAAACCATTCTACCCATTCTTTCTGTTTCTCGTTGTAGAGTTCTGTCTTATTGCCTGTGTTTGTATCAATCCAATAAACTATGATATTATCTTGTGCGCGGTTCATCCATTGAACTGTAAGTTTATTATCTTTTGTCCATGCCGGCCAGGCAATGTATTGATCGGCTTTCTCATCAAAATCTGCCCACGTAATTTTTCCATCGGCAATGTTTGCTATTCCAAACCTTACGTATGGATTGGGATCGCCGGCTTCGGGATATCTCTGATGTTCAAGCTCACCATGCACTCCATCAGCACGGAAGAGAGGAAATTCCGGAACAGGATTATCATCAAATCTCAAGAATGCTATCTTATCGCTTTTCGGCGACCACCAGAATGCCGAGTACTGCGTGGCTCGTCCTAAAATTTCTTCCATATAAACCCATGATGCCCAGCCGTTGTAAATCAATCCGCCGCCGTCATTAGTTAACTGAATTTCTTTGTCGTTATCAACATCAAATACATAGAGATTATAATTTTTTACGTATGCAACTTTTTTACCATCGGGAGAAAGTTTTGCAACTTTTTCTTCTGCATCATCTTTGGTTAATTGTTTGAATGTATTCTCCGGACGTGAGTAATAGTAAAGATTATTTTTTTGATTGATCAGATAGTAGTTGTAATCTTTTGTCTTATCAATAGGACGATCCAACGAAAATCCTTCCGGTAGTTGAATGCCGCTGTTATCAATATATATTTCCGATTTACCGTCTTCAACATTAGTTTTCATTAACATTTGCCGTGAACCGGGTTTTGTTGGATCGGCTTTCATTTCAAAATAATTGTTTTCATCAATCCAGCCCGTAGAAGTACCGCGCATCATACTCATTACACTGCGCATTCCGCCACCTTCGTAAACTTGCTTGTAGGTGAGTTTTTTCTTCTGTGCATCTATGTTGGAAAAATTAAATAAGAATCCAACTACTGCAAGAGATAGAATCAGAATTATCTTTTGATGTTTCATTTATTCTCCAAATTTTTTATAGGTGTTTAACAAAGATTATAAAAATATTTTTCTTCTACCAATTTAATAAATGTTAAAAAGCTAGAGGCAATAAGCGAGAGGTAAGAGGTGACGAATTTTTTCTAATCACCAATCACTAGTGACCAAATCACCATGCATAAGCTTCCGGCGCTTGATTGCCTGGACCGGGCCAAATTTCATCTAATTTTTTTAGAGTCTCTTCGGTTAGTTTTAATTTCAACGCATTTACATTTTCTTCTAACTGCTGAATTGTTCTTGGTCCAACTATTGGTGAAGTTACAACCGGATTATTAAGAACCCATGCAAGCGCTACATCTGCCGGTTTTTGTCCGATCTCTTTGCATAAATTTTCATAAGCGTGAATTTGCGGACGAAGTCTCTCGGCTGATTTTTGTAACGGTTCTCCTGTTCTTCTGCCTTCTTTTGCTTTTTCAAGCACTCCGCATAAAATTCCTCCGCCCATTGGACTCCACGGAATTAATCCAACACCAAAATGTTTACAAGCGGGAATAACCTCTAGCTCGATATGGCGATTTCGTAAACTGTAGATACTTTGTTCGGAAACAATTCCTAAAAAA
>Ga0182021_10000187_pt1 | contig 60323 bp, 33 predicted proteins | sample 612E3MmetaG_FD_120493 | JGI IMG/M metagenome (GOLD analysis project Ga0182021, IMG submission 120493) | Permafrost microbial communities from Stordalen Mire, Sweden - 612E3M metaG (Illumina Assembly) | ecosystem: Environmental > Terrestrial > Soil > Wetlands > Permafrost | place: Sweden...
GAAAAGAAAAACAAAAAAGGGCCCACAGCTAAATCCTGTGAGCCCTCAAGCCCGAACCTAAAAGTGTAAGGTCCTTTTAGGACGTGACATGCGCCTCCTCCGGCGAGGCAAGTCTCTTCGCGAGTTTGACTGCAATATGGAAGGATGGGGAGAGGGGCCGGACGTTGAGCGCAATCATATGATTCCGATCAAAGTTCTGACCAAGCGCACAGGCTTTTGAATAACCTGCATCAAACGCGGCTTGACATTGTGAAGAACATTCTACAGTTTTAGACCATAAAACGATTTGGGTCGAACATGCCACAGGTTACCAAAGATGATGCGGTGAGAGATGCAATCCTCCAGGCCGCAGAGCGCGTTTTCCAAAAATGGGGACTGAACAAGACGACGATGGAGGATATCGCCCATGAAGCTGGCAAAGGGAAGAGCACCCTCTACTACTATTTCAAAAGCAAAGAGGAAATCTTCGATGCCGTCGTCATGCTCTTCTTGGCCAAGGTCATCACAAAGGCGATGTCTGCCACGCAGGAACTAGAATCAGCGAAAGAAAAGATCAAAAAGTACATCGCTACACTCTTGATTGAACTCAAGAGCTACACCAGTGTATATTCTATTGTGCGTGAGGAAATAAGACGAAACCACAGCTTCATTGAGAGAATCCGAGATCAGTTCGATCCCAGAGAAGAAGAGTTCATTCGGGCGATCTTGCGGAGCGGCCTGCGGTCAGGCGAGCTTACCTTTTTTGATGAGGGCGGGCTCAGTGCCGCTGTCAAGGCTATCATCGGCATTACCCATGCTCTGGAAATCTATCTCTTGGTTGAAAACGATGATCTTGCGCAAATCGACATTGCCGCGAAGATGATCACCGAGGGGCTTTAGCTTTTTTTTGTCCGTTGTTCGACCATAATACGCAATTAGTCCAATATTCTAAAGGATCAAGTCATGAGGAATAGGAAGAATCTGCTTGTTCTTTCACTTGCGGCATGTGTGCTCTTGATATGGGGTTGTTCCGGCAACTCTGGCAATCAGAGTGATCTTGCTATTAAAGTGCAGGTGGAAAAAGTGAAGCCCGCTGAGGTTAATGAGGAACTCGCTTACAGCGGCACCATAGAAGAGTCCGAGACGATTCCGCTGAGTTTTTCTTCGGCAGGGAATGTGTCGCAAGTACTTGTTTCCGAAGGTGTGATGGTGACGAAGGGACAACTTCTTGCGACGCTCAACAATGCAACGTATCAGAATAACTATGCCATCATGCAAGCCACACAGCAGCAGGCGGAAGATGCCTACAACCGACTGACACCCATGCATAAGAATGGTACGTTGCCGGAAGTAAAATATGTGGAAGTGGAAACCGGTCTGCAGAAAGCGAAAGCGGCAGCAGCCATTGCGAAAAAGAGTCTCGATGACTGCAATCTCTATGCAACAACGGATGGCTATGTCGGCAAACGATCGATCGAACCGGGATCGACTGCGATGCCGGGCTTCGCAGCAATTACAATTGTGAAGATCAATAAAGTGTTCGCCCGCGTATCGGTTTCAGAGAACGAAATCGCCCTGATGCACAAAGGACAAAAGGCAACTATCAAAGTCGGCGCTTTGGGAGCGGCGACATATGGCGGAGCCGTGGAAGAAATCGGTGTCGTGGCAGATCCGATGGCTCATTCCTACAAGATAAAGATCGGTGTGCCAAATAAAGATCTGCGTATGAAGCCGGGAATGATCTGTTCTGCGTCGATCGAGAGCCCGGGTGCCGTGCATGGTGTGGTTGTGTCGAGCACTTCCGTTCTGGTCGATGAGTCGGGAAAGAATTTCGTGTATGTCGTTTCGGCACAGAACAAAGCAATGCGCAAACATGTTGTCACCGGTCAGTTACTCAACAGCGGTATTGAAGTGCTGGATGGGCTGCAGGTGAACGACGCGGTCGTTGTAGCTGGCCAGCATAAGCTGGTCGATAACGCCTCTGTACAAATTGTGAACTAGCGGCCTGTTGAAAAGCGAACCGCAAACGACGCAATGAACCGCAAAGACTGAACTGAGCTTCCTTCCATCGATAGACTCACAGCCTTGGCGCTCGTTGCGGACTCAGCGGTTCGTCTTTGCTCTTGAATTCTGAAGATCAACAATCCGCCCGTGATAAAAGGAGATTCCATGGGTACGAAAGAGAAACCACCATTGCTCGAAATGCTTCTGCGATACAAGCAGGTGATCTATATCTTTACGGTGATTGCTGTACTTGTGGGGGTTGTGGCTCTCTTCCAGATGCCACGCGACGAATATCCGACATTTACAGTACCTGTAGGAATTGTCATTGGCGTGTTTCCTGGTGCTTCTTCTCAGCAAGTGGAAGAACAACTGACGACGAAAGTCGAAAACTACCTCTTCCAGTACAAGTCGGTTGATCGCGCCAAGACGTATTCTGTCTCCAAAGAAAATTTCATGATCATCTATGTCGAGGTTTCAGACAAAGAGAAAGATGTTGATGGATTTTGGGTGAAACTCCGTCATGGTTTGAATGAACTGAAAGGAGAACTGCCGTCGGGTGTGATGTCGTTGACAGCGAACAACGATTTCGGCAACACGTCTGCGCTGCTGCTTGCCGTTCAGTCCGAAACAAAGACCTACCGAGAGCTTGAAGCCTTCATCCGGTCGTTCGAAGATGATGTCCGAAAAGTGCCGTCAGTCTCGCAAGTAAAGCACTTCGGTCTGGAGAAAGAGCAGATCAGCATCTATATGGATGATGCCAAACTTGCGAATTATGGGGTAAAACCGATGCAAGTCCTCGCTGCTCTTAAGCCGCAGAGCACAATCAACTATACAGGGGAGATCGATGACGGTGCATCAGTGCATCCCATTCATATTCCTGCAAGTGTGAAGACCGAACAAGATGTGGCCAGCCAGATTGTCTTTTCCGACCCGCGCGGCAATGTCGTGCGTGTCAAAGACATCGCAACAGTGGTGCGTGAATACGGCGATGTGGAATCGTATGTTCGGGTGAATGGAAAAAAGTGCTTGCTCGTTTCGCTCGAAATGAAATCGGGAGAAAATGTCGTCCATTTTGGCGCCGCGGTTCAGAAGGCCATCGACAAATTCTCCGCTGCGCTTCCGCCTGACGTAAAGATCATCACTGTATCCGATATCCCCAATGTCGTGGCAAAGGCAATTGGGGACTTTCTCAAAGAATTCGCCATCGCACTGATAGCGGTCATTTTGGTGACCGTCCTGCTACTTCCCATGCGGATTGCCCGCATCGCGGCCTTAGCAATTCCAGCTTCCATTTTGTCGACGCTCGGCATCATGTGGGCAGCCGGAATGGATCTGCAAACCGTGTCACTTGCAGGTCTGATCATTGTCCTTGGAATCACTGTGGACAACGCCATCGTGATCGTCGACAATTATGTTGAAAAACTGGATCAGGGTATTTCCCCGTTTGATGCGGGGACAAAAAGCGTGACGCAGCTCTTCAGTTCTGTGCTTTCCGCTACCCTTGTTATCATAGCGTGTTTTCTCCCCATGCCCTGGTTCATGAGCGGGACTGGTGGCGAATTTATCCGATCGCTTCCGACAACCATTGCTATTGCCCTTCTTGTATCATTGCTGGTTTCAGTTTCCATCATACCATTGTTAAGTTACACATTCATCAAGACCGGAATCAAAGACAGTTCGTCAAAGAAAGGGAAAGGGACATTCCTCGACAGACTGCAGGGCTTTTATGATGCGCTTCTCGAAAAAGCATTCAAACGGAAAACACTGGTTGCTCTTGCAGGAGGCCTTTCGTTCATCATCGGACTTGCACTGATTGCGATGACTCCGCAGCAGTCATTCCCGCCAATTGAAAGAAACCAGTTCGCGGTTGAAGTGTATCTTCCGGTCGGGAGTTCCCTCCAGCAAACGGATTCCATCGTGACAGATCTCGCACAGAGACTTCAGAAGGATCCGCGTGTACGTGTGGTGACGTCGTTTTCCGGAACAAGCTCGCCACGGTTCCATACGCTCTATGCGCCGAATTTTCCGGCGAAAAGCTATGGACAGTTGGTTATACTGACGGAATCGAATAAAGCCACAGAGGAGATTCTTGACGAGTACAGCAAGACAATGGACGGCAAATATCCTCTTGCCAATATCAAATGGAAACAGTTGGCCTTCACAAACTATACCTCCCCGCTCGAAATCCGTATTTCGGGCGATAGCATCCGAACAATCAAACTGGTGGCGGATCGTGTCGCTGATATTGAGCGGCGGTTTAACGATGTTGGGTTCATACGCACCGATTATGAACAGGCACTGCAATCTGCCGATCTCATTGTCAAGAAAGACGAGGCGGCGCGTCTGGGGTTTTCGAATTCGTTTCTCGCATTTTCGTTGATGACTGGTACAAGAGGATTGCCGGTCTCAACCGTTTGGGAGGGAGATTATCCAGTTGATGTGAAATTGAAGATCGATAAGAAGACAAAATCCAGTCCCAGCGATATCATGAATCAGCACGTCTCGTCTCCATTCATTTCTTCCTCTGTTCCGGTTCGTCAGCTGGCAACGATGCAGCCGGGTTGGACGGAAGGACAGATTGTGCGGCGTAACGGAATTCGAACGATCACTGTCCTGGCGGAAACAAGGAGAGGAAATTATCCTGCAACGGTATTTAACAAGATCAGGCCTCTTGTTGACAAGCTGGACGTGCCTCCCGGTGTTTCTATCCAGTACGGTGGCGATGTTCAAATGAGCGAAGAGAATATTACACCGTTTCAATATTCATTGGCTCTCAGCGTCGTTGCGATTTTTCTCATTTTGATGTTTCAGTTCAAGAATGTTAAGTCATCACTCCTGATCATGGCGACGCTTCCCTTAAGTGTTTTTGGCGCCGCGTTCGGAGTATTTGTGACAGGATATCCATTTGGAACGACAGCCTTTATCGGATTGATCGGTTTGATGGGGATTGTCGTTCGGAACGGAGTCATATTCATTTCGTACGCCGAACACCTTCGTCATGAGCTCGGACATTCGCTCGAAGAAGCGGCAATATCTGCAGGAAAAAGGAGAATGCGGCCAATATTCTTGACGTCGGCTGCAGCGGCGGTTGGGGTCATTCCGATGATCTTGAGCCGCTCAGCGTTGTGGGGTCCGCTTGGTGCCGTCATCTGTTTCGGACTGCTCTTCGCACTCGTGCTCTCGCTGCTGGTAATGCCCGTGCTCTACTTCCTAGTCCACCAAAGAGATTTCGAGAACGTTGAACAGATAGAGAAACCATGGAAAAGCTTAGTATAGTGTGCCTGATCTGGATATGTGTGTGTCCTGCTTTTGCGCAGCGTGCTCTGACATTGGACGAAAGCAAGAGGCTTGCCCTGGAGAACAATGCCAAAGTCAAGAACGGTGTGCTGGAGATGGAGGCATCACGGCAGACCAGCAAGGCGGCCTTCACAAGATATTTCCCATCCATCAGCGCCACAGGTGCAATGTTCGAAGCACAGAAAAATCTGATGGAGATTGCTACGCAAGGAGGCAACCTGCCTGTCTATGATGGAAACCTGGCGAATCTTCGGACAGCAACGCAATTCGCGTATATGCCTGCAGCGACAATGGGATTGATGAAATCGGGCACCTTCGGTGTGCTGACAGCGGTGCAACCGATTTTTGCCGGAGGGAGGATTTGGAACGGGAATCGACTGGCATCGCTGGGCGAGGACGTCAGTGAAGAGAAGAACCGACTTGCACAGAATGAAGTCCTCCTGAAAACGGAGGAACAGTACTGGATGGTTGTTTCGCTGAATGAAAAGACAAAGACTCTTCAAAGCTACGAGGATTTGTTGAATAGTCTGCTGAGGCAGGTGGAAGATGCGTTCAAGTCCGGACTTGTCTCGAGAAATGATCTGCTCAAAGTGAAAGTGAAGCGGAGCGAAGTGCTTCTCAACAAATCCAAGGTGGAAAACGGACGGAAGCTGGCAACGATGGCGTTCTGTCAGCACATCGGCATTCCGTATGATTCGACCTTGGCGCTGGTCGATTCTCTTGGCGTGGATGGATCGCCCGAGGCATTTTTTGTCGATCATATCGGAGCACTGAAGAACCGCTCAGAATTTCGACTGCTCCAGGCGTCAGTTCGTGCGGAAGAACTGCAAAGCAATATGAAGCTTGGAGAATACCTTCCGCAAGCCGGCATCGGAGTGACCGGATTGTATATGAAGCTGGATGAAACCCAGGATCGAACGATCGGTATGGTGTTCGGTACGGTCTCGATCCCGATTTCCGGCTGGTGGGAAGCATCGCACACGCTTCAGGAGCGCAGCATCAAAGAACAGATGGCGCAGAACACGATGAAGGACAACTCGGAGTTGCTGCTGCTGCAAATGCAGAAAACATGGCAGGATTTGACGGATGCCTACAAGCAAGTGCGTCTCGGCGAAGAAGCAAAATTGCAGGCGGATGAAAACCTGAAGGTGAATCGAGACTGTTACAGCAATGGCATGAGCAATCTTTCTGATTTGCTGGAAGCGCAGGCGCTTCAGCAGCAAATGAATGATCAGCTTACAGATGCCAGAGCGAGCTATCGAAGCAAACAAATCGTGTATTTGCAGGTGACGGGGAGATAGTGGAGAGAATTCCGGCGAAGCGGCAGGAAAGCTTCGGTGTGCAGGTGATCAAAACACAAACGCCCAAGATAATCTCTTGGGCGTTGCTCTATTTGGAGGCATCATTCGCGGATTCGTAAGGTCATCAAGAATTTGGCTTGTTCACTCCCATGTTTTCACGAACGTAATTCTCGGGAGACTCGATAATTTTCGTGATGAACGTTGCCAGACTTTTTTGAGAAATGACAGATCCTTTTTCCGGTTCGCCTTTTCCGGTTGTTTCATAATCCACTTCATCTGAATCGGTAAACCAGGTTGGTCTCAGAATGGTGTATTCGAGGTCTGAGGCTTCTATCACGTCAGCAGCTTTTCGATAAGGCTTCAAAACAGGTTTCAATGGAACTGCATAGATACCTATGGAACTTATGAAAATGAGTTTCTCTATCCCTTCTTCGTCCATCGCTTTCACGATGTTCTTTGCCATCGCCTCCAAATCGCCTGAGAGATTTGCATACACAATATTCTGTCCTTTTACGGCTTCCTTCAGGCGCGGATAATCCAGAACATCGCCCTCAATGATACGGCATTTGGCAGCATTCTTGTTCCTTAATCGCCGGGTACTACGCAAAAACAAGGTCAGGTGCACCTCATCTCTTTTTACCAATAGATCAATGACGTGCGATGCAATATTACCACTGGCGCCGAGGATGGTTACATTTTTCATCCCAATAGTCCTGCATAGATATGAGATTAGATATCAAGTTTTCTTGTGCCCAACCACTTCACCATTGCTGGATCACGATGGTCGAAGAACAAACTCTTCTTTGTGTCGAGGGATACGATTGTTTCCATGTCATCGGGGCGCAGCTCAAAGTCGAAGATGCTAAAGTTCTCGATGATTCGTTCCTTGCGAACTGATTTTGGAATCACCACAATACCGCGTTGTGTCAGCCACCGCAGAATCACCTGAGCGACGGACTTCTTGTGTGCGCCGGCGATGGAGAGGAGGACTTCATTTTGGAAAATGTTGTTCTTCCCTTCAGCGAAGGGTCCCCACGATTCAAGCTGAACTTTGTTGTCCGTCAGGAATTGTTGAGTCTCAATCTGCTGACAGAAAGGATGGGTTTCCAACTGATTCACTGCAGGTAGTACCTTGTTATGAAGAATCAGGTCCATGACCCGGTCCGGCTGGAAGTTGCTGACGCCGATGGCTCGGATGCTCCCTCCATGATACAACTCTTCCATCGCCCGCCACGAACCATAGATATCACCGTAGGGTTGATGAATCAGATACAGGTCCAGATAGTCAAGCTGCAATCGTTTCAATGATCTCTCATACGCCCTCAACGTGTTTTCGTACCCGGCGTTCTGAAGCCAGAGTTTCGTGGTGATGAATAACTCTTCCCTCGGCACACCACTCCTCTTGATGGCTTTTCCGACTTCCGTTTCGTTTCCATACGAAGCAGCGGTATCAATCAGGCGATACCCGGCACGTATCGCTTCGTAGACACTTCGTTCACATTCATCGGGATCGGTTACCTGAAAGACGCCGAATCCCAATAGGGGCATCTCCAGACCATTGTTTAATAGAGCCTTTTGCATGATTTCCTTCCTGATCGTTTCTTACTCTGGCACTACTTCATTCAGACATCGTAGTGCATTCAAAATCCGTGGATATCCGATATACGGGAGCAGTTGCGTGATCACGCTGAGCAATGTTGCCTTGTTGTTACCAACATTCACATTGCCTTGAATATGCCCTTTCATCTGAGGTTCAGTTCCCCCCAGAGCGATAAGCATTGAGAGCGTCAGAAGCTCTCGTGTCTTGATGTCCAGTCCATTTCTCGTGTAGTAATCACCAAAACAATTCGCAGACAAATAGTTCTGTATGTGAATCTGATTCTTCGGAGACTCGTTGTTCATCTTGTCAATCGTTTCCCCAAAGATCTGCCTCTGCACCTCTAATCCTTTTTCACGGCGATTCTCAGGTGTGGTAGTCGATTGACCCTGCAGCGGCAATTCTATTCCTCTGCTTTGCAGTATTTCATTCGTAGCATGAATGAAATCCAGAACCTTGGCGATGCCCACATACGGTACGGACTGATAGAGAATTTCTTTGATCTCGACAGGCGTAACTCCAACATTCAGAGCGCCGCCAAGCATTACCTTGTATTCGCTAAGCGCCTGACCTGCGATGGTCGATGCTATGATCATCATAACCCTAGTTCTTGTATCCAAGTCACCGTGACCAATTACTTCATCGAAGGCAAAGTTGTCAAAAAACTCAATCAACTCCGGGTCAGTTTTCTGGAGCGATGATTTGTGATTGGGGAACAATTCCTCGTGGTTTCTGATCGCGGCTTCGGTTAGGTTTAGTCTCTTAGGTTTCAGACCTGCTGGTTGACAGCTGGAGTATTCCTCGTCAGATACCGGCGCCAGCCACTCAACGGCACCTTGCTTTGTGTTGTTAGTAATCACGATATGGGTGAGACTGCTGTCGCACGCGGCACCATGCCAATGTTCGATGTGGGAGGGGATCACGACTACATCGCCCGTGGAGAGTAATCGTGCGGGTTTTCCTTTTTCCTGGTAGTAGCCGTTGCCGCCAGTTACGAGCAGGATTTGTCCTGCCGGATGTTTGTGCCAGTTGTTTCTGCAACCCGGCTCAAATACAACATTCCCTATGGCATAGTTTCCCGTTTCGTCCTTCGGAACCAAGATGTTCACCCACGCAGTCCCGGTGAAGTAATCAGGGGATGCCTTATCACCCTTCGGGAAAATGGAATTGAAGTTTTCGATAGCACTCATGGCGGATCTCTCTTTTTATAATCCTGTTCTTTTTTCCAATTCCTCCGGATAGCGGTCGCCGACGACTTCTATTTTTTCAAGCGCGGACTGAATGTCGCTCAATTCCTTTGGGGTTAATATCACTTCTGCGGATCCGATGTTTTCAAGAAGGCGATTCTGTTTTGTGGTTCCCGGAATTGGGACGATCCACGGTTTTTGAACGAGCAGCCATGCAAGTGCGATCTGTGCAGCCGTCGCTTTCTTCTGAGCTGCAATTAAACCGAGGAGGTCAACTAACGACTTATTCGCTTTTCTATTCTCCGTTGTGAAGCGTGGGACAACATTGCGGAAATCTGTTTTATCAAATGTTGTTGTTTCGTCGATCTTTCCTGTGAGGAATCCCTTTCCCAGGGGACTGAACGGAACGAAACCGATTCCAAGTTCTTCAAGCGTCGGAATGAGATCCTCCTCAGGACGTCTCCACCAGAGCGAATACTCACTCTGCACTGCCGTTACTGGCTGAACTGCGTGTGCCCGACGAATCGTTTTTACTCCTGCCTCTGACATGCCGAAGTATTTTACCTTCCCCGCTTTGATCAGTTCTTTCACCGCGCCGGCAACCTCTTCTATCGGAACATCTGGATCGACCCTGTGCTGATAAAACAGATCGATGGTGTCGGTGTTCAGACGTTTGAGCGACTCTTCGGCAACCTGTTTGATATGGTCCGGCCGGCTGTCCATTCCTGACTGCCCACGATTGGGACCGAACGTGAAACCGAATTTGGTCGCTATCACTATTTTGTCTCGGAAGGAAGCAACCGCTTCTCCCACGAGTTCCTCGTTTACATAAGGCCCGTATGCTTCAGCCGTATCGAAGAATGTCACGCCCTGCTCAAACGCTGAACGAATAAGCGAGATCATTTCTTTCTTATCCGGCGCCGGCCCATAGGCGAAACTCATTCCCATACACCCAAGACCTAACGCCGAAACTTCCAGACCGCTTTTTCCAAGTGTTCGTTTCTTCATTGTTCTTCCTCCAATCGTTTCTTGTTCATCGTACTCTATATCGTAGCCACAAAGCGCCGTTTTTCCTTTTCAGGACGGACATGAGCTTCAATCGCGCAGCCCTTTTGAGCTTCGGCTTCATTCCGTCAAATACTGTCGGAATGTCGTGACGTCCATCGATTCCAGGTACCAGAAGCAAACTCAGCTCATCAACAAGGCCTGATTCAAGAAATGCTCCGTTGATATTACCGCCGCCTTCGAGGAGGAGGCGCTTGATATCGAAATGTTTGTGCAATAGACGTACCGCCTTAGCAAGGTCCACACTCTTCTTGCCGGCGACGATGTAGGATATGCCTTTTTCGCGAAGCAGCGTGAGATAGTCCGTTGTGGCGCGTTCGCTGACAATACAGATCAGATGATCGCCGTCGATATCGCTCTCAGACCAACGCAACCTGCCCAGCGTGTCGATGGAAATGGCATAACTGGATGCACGTTGAGCAACATGAACAGGCTGCGGGCCCGCTTGCTTGTGTGTTCTTGAAATAAAGAGGCGCTTCTCCGCGAAGTGCAACTGCATCGTGGTACGCCCGCACATCCAGGCATCTCCTTTGAGCTTTGCGCCCGTTGTTTCGTACTCGCCGGCAGGAATCACTTCAGTGAGTGTATCGCCATCGATCCTGCCATCAATCGAGGATAGCATATGACAAATAATGTAGGGTCTCATGTTAAATTCTCTTCATATCTTGGTTTTTTTGAGCTCATGATTTTCTACAACAAATATAGAAAACCCCATCCAAAGCACCTATCTCATTCTTACAGAATGCTTGCCTAATCCTCCAAGTCGTTGGAGTTTTATGCCAACATCTGCTATCTTTGAAGAAACACAGGAGCGAAGTGTCATGAAGATAACGCGAGCTGCGTATACCAAAAGCCTTCTCTCTACTGCACTCGGGTACTGCAATGGCGAAGGAATACATCCAACGCCCCTGCCGGAACTTACTGTGGTAATGAGAGACAGGAAAAACGTAGCCACCCCCGGCATGTACAAACCTGAAGTGTGTTTTGTACTTCAAGGTGAGAAGGAAGTATGGGTCGGGAACAAGCTATACCGCTACAATCCGACGAGCTACCTGGTGAGTTGCGTTGATGTTCCGGCAATAGCACAAGTAGTGACAGCATCATCAAGGCAACCCTTCGTTTGCCTGAAGCTCGAGTTGCAGCCCTCGGTGGTCTATGAAATACTGCAGGAGACAGCGTCGGCTGAGCTTCAGGGTCACGGCTCTGAAGCTGGATTTTACGTAGAGAAGGTGACTGTTGAACTTGCAGATGCGTTCGCCCGATTGTTGAAGACTTTGAAGAACAGGAATGATCTGAAAGTGCTTACTCCTTCCATCATGCGGGAGATTCATTACCGCCTGATGAGCTCTCGGTTTGGTGCAAAGGTACGGCAACTTGGCGTCGTTGGAAGTAAGATGCAGAGGATTAGCAAGGTGGTGGAACAGCTTCGAAAGGATTATGCAACTCCACTTAGGATTGCTGAGCTGGCAAGAATGGCAAATATGAGCCCATCAGCGTTTCACTCGCATTTTCGGCAAGTCACGAGCATGAGTCCGCTGCAGTATCAAAAGCACATCAGGCTTCAGGAAGCCCGTCGGATGCTGAGCATCGAGACCATAGATGCTGCGAGCGTCGCATATCAGGTGGGTTATGAAAGTCCGTCACAATTCAGCCGCGAGTACAGGAGGCTCTTCGGACAGTCGCCAATGCACGACGTAGATCGACGTCGAATGTCCATTCCTGCCCAAGATTAGCATACTGAATACAAGGAAACAAAAAAACCGGATGGCGAATCAAGTTCGCACATCCGGTTTGTTCGCTCCGCGAGTAGGACTCGAACCTACAACCCTGCGGTTAACAGCCGCATGCTCTACCATTGAGCTATCGCGGAATATTTGCCATCTAAATCTGTATCTTTCCTTCGATGACCTTTTGAATCATTTCTCGACTTTTCCACGATTTCAATTTACGCTCTGTCGCAAGCGCTTCAGATTTTGTCGAAAAGTCCTTTCTGAACACCAAATCCCACGGCCGATAACGAGAAGTGAATCCTCGTTCAATACTATTGTGATATGATAGCCGTCGGACTGGATCTTCAGAACATCCGATGTAGAATCTTTCCGATGACACCGACCGGAGTATGTAAACAGAATGACTCACAATCAACGAGACTCGAACCTACATCCCGACTTCGTCGGGATAACAGCCGCATGCTCTACCATTGAGCTATCGCGGAATATATTCTCCGAATTTTGAAACCCGAAGACTAAAAATCAGATTGGTGCGTGAAAGAAGAACCCGGAACGGCTTTTCCGGGTCGGGCGAAATATATCGTACTTTCTGTGGAAAGTCAAGAATGTCGCGTGTAGCGTCGCCTCGTTGACATTCCTACCATTTCGGACTATATTGCTTCAAAATTATCAACAAATTATTGCACACGAGGAGTGTCCGATGATGAAGGGTGGTATGCCAAACATGCAAGGCATGATGAAGCAGCTTCAAAAGATGCAGGAGAAAATGGCACAGGTCCAGGCCGAGTTGGAGCAAAAAACTGTCACTGCCGAAGCAGGTGGAGGGATGGTGAAGGTGATTGCGAACGGCAAGCAACAGATTGTCAAAATCGACATAGAGAAAGAAGTCGTCAATCCTGAAGAGAAGGAAATGCTCGAAGATCTTGTCGTGGCTGCCGTCAACAAGGCGTTGGAAAGTGCGGGAGCCATGGCCCAGGCGGAAATGCAGAAAGTAACCGCCGGCGCAATCCCCAACATTCCGGGTCTCAACATCCCCGGCTTTTAGTCAGGACCATGACCAGTGATCTTCACTGCAGAATCGATCGAGCAACTGTCTGAACAGTTTTCCCAACTCCCCGGCATCGGCCGCAAGACGGCGCATCGCCTCGCGCTCTATGTCGTCAAGATGCAACGGGAAGAAGTGGTAAGCCTTGCACGCGCCCTTGTCAATGTAAAAGACAGGGTGAGGTATTGCACGGTGTGTTCGAACATCACGGAAGCCGACCCCTGTCCCATTTGCTCCAACACGAAGCGTGACAAGACCGTCGTTTGTGTTGTCGAAGAACCGACGGACGTGCTTGCTCTGGAACGGACCAACGAATTCGCAGGCGTCTATCATGTGCTCGGCGGCGCCCTCTCTCCGCTCGACGGCGTCGGACCGGAGGATTTGAGGATAAAGGAACTCCTTCAGCGGTTGTCCGATTCAACGGTCGAGGAAATTATCCTCGCGCTTAATTCCGATGTTGAAGGCGAAGCCACAACCCTGTATCTGTCAAAACTTCTCAAGCCCCTTTGCATGAAAGTCACGCGCATCGCCCGAGGCTTGCCTGTCGGGACGGACCTCGAATTCGCCGACGAAGCAACGCTGAGTCGAGCGCTGGAAGGGCGGATCGCTGTTTAAAGCGGTATTTCCTGAAGATCAGACCATGAGATTTCGGGCAAGTCAACGATTGGCGGCATTCGGTGTTCTGCTTGCGCTCACCTTGGTCGCCTGCAATATCTTCGAAACCCGAACACCCGAGCAGCCTTCGCAGTCGAGTTCCACCTTTGTTCCGGCGACGGATCCGTCTCTCGTGTTTTCCAATATGACGAACGCGTTTCGGGATCTGAATTCGGTCAATTACGTCAAATCGTTTGCCGATTCCACTTCAGCAGGACGAGGCTTCAGCTTCGAGCCAACGCAAGCGGCTAAAGTCAAGTATGGCGGGGTGTTTCTCACGTGGACTAGACAGTCGGAACAACAGTACTTTGAAAACCTGCGTTCAAAGATACCGAGTGGCTCAACAGCAACTTTGACGTTTGAATCGTTGACGGTGCAAAGTCTGCAGTCGGACTCAGCCCAGTACGAAGCGACGTATCGCTTGACTGTTCCTCACACTGTCGCGACGCTGCCGACGGAGGCAACAGGGAAGGCTCAGTTCCTGCTGATCGCCGACAGGTCAAGAAGCTGGGTGATATGGCGGTGGATCGATCTCACAACGAGCACAAGCACGTTCAGTTGGAGCGACTTGAAGGGGGCGTTTGGACAGTAGAACCAACTTCGATGTTCTGCATTCGATGTTCAGTGTTTGATATTCCCAGGGAAAAGAGAACATCGAATAATGAACACCGAAGGAAGAAGTGGACGAAGTCCTGAGACGAATGAATCGGATCCTCATTATACTGCCCTTGTTGTTGCTCCTCGGATCATGCAATCCATTTGCTCCCGGGCTGGATGAGAGTCTCGATCAAGGCAGTTCGATTGTTGCGGACGCGACGACGATTGACGGTGTCTTTCAGAATATCAAATACGCCTACACGTTTCGCGATACAACAATCTATGGTCAATTGCTCAACTCCGACTACGCTTTCATTTATCGGGACTACGATCGGGGAGTCGAAGTCACGTGGGGACGTGACGAAGATATGCAGACAACGCGGGGATTGTTCCAGAATGTCCAGCGATTGGATCTTGTCTGGAATAACATCATTTCACTTTCGACCGATTCCCTGAGCACTCAGGCGAGTGTGAGCCGGAATTTCAACCTCACCGTGACGTTCAATCCCAGTGACATCATTCGTGTGGACGGGTATGCAACACTCGCTTTGGCACGGTCGGACGCTCAGCAATCGTGGCGTATTGTGCAGTGGCGAGACGAATCAAATTTCTGATGGAGTTTCTGTATGGTGACGGTCGCTTATCAGGGTGAACCCGGAGCATTCAGTGAAGAAGCGGCGCGGGCTTTTTTCGGTCCAAAAGCCCGACTTCTACCCAAGGAGAGCTTCAAAGATGTGTTCGAGTTCGCTTCGAGGCATCCGGAGCAGTACGGCATCGTTCCCATCGAAAACTCCGTCTATGGAAGCGTTCATCAGAACTATGATCTCCTGCTTCGCCACAAGCTCTCCATTGTCGGTGAACTGAAACTTCGCATCCAGCTTCATCTCATGGCGCTTCCCAAGGTCCCCCTGGGAAAGATTCGGTCCGTCTATTCGCATTCTCAGGCCCTTGGACAGTGTGAAGAGTATCTTCGCTCGCTCAAAGGGGTAAGCATCGTCGCGTACTACGACACGGCCGGTGCGGCGAAGATGATCCGTGACCAGGATCGGCATGATGCAGCGGCTGTCGCCAGTGTCCGTGCCGCCCGCACGTACGGATTGTCGGTGCTCAAACGGAATGTCGAGAGCAATCACCGCAATTACACGCGATTCATCGTTCTCTCCCGGAAACCCGGACTTGTTAAGCGTGCTCGTAAAACTTCCCTGGTGTTCGCGGTGAATGACGAACCCGGGGCGTTGTTCAAGGCTCTGGCGGTCTTCGCCCTTCGGGAGATCAATATGTTGAAAATCGAATCGCGTCCGCACGTCGGCAAACCATGGGAATATCTGTTCTACCTGGATATTGAGGGCTCGCCGATGGAACGAACAGTTCAGCAGGCCCTTAGTCATCTCGGTGAATTGACAAGCTTCGTCCGGGTGCTCGGCGCCTATCCTTTTGGAACCACTATCAAGAGCTAACCATGCAGCTGGTGTACGTCTTTCGTGAAGGGTTTTCAGGATTCCGCCGCGCAAAACTCTCGATGGTCGCGGCGATCACGACGATTTGCGTTTCGTTGCTGCTGTTGGGGACGTTCACGGTCCTTGCGCTCAACGCCAACAGCGTGGTGGAGTCGTTGCGCGACAAGGTTGAGATGGAAGCATTTCTCTCGGATGCGTTAGCACCCGTGGAAACCTCTATTGTGAGGGACAGCATTGCCAAACTGGAGGGGGTCCGCGATGTTCGCTATGTTTCGAAAGAACAGGCGGCGGCGATCTTCAAGGAGGAATTCGGCGAGGACATCAATAGGGTTCTCGACTTCAATCCGCTTCCGGCGTCCGTCAAGATTTTCCTGAAGGAAGGATATAAGAACGCGAAATCCGCCGAGATGGTATATGATGTTGTGAAGAAAATCAAAGGCGTGGACGATGTTATCTATCGCAAGACCATGCTTGAGATGCTCGACCGCGGGGCCACGACATTTCTCTGGCTGGTGTTGGGAATCGGCTTGATCATCACGATTTCGTCGATATTTCTTGTCGCGAATACCATCCGGTTGGCCATCTATGCCAAACGCAAAATCGTACAAACCATGAAGCTTATCGGAGCGACGAAATCTTTTGTAAGGGGACCATTTATTCTCGAAGGCCTGGTGCAGGGATTTATCGGTGGTGGATTAGCCGCGGGAATTCTCTTTCTCGTTTTTGGGTATGTTGCCCGATGGATTTCAGCCGAGCTGGCGGATTTTGTCCAGGTGAAACCTTACTACTACGGTATCGTTGTTGCCTTCGGATGTGTGCTCGGATTCGTCGGCAGCGCCATTTCCATACGGAAATTCATCAGCCAGAGTGTCGTAAACCAGTAGGGATCCGAATTGCTTTTTCAGGAATTCTTTTCTACACTCTCAACGCATCGAGCGACGTTTTTCAGGTCCCGCAGATTCCATGTTGTACCACTACCCGAATTGTTTGCATCCTCTGTACGGACTACGCTCGCAGGATCAACCAGCGAACTGATTTCTCTCGAATGATCACATGAGCCAGGATCTATGAATAAATTCACCGCCCTCTACCGTTCCTCTGTGGGGAAGAAGATCATCATGAGCCTGAGTGGGCTCTTCCTCTGCACGTTTCTCATTGTGCACGCCTCCGTCAACCTGTTCTTGTTCAAAGGCGCAGAGGCATATAACACGGCGTCGCATTTTATGTCGTCGAATATCATTATACGGCTTGTTGAGGTCGTGCTCTTCGTCGGACTCCTCGCCCATATGATCAGCGGCGTGGTGGTGTGGATACAAAACCGGATGACGCGGCCCGTCGGTTATCAGATGTATCGGCTCAAGGACAACACGAAGCTCTCCTCGCGCACGCCGATGTTGACGACAAGTGCCAGTCTTGTTGCGTTCTTCCTGGTCTCTCATCTCCTCACATTCTGGATTCCGACCCGCTTTGGCGCAGACCCGAAGCTGCCGTATGACATGGTTGCGGATGCGTTTTCCCAGTCTTCCATGGCGGTTTTCTATATCGTCGCCGTGGCGTTCCTTGGCTTTCATCTCAAACATGGATTTCAGTCAGGGTTCCAGACTCTGGGCTTGTCTACGAATCGATACAAGTGGCTGATTGACAGCGTAGCGGTGATTTTCTGGCTGATCATTCCGCTCGTGTTCGCATCGATGCCGGCATATTTTCTTTGGTTCCAATGATCGTGATGTACTTCCCGTGTCGCTTCAATGTTGACCATTGCTATGGGAGCTTGTAAACAATGACGCTTGACTCGAAAATTCCTTCCGGTCCGATAGAAAAGAAGTGGGATACACACCGCTTCAATATGAAGCTTGTCAACCCTTCCAACAGACGGAAATACACCGTCATCATGGTTGGAACGGGGTTGGCGGGAGCTTCCGCAGCTGCGAGTCTGGGTGAACTGGGCTACAATGTTCTCGCGTTCTCGTATCATGAATCGCCCCGCCGTGCGCACAGCATCGCAGCGCAAGGGGGCATCAATGCACCCAAGAACTATTCGAACGACGGCGACAGCATCTGGCGGTTGTTCTATGATACCGTCAAGGGCGGCGACTATCGTGCTCGTGAGGCGAACGTGTATCGCCTCGCTCAGGTAAGCGGCAACATCATCGATCAGTGCGTCGCGCAGGGCGTCCCGTTCGCGCGCGATTACGCCGGATATCTGGACAACAGGTCTTTTGGCGGCGCGCAAGTTTCCCGGACATTCTATGCACGTGGACAGACGGGCCAGCAATTGTTGATGGGTGCTTACTCTGCCTTGAGTCGTCAGATCAATGCCGGAACGGTGAAGTTCTTCCCTCGCCGTGAAATGCTTGACCTCGTCATCGTGAACGGACAGGCACGCGGAATCATCTGCCGCGATCTGGTGACGGGTAAGATCGAAACCTATGCAGCGAATGCTGTCGTGCTGGCGACAGGCGGTTATGCGAACACGTTTTACCTCTCAACCATGGCGAAAGCGAGCAACGCGACTGCTCTCTGGCGCGCTTACAAGAAAGGTGCAGCGTTCGCTAACCCGTGCTTCACGCAGATCCACCCGACGTGCATCCCGCAGGGGGGACCGTACCAGTCAAAACTCACGCTGATGAGCGAAAGTCTCCGGAACGACGGAAGAATATGGGTGCCAAAGAAGAAAGGGGAGACCCGTAAGCCGCAGGACATCCCGGAAGAAGAACGCGATTACTATTTGGAGAGAATGTATCCGTCGTTCGGGAATCTGGTGCCGCGCGACGTCGCATCACGGCGGGCTAAGGAGATGTGCGATAAAGGATTTGGCGTTGGATCAACCGGCCTCGCTGTCTATCTCGATTTTGCTGACGCCATCAGCCGCCTCGGGAAACATGTTATCGAAGAGCGGTATGGAAACCTCTGCGATATGTATCACGAGATCACCGCCGAAGATCCCTATACGACGCCGATGCGCATCTATCCCGCTGCTCACTACACGATGGGCGGCCTCTGGGTGGACTACAACCTGATGAGCACCATTCCTGGATTGTTCGTTGGCGGCGAAGCCAACTTCTCCGACCACGGCGCCAACAGGCTGGGGGCAAGCGCGTTGATGCAGGGTCTGGCAGATGGGTACTTTATTCTTCCCTATACACTGGGGAATTATCTTGCGTCGACAAAGTTCGATTCTGTAAAGACAAGCGATGGGGCCTTCAAGGAAGCCCAATCCGGAATCGAAGACATGATCAAGCGTCTCATGTCGATCAACGGGAAGAAGACGGTTGAGGAATTTCACCGCGAATTGGGAAAGGTGATGTGGGAATTTGTGGGCATGGGGAGAAATAAAACCAGGCTCCAGCAGGCGCTCAAGGAAATCCCCCAAATTCGTGAGGAATTCTGGAAGAATGTCAAAGTCGTAGGTGCCGCAAACGATTTAAATGCGGAATTGGAGCGCGCAGGCAGGGTTGCTGATTTCCTCGAACTTGGAGAACTGCTGGCCCTCGATGCGCTGCATCGTGAGGAATCCTGCGGTGGCCACTTCCGTGAAGAGCATCAAACAGAAGAGGGCGAAGCCCTGCGCAACGACAAGAAATTCTCCTACGTAGCCGCTTGGGAATTCGCGGGTGTCGGTACGAAGCCCGTTCTGAATAAAGAGCCGTTGAAGTTCGAGTACGTGAAACCTTCGCAAAGGAGCTACAAGTAATGGATTTCAAACTGAAGATCTGGCGCCAGAAGAATCGGAATGACAAGGGTCAGTTCGTCGACTATGAGGTGAAAGCAGTCTCGCCGGACGCCTCCTTCCTCGAGATGCTCGACATTCTCAACGACACTCTTGTGAAAAAAGGGGAAGAGCCAATAGCATTCGACCACGACTGTCGTGAAGGCATCTGTGGAAGCTGCGGCATGGTCATCGATGGCCGTTCACACGGTCCGGGCAGAGGAATCGCAACGTGCGAGCTCAGGATGCGGGTATTCCGCGACAGCGATACTATTGTCGCTGAGCCGTGGCGGACGAAGGCCTTCCCGATTCTCAAAGATCTGATTGTCGATCGCACAGCTCTCGACAGAATCATGGCTGCCGGAGGTTACATCTCCTCGAAAACCGGCGGAGTTCCCGAAGCCAACTCGATTCCCGTCCCGAAGCACGATGCCGAGGAGTCTATGGATGCCGCCGCTTGCATCGGATGCGGTGCGTGCGTTGCTGCCTGTCCGAATTCTTCCGCCATGCTTTTCGTAGCAGCAAAGGTGTCGCAGTTTGCACTCCTTCCGCAGGGAAAGATTGAGCGCAAAGAACGTGTACTGAGGATGGTTGAGCAAATGGACAAAGAAGGATTCGGTAACTGCTCAAACAACTACGCATGTGAAGCAGAATGCCCGAAGAAAATTTCCGTAACGCACATCGCACGGTTGAACCGCGAGTTTATCAGAGCGGAATTGACGTAGGCGGTTTCGATGTTTTGGAGGCAAGGAAAAGGCGACCCGGTGAGGTCGCCTTTTTTATTTGGCATGCATCGGTGGGGATGTTCAATGGAACATCTCTACGAGTTTGGCTTCACATCAAACCGCACGGTCTTGTCCCACACACGTTTGTCCTTCCTGACATACTCCGCATACACTGCTCTGATCACGACATAAATCCAGAACTGACAATAGGTGAAATACATAATGATGATGAGTCCGATGGATGTCAGACTGTCCTCCGAGTCGTACGAAATGGCGAGGAAGAGTTCGAGGACATAGAGGAAGAATGCGAAAATCCAGACGATGGTGTACGGTCCAGGCAATGCGATACTGACAAGGCCAAGGGCGCTGGCAATAAAAAGGCCGTCGGATATCAGGATCGCGGCGAAGAATACATAGTAGAGCGACAACGTGTAGAGGATGTCGAACGCGAGTCTCTTGCTCCGGAATTTTGGAATCTCTTTGAAGAATTTCGAGATGACGTAATTGTTCCCCCGCACCCACCGCATGCGTTGCTTGAGCCAGACTTTCCATTCCTGCGGTTCCTGCTCATAGGTGACAGCGTACGGAATGAACTTGATCTTGTATCCCTTTTCATAGATCCGGATGCTGAGCTCGGAGTCTTCCGTCAGTGCCTCTTCGTCCCAACCATCAAGGGATCGAACCAGTTCTGTCCAGATCACGAAATTCGTGCCCGGGAGCGTGGAGATATTGTGCATCTGCCAGCGGCCCGCCTGAAGAATTGACTGAAAGCTCAGCGTTTCAATGTTGATGAACCGGGTGAGCAAGGTTGCTTTCTTGTTGACTGTCCGGAACTTGCCGATGACAGCACCAAGCTCCTTGTGGCCGACAAGTTGTGCGACGAGATAGTAAAGAGCCTTCGGATCGGGTGTGTTGTCGGCATCATAAATGGCGATGATCTCCGAGCGCACGTGTTTCAGGCCGATATTCAACGCCCTGGACTTGCCTTTCCCGCCTTCTCCCGGAGGTATCGTAAACAGGACGACCTGAGGATGGGCTGACGCCAACTGCTGTACAATATCCGCCGTCTCATCTTCCGATCCGTCGTTGATCACCATGATCGTGAGTTTGTCCTTCGGGTACTCAAGCTTGAGCATCGCCTCGACGGTTTTCCCGATCACCTTCGCTTCGTTGTGGGCGGGAATCATGATGGTGCAGGAAGGAAAATCAAACCGGGATGCGTCGACGGATATTTTTTCGTGGAACGATTTCAGATAGTTAATATAGCCGAACAGCGTCAAGGCGAACTGGTACGCGATCATAAACCAGATCAGAATGACGGCGACGACAAAGAGAAAACTCAGATCAACTTCAAGGACAGACATTGGTGACCCAATTCTTAAGAAGGAGTGTAGCGCCGATGGAGAATTTTCAGAAGGACATACATCCCAAGGAGCAACACTACGGCGAGGAATCCAAAAATCGCAATCGCCGTTGCCGACCACAGACTGGTTACGTTGATCCCGTACGAAAATGAATCTCCGGTGATGAGGCTGACTTCATGCTTCCCCTGAGGAAGCTTGATCGTGAAGCAATCATTTCCCTTCAATGCCGTGAACGTGTATTGCTGCCCGTCAAGCTGCACCTGCGTCGGCTCATTGCTGAAAGACACGAGCATGCGCTCTTCGGAATTGTAGATAAATTTCGCATCCCTCATGCCATAAGACAGTTCGGAGACATCCCCGGTGGAAGAGAGGATCCGTGGTTGAAGCTGTGAGGTCGAGAACGCGCCCGTCGTGCCCGGATTGACATCGACCGTATGCATTCCCGCGGGAATGAAAAACAGGTTGTCGCGTGAAGCCGGAATGAGCATTCCGTCGAGCAGAATGTGAGCGATCTCCTTGGGGAATCGAAGGGAGAACGAGTGCGCGGCATCAATGGAATAGTAGTCTCCGCTTCTCTTGTAGTGAATACCATGCGCCGCAGCGCTGGCAAAGAAGGAGAGATCCTGAGGATTCACGGTCTGTTCGGCATAGAAGGTGAACCGCGGAGCTCCAATAGAGGCGGCGTGGATGAGTTGAAAACTCTCCGTTCCGGTCTGCTTGAAGGTGGGGAAAGGAGTGACGGCCCCCGGTTTCCGAGTGCTCAGACTCAGATCAATGATGTTGAGGTCAAGCAGCAGTTTCGACGGGTCGCCGATGAGCTGCCCATACTTTTTCCCAATTTCCACATATCGACGGGGGTCCGTCGACCAAAGGTGTTCGGCATCCTCAACCTGCAGTGAAAAACCGAATCGCTTCTGCAGCGCCAGGATATGCGCCATGTCGACGCCAATGTGCTCGCGCAACTCGGGCGAGCCATAGCTATCCATTGCCGTGACGATGATCTGGAAGCCCGGCCTCAAGCGGGCGTAGTCTGAAAACTCGCGGAGCAGACGTTCATAAATCTCATCCAGCTTCGAGATTCGATACTCTGTCAATGTCGACTGGACTGTGGGGTTCGATTTCCAGTACCACGGCGAGTTCTCGTCGAAAATCGTGAGAAGATCGATGCCGAATTTCTTCCTGATGTCGCGGACAGCCGATGGATGCATCGGTGCATATTTGAGAGGCTCATCGAGTCCTTTGCCGGCATCGAAATACAGTTCGGCGATATTCACACCGTCCCAGTCGAAGCCGGAAAGGAGCTTTTTATAAAATGCCGTCATCGTGTCGATGCACGCCGGATCCGTTAACGCGACCGGATAGCGCCAGGATGGACGGACGTTTTCACCTTTGTAGTTTCGCTCCCTCCATTCCGGATGGTTTTGCCAGAATTTCTGACTCACCTGCGGCGGCTCCAGCCATGCATACACGAGGATTCCGTTTGCATGCGCCAGCCTGATGAGTCGAGCATAATCATAGGTGTACTTTGGATATTCATGCCATCCGGCGACATGAATCCTCCGGATTCCTGCACGCACCCACAGTTTGATAAGATCCTCAACGCTGTAATTGGCGCGCAGCCCGGGATCAAAGAAAGCTTCCAGGTTCTCTCTCCGGACGAGAGGGCCGAGGCGGAAATACCTCTTCACGTAATCGAGGAGATAGGGGTAACGGCTATACCCCTCCTGAGTAGCCGGATCGAATCGTGATCCGAAGAACAAAATCTTGCCTTTCCCAACTCCCATCCCGATCACGACCGGTGCATCCGACGCAGCATCCTGGCAAAAAACTTCATCCACATGCTCGACGTTGAGTTTGAACATCGGCTCAAAATTCTGCCACGCGATGGGTTCGTCCGGATATGAACGATCTCTGATGCTTCGAATCCGAAGTTGCGCAGTGCTGAAATGAATCCCAAGTTCCTCGGCCAGATCATTCTTCTGGTCCGTGATGAGGTTGCCGCCCGCGTGGACAAATTTGACGATGGCATCAAAATCCGCCGGCTTCAATGAATCGACAAACGAATACGGTGCGATCAACAGGTTGTGATTTTCGAGCCGAAGTTCCTGGCCGACAAAAATCGTATCGACGTTGATGTGAACACTTCGGAAGACAGACGCAAACGATGCCTGGTCATTGAATGCAGCACCCCGGGCGTGGTGATTCCAGAGGATCGCCACCCGCGCATCATGCCAGTCGGGCTCCGACGAGAAGACCTTGTTGATCATCCTGTTTGCATTCGTAACGACGTTCTCCACCAATCCCAGCTCATGAGACCGGAATTCTATCGGTTCGGCCTTGTACAAATCGCCGGGCTTCAGTTCAATGTGCATGGAGACGGGCCCGTGAATTCTGGTCTCCGAAACAATGCGCCGGATGACCTCCCCATTGGTATCGAAATATGCCTCAGCAAGGTACTGGTCCTGGAGGGTGAGATCGTACGACTGCGATCCCGAGAGGATCACTCTATCCTTTGTCTTCACCCAATTTGTCTGTTCGGAAAGATCGATGTACGTATACCCGAGCTTTTCGATGCCGTCAACAAGCTCTTTCAAAAGATCGAGGTCGAGAAATGAATGGAAGAAGCACGAAGCAAAACCATCCCGGACCGCCAGATTGACCTTCGCGTTCTTGATGATCGTCTGTATGTATCCTTCGCTCGTCTTCTTGTCGGGATTGAGAGGCACGTAGCCGAGGTTTTCCGGATAAATCACTTGTCCGAACAGGTCGTTGTGAATGATGTAGGGAAACGTCTGGCTGTACTCGGCATCTTCGAGCGAAAGCCGCTGCTCCATTGCCGTGCTGAAGAACTTTGCCACTGTCTGATAGAGTGTGAAGGAAGCCGTATAGTGAGGGGTTTCCCAAACGAGCGGATAGAGTCCGTTTTTCATGAACTCCTGGATGCCCGTTTCGATCTTCTGAGCAAACACCTCCGCGGATTCCCTCTTGATGGGCTTATTCGTGCTCGCATCCCAGAACTCGTAGTCCACTGCTGTGACGCCTTTGTACTGATGGGTTTCCCCATGCATCTCAATGGTTGCCCCATTGTGGACCATGTACTTGAGCGCATCGACAAGGTCGGGTTTGTCGGAGAGGCTTACATGCACTCCCTGCCCCGGGTCGACGAAAAAGGGGATAACGCCGACGACAAAAGGAATTCCTTTGGCGGAGAGAATGTCGGCGATTTCTCTCAGATGATCGGGGTTGTCGAGAGGACTGACATCCTCAATCCGGATGATCGCTGAGTGGGATTGCTCGTGATTCTCACCGAGGTACTCATGGAGCAGGTCGGCGAAGAGGATATACCGATCAGATTCTGTTGCTCCCGAAAACGGCGAATCGGCAATGTATGTGAGGTTCCCCGATGTGATGATATAGGGAACCTCTTTCTTCCGCTTCGTGGAGAATGCAGTTGCCTGAACGTCGGCCAGTCTTCGGTTGGTGATGGTAACAGCGTTGATGTTTGGCTCGCCCTTCGTAAAGGACTTGTTGCCGAACTGGACTTGATCGAAGGTAGAGAGGGAATCAACCTGACTCACGATAAATCCAAATCGCTTGCTGACGGGATATCGTTTCGAAAAATCCTCGAAGCCCGTGTTGAGCCAGAAAATCCGGGTTTCGAGAGAGAGCACATCCTCGGCAAAGGCGGCCGGGACCGAGTTGTGAGCCTGGAATCCGATGTAGAATATTCGGTCGTATCGCTTCATCTCGCCGGGAACATATTCATTGACCCCTTTGAGAGTAAACCGTGCATTGAAGTGGCCGAGGAGAGTTGCCAGCTGTCGGCCATCACCCATTGCGTAATTCTTGAGGTCCGTGTTCCCTTCGACGAGGATGAGAACATTCTTCTGAGTCGAAGCCTCCGCTCTTGCAGAAGAAGAGAGAATGAAGCAACCCAGAAGAACACTCATTGTGCGGGCAATGAAACGAATCAATGGATTCATGTACTAGCGGGGCCGGAATTCTGAGGGTTGTTTCTTTGTGAAACCGAAGTACCGGTTCAATGCCTGGATCGTACGTTCCGAGGCATGACCGTCTCCGTACGGGTTTGTGGCTGACGCCATTCGATGATACGCTTTCGGGTTGTCAAGGAGCAGTCGAGCGGTGGAGGTGATCTTCATGGGATCAAGGCCGACCAGCTTCACCGTCCCATATTTCACAGCTTCCGGTCGTTCAGTCACGGTCCTGAGGACGAGTACCGGTTTCCCAAGTGACGGACCTTCTTCCTGAACGCCCCCCGAATCGGTGAGGATGAGAAACGATCTCGCCATCAGGTTCACAAATTCGCTGTAAGGAAGCGGCTCGATCAATATCACGTTCTCCAGATCTCCGAGAATCGGGTACACCACGTCGCGCACAATCGGATTGAGGTGAACGGGGAAGACGAAACGATCATCGGGATATCGTTTTGCGAGTGCGAGGACGGCTTCGCAAGCGCCGGTCATCGGTTTCCCCCAGTTTTCCCGCCTGTGCATCGTAAGCAGAACAATGCGTCTCTTTTCGCTGACGTAGTCATTCAGCCGTTGTTCAGAAAAGCGGAATGTCTTCTTGATGGAATACGCGAGAGCATCAATAACGGTATTTCCTGTCACCACAATCTGCTCGAGGAGAACATGTTCTCTCAGCAACGCCTGCTTTGCCGTGGAGGTCGGCGCGAAGTGAAGATCAGCGATGCAACTGGTGAGCCGGCGATTGATTTCCTCCGGAAAGGGATTTGCCTTGTCCGCTGTGCGGAGTCCGGCTTCGACGTGCCCAACGGGTATCTGGCGATAGAATGCCGCCAGACTTCCCACAAATGTTGTCGTCGTGTCTCCCTGAACCAGAACCATGTCGGGCTTTGTCTCGATGAGAACCTCATCAAGGGCAGCGATGGTATTCTTCGTCAATGTCGCCAGCGACTGCTTCGGCTCCATGATGTTAAGATCGTAATCGGGCTTGATTCTGAATACGTCGAGCACCTGGTCCAGCATTTGCCTGTGCTGAGCAGTCGCAATGTTGATCGCCTGATAGCGTGAGTGCTTTTGGAGATCAAGGATGATCGGGGCGAGCTTTATCGTGTCCGGCCGCGTTCCAAAGATTATGGCGATTTTCTTTTTCTGCGTTTGCATGGGTCGCGAGTGAGTTAACAAGGGAATAGGTATGGAGGCTCCATCCTATCAATCAAACACCAAAAGATACGAAAGAAAGGGTAAATGAAAAAGGTAACATTGGGTATTGAACCGTCCCGCCACGTCTTCGCCGCTCCTTGATAATCGCCTCAATATGTGCTACCTTTTCAACGTATGAAGCATCAAACCTTCCTCCTGCTGGTCCTTTTCATCTCATGGTTCTCCGTCTCAGTCTCCCAGGATACCAAGGAGAATGCGGATTTCAAGCTGGCCGTCAATCTCTATGATGACAAGCTCTATGACCTTGCGTTTGAGCAATTCCGGCAGTTCGTTGCGACCTATCCCAATACGCAGCAGGGAATTGAAGCGAGGTTTTTCCTTGGTTTGTGTCAGACGAAACTGGCCAAATTCGACGATGCAAGACTTACCTTTCAGAATTTCGCTCTCGCTTTTCCTGAGCATCCAAAAGCTCCCGAAGCATGGTGGAATGTTGCCGATTCCTACGTCTCCCTCAAGAACCTGAGGGAAGCTGCGCTTGCCTTCGAGCGCGTGAAGACGTTTCATCCAAAAAGTAAGATTGCTCCTTCCGCACTTGTCAAATCAAGCGAATACTTTGACCTTGCCGGTGATCCCGAGAGTTCGCGAAAGGTTCTCCGCACGCTGATACAGGACTATTCTTCCTCGGATGTCACGCTTCCGGCACGACTGAAACTCGCTCAGATGTACTTGTCTGACAATCAGTTCGAGCTTGCACGGATTGAATCAAAGCGCGTCGCCGATGTATCAAAAGACGCAAACCTCACCGGTCGGTCGCTGATTCTTCTTTCTCGTGCCTTGTCCGGATTGAACAAATCGGACGAAGCTCAACGTGCCCTCGATGAGATTGCCAGGAATTATCGTTCCACCTCGAGTTACTACAGTGCATTGCTTCTGCTCGGCTCGCTTCAGCGCGAAATGGGAAATGCGAACCAGGCGCTCGCATCCTGGAAACTGATCGAAGCCGATTCGGCAAAGGCGCCGACCGAAATCCGCCAGCAGGCGCTGATCGAGATCGGTGATATGTATGCGCTTCGTTCCGATCAAGTGAAGGCACTTCAAAGCTACGTTAAGGGCGCAGCGGCTCCCGGACCTCTGCATGTGTCGGTGCTGTTCAAAGCAGGATTGGCAGCGGAGCAAACAGGCGATATTCCGAAAGCTCAAATGTTCTTGAAGCAGGCTCTGTATGACAGCCTTGCAGGAATGTATCGAGGAGAGTTGCTCCTTGCTGCAGCGCGTGTTACGGCGAAGGCAGAGAATCATATCGAGGCTTTGAAGCTGTATGCACTCTTTCGGGATGCATATCCGACTGACAGAAGGGTCACGGCTGTCCTTCTTGAGGAAGCGAAACTCTTTCAGGATCACCTGCACGATTACCAACAGGCAATCGTGCGCTATGAAACCATCGTGAATGGCTGGCCGGCCAGCCCGCTCATCGATGATGCTCTCTTTGGCAGGGCGGAGTCGTTCAGGCTCTCCGGTGCTCTCGAGCGTGCGTTGGACGCCTATGAAGATTTGCAGAGGCGATATCCTGCGAGCGATTTTGCGGGCCCGGCTCGCGACGCTGCGCTTCGCTTGCGGACGTTCGAGGTGAAGAACAAGGAGTCCGGTCTGGAGAAGCTCGCTCTTCTGGTTGGCGATGTCATCGCTCAGCAATCGAAAGGGGAGCTTGCATTCCGGTTGGCAGAGATCTATTTCCAGGATCTCAAGGACTACGGCAAGGCTGCAACCCAGTATGCGTCAGCGCTTCACCTTGGACTTCCTTCAGAAAAGCAGGAGCGGGCGCTCTATGATGAAGCAAAGGCGTTCGAGTATGCGGGTTCGATGGATTCCTCGCCGAAGATTGACTTGTTGATGCTGGCCGTTGCATCCTACGACTCTGTACTCAAACGGTTTCCGTCGGGTGATCTCGCAGATGATGCAGTCACTTCTCAGCTGAATGTCAGGTTGGCGCTCGCTGCCGGTGCACCGGACATCCGCAAAGTGAGCGGCGAGTTTCTCCAGGCGCATCCGGTGCTGAAACGAAAAGACCTGGTCTATTATGTCATCGCTGAAGCATTTCGTGAGAAGAAGAGCCCCGAGGATGCGGTGCAGACGTATCGTTCGGCCATGCGGGAGCATCCGCTGAAAGACATCGACGGAAACATTACTTTCCGGCTCGGCGAAGCGCTCTCCATCATGGGAGAACGTGATTCGGCGGCCGTCGCATTCAAGGATTATTTGAGGAAGTATCCCGCGCAGGAATTTAGCGCTCGAGCGGCGTGGGCGTTAGCCCAAGAGGCGTCGAGCCGGGGCAATATGCAGCCTGCTCTCGATCTTTACAATCAGATTGAACAATCGTTCTACTACACGTCTTTCACAGATCAGTTGGTGAAGGCGCGGGCCGAAGCATATTTCAAGGGAAGCGATTTCGCCAGGGCGGCTGAGCACTATCAGCTGTTGGTGAATCACCCTGGAGCCTCCATCGAGCCTCCGGCACCGATAGCAATTGAGGTTTACTCCAACCTGGCGGCAAGCTACGCGAAGCTCGGAAAGCGGCTGGAGGCGAAGCGCTCCTATGCTCAGTACCTCTTGCACGATGATACTTCCGGACGTGCCGGTCAGGTCTACTCTGCGTTGGCAACGCTTGCGAAAGAGGACAACGACGTTGCTCTTGCAGCTCAGTATTTACAGAAGGCAAGCCAGTTCTCCCTAGCCGGTGCGAGCGGAATGAACGAAGCAACGTTCGAAGCTGCGGAGCTGTACTACAAGAACGAAGAATATGCGAATGCAATGAGCCGGTACAGCGAGATTGTTGAGAAGGGCGTCAGTGATTCACTCAAACCATACGTCCTTTCCCGTATCATCGTTGGCTATTTCCGGTTGAATAATGCGAAAGAAGCTGAGACCAGGGTTTCCACGTTCCTCAAATCATATCAGAAGCAGGAAAGATTTTTCGCGGAGTTTGAGCACGAGCGCGGCATGTATTTCCTCAGAAAAGACGACTACCCGGCCGCGAAGAAGTTTTTCGACAACGTGATACAGAAATATCCCACCACCCCGTTTGTTGCAGGCGCCATGTACGGCAACGCAAGGGTCTCCGAGTTGACCAACAAACAACCGGAAGCGACGAAACTCTACGAATCAATCCTCCAGCGTTTTCCGGGGGACGCGATCATTCCGCGCGTTCGGCTTGCACTCGGCAATCTGTACTACAGCCAGGAGCAGTGGGATCCCGCTGCACGCCAGTACAAGGCCGTGCTTGACAGCGAAAGCCGCGCGACGGATCTGATTCCGTTTGCCATGAACAATCTTATTCTCGCGTACAAACAGCTCTCCTTGTTTGATGCGGCACTGGAATTGACACGCAAGTACATCGACCGGTATCCGGATGATCCCGAATTGATGAATAAGCGGATTGACATCGGGGTCCTTTATCAGCGCTTGGGATATTATGACCAATCGGTCCTCCATCTGCAGAGCCTTCTTGCGAATGCAGACTCTGATCTTGAAGCTGAGGTGCGTTACTACATCGGAGAGGCGTACTTCTATAAAGGGGACTACCAGCAGGCGATCCTTGAATTTCTGAAGGTCCCCTATCTGGTGACGAAGAAAACGAAAGCAGATTGGACGGCGACGTCGTACTATATGGCAGGGCAATCGTACGAAAAAATGTCCAAGTTTGACCAGGCGATCACGATGTACAAGCAGATCATCGCCAGGCCGGGAATTGATGCAACGTTCAAAACCGGAGCGCAAAGAGAGATTGATAGAGTGAATGCTCTGTTAAAGGCTAATAAGTAGTTAATTCGTTAATTGGTTAATTGGTTAATTGGCTCGCAGGCACCAATCACTAATTAACTTCTCACCAATGAACCAAACAATGAATCTCCCGGGCCTCTAATGGGATATATTTTTGAATCTGAGATTGAACTGATCATGAATGGCGTCCGCGCTCGCACGATTGGAGAGGCGGAGAGCATTCGATTGAGAGATATCCTGCACGCGGATCTGCACCCGGCGCTGAAGGCCTATTTCAGAGCACGCGTGTGGCAGTTGCTGCATCAGGAACGCCAGACGGAGGTGCGCTCAAAAAGGCTCCCCTATGGCTTGCCGGAGATCATGCGTCTGCTGGAACAGACCGATATCCTGCTTGTTTACAATTATGTATTTGGTCAACACGATTTCACTCTGATGCTGGATCATGCTGTGCATTTTCAGTTCAACTTCCTCTGCCGACCGCAGTGGACGCTCCTGAATTTCATCTTCGAGAATCAGCGCCGTCGGCCGACCTCTGACATCCGGCGGAAGCTCGAGTACTGCGTTGATTATGCATACTATGCGGAAATCATCAAACGATACATCGATGAACGCGGGTTGGCTGAACTGACGTACGAAGAATTCAGCGATCTCCTCGAGAAGCTGGATCAGGAGATTGTTGCCCGTCATTCCAGCGTGGAACTCGCGCTCATGACGCGCCCGATCGTGCGGTTTATCGATTCCGCTATGGAGCATGTTGAGCGACCGATTGCGGACGCAACGATTCCAGTGAATGCCGCAATCGTTTTTTTCGAAGACAAGAAGCTCAACGATATCAAAGAGCGTCTTGAGGCGGAGCGAGACGGGAACGCTGTGACAGAAGTGAGCCTGCGGCAGTTGGCAAATATCATTGAAATGGTCCGGACTGGAGACTTTTCAGCCGAAGTGGTTTTCCCGGATGACCATCCCGAGGAGACGCCACCGGTTGCTCCCCTGGCAGAAGTCACACCGGAGATTGAAGCTCAACCGCAAAAACCGAAACCGCCTGTCAGAATCTTCTCCGATTTTGAGGAGGATCGGCCAATTGTTGCGTCGGAAGTCGCCCGGATCCAGGAAACGGTCGGAGATCCGATCATTCTGGATGACTCTGCGGGCATGCTCGTCAACCTCCAGTCTCTCTTCTCCCCGTCCGAGGAAAAGACCTTCATCAAAAAATTGTTCAACAAAGACGAGCTTCTCTTCCGGGAGGCATTGGATCATTTGAACATGATGGTGGATTGGCGGGACGCATCAAAGTACCTTCAGGAAATGTACATTACGAATGATGTCGATCCGTTTTCAGAAGAAGCGATTCTGTTTACGGACAAGGTCCAACGACGTTTTCTGCCGACAGTCGAAGGCAGCCAAGAAAGCGCATAACGTTCTTCAAGCTGTCTTATCACACTTTTACTGACCAACACATATGCAATTCATCGATCAATCGACCATCTTTGCCAACGCAGGTAACGGCGGCAATGGAGCCATCAGCTTTCGCCGGGAGAAATATGTCCCGAAGGGCGGACCGGACGGCGGTACCGGCGGCAATGGCGGGAATGTGATCATCCGGGCAGACAGGCAGTTGGGAACGCTCCTCGACTTCCGTTACAAGCGCCACTACAAGGCGGAGAGCGGGGAACATGGTCGGGGAAAAGATCAGACCGGCAAAACGGGTGTGGACATTGTTCTGAAAGTTCCGTGCGGCACCATTGTGAAAGACGGTCCGACGGATCGTGTCCTTGCAGATCTCGTGGAGGACGGAGCCGAGGTCGTTGTTGCCCGCGGAGGAAAAGGGGGGAAGGGGAATGCAGAGTTCGCAACATCGACGAACCAGGCGCCAAGAATTGCCGAGCCCGGAACGCCCGGCGAAGAATGTGAACTCCTCCTGGAACTGAAATTGCTCGCTGATGTGGGTCTTGTGGGATTCCCCAATGCCGGAAAATCGACACTCATCTCGACGGTGTCAGCTGCCAAGCCGAAAATTGCGGACTACCCGTTTACGACACTGACGCCAAACCTCGGAATTGTTCGGTATGCAGAGGGAAAGAGCTTTACGTTGGCCGACATGCCAGGACTCATCATGGGAGCTCATGAAGGAAAAGGACTCGGTATCCAGTTTCTCAGGCACATCGAACGAACGAGGGTCCTGGTATTTCTCATCGAATCGGTCAGCGAAGACCCCAAGAGAGACTATGAGATTCTGCTGAACGAGCTTGCAAGCTACAATGCTGAGCTGGCGAAGAAACCCAAGATCGTTGCCCTGACGAAAATTGATTTGTTTGACGAGGCAACGCTCAAGCGTTTGAAGCGCGTCTCCTTCGGGCGGCGCATTCCCGTGGTTCGCATCTCGTCTGTGTCCCGCGCCGGTCTGCAGGATTTGCTGGAAGAAATGTGGCGCGCACTGACGGCCGTTCACAAAGCGGAATTGAAAAGCAAGTGAGGTGCTGGCGATCGTCGCGAACAAGCCTCCGCTGCTGACCCCCTCTGTGCAAGGCTGATCAATAAGTGCTATTGTCATTTCGACCGGAGGGAGAAATCGGTCTTTTCATTTAGATTTCTCAGTCCCCGCCTCCCCGACAATAGAACTCGGGGCGGGTCGGCGGGGTAAACTCCGCGACTGAGAATTCTGAACCAAAAGAGGGATTTCTCTCCCGATAAATCGGGATCGAAATGACAAGGATCCTTCTGGGTCAGTCTCCCAAAGCCACTAATCGATCCGCAATCTTTATCTCATGAACCGTTCTCCACTCACTCTTCAAAAAGCAATTGCGACACTGACCATTCTTTTGGTGGTGCTGATCGTTGTTGCCGTCGCGTCGTTGATGATCGGATCGACGCCGATGTCGCTCGGCCAGATCTGGAGCGCCCTTGCCGGGTCAGGGGATGCCTCTGCAGAACCGTACAGAACCATCCTGCTTTCCATTCGACTTCCGCGCGTCTTGCTTGCCCTGATTGTCGGGGCTGGTCTTTCAGTGGCGGGGGCTGCGTTGCAGGCTCTCCTGCGTAATCCTCTGGCGGAGCCTTACATTCTGGGGATTTCAAGCGGCGGTACGGTCGGTGCGCTCATTGCAATGACAGCCGGAATCGGAGTGTCGTATCTCATCACTCCTCTATTTTCTTTCATCGGGTCTGGTCTGGTGATGTTGCTCGTGTTTGTCCTGGGTCATCGACGGGGAGCTCTGGATTCCAATGCGCTGTTGCTATCAGGAGTGATGGCGGGGGCCTTTTTCAGCGCGATGATTCTTCTCTTTACGGCGCTGGCGAACCAGGATCTGCGAACGACGTATCTGTGGCTGATCGGTAACCTGAGTTCAGCGGACATTCGCTCGTTTTCCGTGGTGGCGCCACTCATCACGATTGCATCGATTGCATTGATCTTTCAATCCCGCCACTTCAATCTCATCGCCACGGGAGATGAGACGGCTCTGCATCTCGGTGTCGAGGTGGACAAAGTGAAGAGGATTTCGTATTTGCTCGCATCGTTCATCACGGGACTTGCCGTTTCGGTGAGCGGCGTGGTTGGTTTCGTTGGATTGGTTGTCCCGCATGCCTGCCGGTTGATGTTCGGACCGGACCATCGTCTTTTGCTTCCCGCCTCATTTCTTGCAGGCGCCTCGTACCTTATTGCCTGCGACCTTCTCTCACGACTCATCCTCGCTCCGTCGGAAATACCAGTCGGCGTCGTCACCGCGGTCGTCGGTGCTCCGATCTTTATTTATCTCTTGAAGAAGAACTGGTAGGTCTCGTGTAGATTCCCGATTTCTACCGTGAACCGCATTGGAAGAAATGGGTAATCGTGCTACACGTTTCTTGAGGACAGCGCCTCTAGTGGTTGCCACTTTCTTTAACAAAGAAAGTGGCTCAAAGAAACTTAAGTGCGACATTTAACGCACGTAGAGCCGCCCGACCCACAAGCCGAAACTACCGGATATGCGTTTGAGGTTCTGGACTAACAACGTCCGGTAGTTAAACGCACGTGGTATAGCCCGTCCTCCCCGCAGTCCGAAATGTCGCACGCGATGGTTTGTTGCTGCCCGAGAACCTAACTCAATCGGATGTCAATCGACGATTTCATGAATTGGTAAGGATTAGATGCTCGCTCCGTCAATCAGAGAAGCTACCGAAATCGTCGGCGGTGTGCGTTGGACGGACTGAACGTGCGTTTACTTTCCGTGCGATTGAACTTCTGCTTGAGATTAGTCCTGCTTTCCGCATGGAAAGTATGGCAAGTGCGGTGGGTTGCTCTCCACGAGGGTTACGATTTCGGACAGATTCCTTTGGTTACTTTCTTTCTCGGAAAGAAAGTAACACAAATGATGCACACCGCGTTTGGATTGGCCTGATCTACGTGCTTAGAGAATGTGATTGTGTGAGGGATGACCTAAACTTCTAGACGCAAAGATATCTGAAATGAACAAGGGGGGGGAGCCATTACTCAAACTGCTCATGCTCCTCAACATCTCCGGTTGAAGAAACAACGTCGACTGGGCAGGAAGGAAGGGAGCGGAGGAAGAGCTGGCCGTATCGCTTTGTAACAATTCTCGAATCGAGGACAGTGATGATTCCTTTGTCGGTTGTCGAGCGAATCAGACGCCCGACGCCTTGACGAAGCTTGATGACTGCTTCCGGCAGTGTGAAATCAAAGAACGCGTTCCCTCCTTGCTGCGTAATGAACTCGGTCTTCGCTTCAATCAACGGGTGATCGGGGACGGCAAACGGCAATCGTGTGATGATAACATGCTCAAGGGCCTCTCCCGGTACATCTACGCCCATCCAGAAGCTATCTAGCCCAAACAGCACTGAATGAATGTCGCGCTTGAACTCCTGCAGCAGTTCATAGCGTGATGGCCCGATTCCCTGTACGAGCAACTGTAGTCCTTCGTCGCGCAAAGGCTGACGCAGGACGTTGGCCATCCGTTTCATGAGGGCCGCGCTTGTGAAAAGGACAAGTGCTTTGCCACGCGACCGGCCAATGCTGGACAGGATCCATTGGGGCAATTCGCGCTCGAAGTCGGGAGCATCAGGGGCTGGCATGTCTGCGCCGATCGTAATTCGCATTTGGCGCCGGAAGTTGAATGGCGTGTCAAGAATAAGTGTGTCGGCCGGAGTAGCGCCGAGCCGGCGCTGAATGTAGTCGAGCGTGCCGCCGACTGCCAGTGTGGCGCTTGTGAGGATGACGGACGTGTTTTCGCGGAAGAGCAGCGGACCGACGCTCGTCGAGATGTCGGTCGGTGCCGAGCACAGGACGACATTATTCGTTCCACGTTCAGGCAATTCGACCCAGTACGTGAGCGAGGGATCTGCCTGTTGAAGGAACTGCTTGATGAGAAATTGAGATTCCCAGATGAGCCGTTGGGCGATCGTAAGTTCCTCTTTGTTCAATTTGGAATCGGAATCGTTCGACAGTTCCTTGATAAGATCCAGGAGCAGCTGCAACGTGGTTTCTGCGAGGTTGGCAACCAGGTGCGGTCCCCGGATCCGAATCGTGGGGGAGGTGGGGCTCAGTCTACGTGCAGCCTCCGTAACCATATCGAAGAATTCATTAACGGCCTCCTCTGCATCGATGCACGGTTGACGGACACTTTTCTTTCGGACCTTGGAGAGTAGTCCCTTTTTTGTTCTCGGATTGAAAAGGCGGTGAATCCCGTAGAGGACCTGAAAGCGCGAAAGATTCTTGCCGATTCCCGTTCCGGCTACGGCTTCCAGCGTGTGGGCTTCATCGAAGATCACGAAATCATTGTCGAAGAAGAAGCCTTCACGCTGAGGTTGCGTCACGAGAAGAGTGAAGAAAAGTGCGTGGTTCATGACGATGAGGTCGGCAGTCCGTGCCCGGGCCTTTGCACGCTGGAAAAAGCATTCGGAGCCGCAGATCTGCTGGCTGCAAGCTCCTTGTTCTGAGCAAACCTGTTGTCGCACGCTGGCGCTGAGCGGGAAGGGAAGGGTCTCGAGATCGCCGTCTTTTGTGGACTCGGCCCATTCAGCAAGAAGTTCAAGCTCCCTGCTTTCGTCTGTGTCGAAAAGCTGCTTGTGATGGCTGAGGGCGTTGGACAGTCGTGTTGTGCAGAGGTAGTTCTTGCGTCCCTTCAGCAATGCCGCGGTGAATTTGACCGGAAGCAGCGTGCGTGCAAGCTCCGTGTCTTTGAGGAGCAGTTGTTCCTGCAAATTCTTCGTGTGAGTGGATATGATGGCCTTTCGGCCATTGACCACAGCGTGAAGTATTGCGGGGACGAGATACGCGAGGCTCTTTCCAACGCCTGTCGGCGCTTCGACGATGAGGTGAGAGTTCGACTGCAGGGCAGATTGAACTGCGTTCGCCATCTCCAGTTGCTGCGGTCGGTGCTCGTAGTTCGGAATCGACGCAAGCGTTCCGTTCTCAGAGAAAATCGATTCAATCTGTTTGAATTCTTCCTTCACGACATGATAATACTGAAAAAAGACCTCATATCACTCAGACACGCGTGATGCAAATCGATGGGATAAACGTGCCTTGACTTGAGGAGGAATTGGTTGTATATTAAGACTCACACGATCGCGGGGTGGAGCAATTGGAAGCTCGTCGGGCTCATAACCCGAAGGTTGCAGGTTCAAGTCCTGCCCCCGCTACAAAAAAGCAACGCCCCCTCTTTGGGGGCGTTGCTTTTTTATGTGACCAGGGAATGATTCGTCAGTTTTATGTGACCAGGGAATGATTCGTCAGTCCTGTTTACCCCGTCGTTTTCTGACGGGGCCCCCGTGCTTCGACTCGCCCTAAAGGAGGGGACTCGCTCAGCACAGGCTATCCCGCTCAAAAGCAGCGGTTCCGCTTTGTGAATCCCGCCTATGAGCGGAATCCGAAGTGCGGGAGACTCAAAAAACGAGCAAGCTGTAAAGAAGAATCCCTGCCTGACCGATGTCAGTCGGGCAGGCCCGTCCGCCTGTTTGGTACACGATGGCCGGGCGGACTCATCGGTGAAGACCCCGATCAAAAACATCGGGGCAGGTCGGTGGGCCCGTCCGCCCATCTTGGTCCAAGAAGGTCGGGCGGACCCGCCCGACCCGGTTGCATCCACTATGGCGGGCGGGGATTCTTTGTTTTATTTAGGAATTTCTAAATCATACCGCATCTCTTACCTAAAAACAGACCTCGCGTTGCATTTGGTGCAAGGCAAGTGTAGTTTCAGAGGTAAACACGGTGCACGGATGCGCCCTGAATCAAAATAGAAAACTTTTTCGCTGTTCCATCAACCGTAGCTTGGCGAAAAGCCGTTTTGAATGCTGGGGCCTAAGCGATGTCTGCCGCGCAGATGAACCGTTCGTACCGAGAGAGCATCGATGAAAATCATTCTTCACTGTCTCTTATTTGTTTTTCTGGAATCAACAAGCATAAACCCCTTGGGAGCACAGTGGGTGCAAACCGGCGGGCCAGGGGGTGGTACGGTGAATGCTTTTGCCCTGAGTGGAGCGAACCTCTTTGCTGGTACCGAACGCGGTGGAGTCTATCTTTCTACGAACAACGGCGCCAGCTGGACTTCGATGAACGCCGGGCTCGAAAATATGACAGTGCGATGTCTCGCTGCCAGCGGCAAGGATCTCTTTGCAGGGGCTTGGGGATCCGGCGTCTTTCACTCCACCAACAATGGAGCAAGCTGGACTGAGGCGAACTCCGGGCTTTCGATCAAGGATGTTCGGTCTCTTGCTGTTGTTGGAGCGAATGTCTTTGCCGGTACAGATGGAGAGGGCGTATTTCTTTCGACGAACAACGGCGCAAGCTGGACTTCGGTGAAGGCTGGACTGACGAACACATTCGTGCAATGTCTCGCTGTCAATGACTCGAATCTCTTTGCGAGTACGCTTGGCGGCGGTGTCTATCTTTCCACGAACAACGGAACGAGTTGGACCGAAGCGGACTCAGGACTGTCAAACAAGAATATCTGGTCTCTTGTTTGCAGTGGACCCAATCTCTTTGCGGGCACTCTTGACGGTATCTTTCTTTCCACCGACCACGGGAAAGTCTGGACTGAGGTCGACTCTGGTCTCACGAGCCCGTTTGTTTTGTCGTTTGCTGTCATTGGAACCAGTGTGTTTGCAGGGACTCGGGATGCCGGAGTCTTCCTTTCCAGCAACAACGGGGTGAGTTGGAGCGCGGCGAGCGTTGGGATCACGGAAATGACGATCCGCTCTCTTGCTGTCAATGGGACAAATCTCTTCGCAGGTACAGATGGTGGTGTCTTTCTTTCAACGAACAACGGCGCAAGCTGGCGTCCGATGAACTCAGGTTTGCCGCCCATCACATTTGTGGAGTCCCTTCTCGCCACAGGAACGAATCTTATCGCGGGTTCTGATATAGGAGGGGTCGTACTTTCCGCCGATGACGGAGCCAGTTGGTCTTCCGTCAATTCTGGTCCGAGTGCCGAAGTTTGGTCTCTTGCAGGCAGTGGGATGGATGTTTTTGCAGGTACCTCTGCCGGCTTCTTCCTTTCTACGAACAGCGGGGCAAGCTGGACCGGGTCAAACTCCGGCCTGTTGAACACGTATGTATTGTCCTTGGTGACCAGTGGGTCGTATCTCTTCGCGGGCACTGAGCAGGGAGTCTTTCTTTCCACGAACAACGGAAGAAGCTGGACCTCGGTGAACGCCGGGCTGACGAACACCGTTGTCCGATGCCTGGCCGCCAGTGGAACGTATCTCTTTGCGGGGACGTATGACGGCGGTATCTTTCGATCCACCAACAACGGCGCAAGCTGGACCGAGGGAAACTCCGGCCTGACGGACAAGAATGTCTGGTGTCTTGCAGTGAATGGAACGAATGTTTTCGCAGGCACTGATGAAGGGGGCATATTCCTGTCTACTGACTACGGGACAAATTGGAAATTGCTGAATTCAGGTCTGCCAAACTACGCAAGTGTACGATGCTTTGCTGTCAGTGGCACGAATCTGTTCGCTGGTTCCGATGGAGAAGGGGTCGTTCTTTCACACGACAATGGAGCACATTGGAGTGCAGTCAACTCAGGTCTCATGAACACCCGTGTCCGGTCTTTTGCTCTCAGCGGCATGAGTCTCTTTGCCGGAACATTTGGCGGCGGTGTATATCGGTGCCTCCTATCAGAAATAGTCACATTGACGCAAGACCATTCATCTGATCTGCCATATCACTTCGGTCTTTTCCAGAACTATCCCAACCCCTTCAATCCGAGCACGACGATCAGCTACTCACTGCCAAAAACCACAAACGTATCCCTAAGGATCACTAACGCGCTCGGTCAAGAGGTCGCCCTGCTCGTCAATGAACGAAAGGAATCAGGCCAACACCAAATAACCTGGAACGCAATAAACGTCCCTAGCGGCATTTACTTCTATCGGCTGCAAGCAGGAGAATTCGTGGAGACTAAGAAGATGATTGTATTGCGCTGATTTTTGCTCAGGGTCTTGGTTATGCCCATGATTATTTCATGAAAACATAATTCTTTTTTGAACACATGTCGGGCCCTCGCCATTCGAAGAGACAATTTCAGTTTGATTGACTATATTTCTGTAGCAAATGCCTTTTGAGGGGCCTGGCCTCTTTCTCCTCGGAAAGCACTTGCCGGCAGCCACCCATGTTTGAGAGAGCATGTTTTTCCAATGTCCCAACAGCACCGTTAGCCCAAGCAAGTCGAGCATTCACCAAAACCGGAGAGAATCATATCATGATTCCGAACGAAAGGATACTTGTCATCCCATCGCAAGTCATCGTGCCAAAACTCAAGAGCGCCCATTCGCTGGAGTCGACGATTCCCTATGAGGATTTAATGGCGTTGATTCGCAAACATCATCAACTTGTTGACAGAGCCCCGGCGGAGATAGACAACAGCCTGAAGCAGATCATTCCGTATGCAATCATCCGATTTGATGACCAGGTGTATCTTGTCAAGAGATCAAAACGTCAGGCAGAGGCGAGATTGCACGATCTTTATTCGATCGGCCTGGGCGGCCACATTTCGGAATCGCTCGACGATACTTCAGACGTGATACGTGCTGCTCTCGCGAGGGAACTGGAAGAAGAAATGGACATTACGGGACCCTCACAAACAAAGTATGTGGGGATCATCAATGATGACACTACAGATGTGGGCAAAGTGCACCTGGGTATTCTGCACGAAGTGCTCCTTGAGGGAAATTATTGCCGCATCCGGGAGAAAGAGAACATGACCGGCAACTGGTGCGCGATTCCTTCGTTGGCCAACTACTATGACGCCATGGAATCCTGGTCACAAATAGTATGCAAGTACCACCTCCTGACAGGAAGCCAAGTCTGAACCCTCGCTGACATCGTATTGCAGACCAGCGATCGAACCTCTTCGGTTGCCGATGAGCTCTTCTCATGTGTTCCAGTCGGACGGTCGTCTGTTAGTGGGATTCACGGGAATTTTTCCTTACGTTCGCTTGAATTCTCCATTCGATAAACACTCCCACGCCATCATGAAACGCTCAATTCCCTTTCTCGTTTTCGCGATCCTCACGATTCTCTTTGCACCCGGCGAGGCATCGGCGCAACAGCGCGTTCGATCGCGGCCAAATCCATTTCTCTCCACATCAAAACCATTCACGCGCTGGTGGTGGTTTGCATCCGTTATCACGGAGAAAGACGTTCGGTCGGATCTCAATTGGCTCAAGGAAAACGGCTTCGGCGGCGTGGAGGTCGCATGGATGTATCCGTTGAACCGCCGGCAGAATGACACCGTCCATTATACGCCGAGGCAGGAATGGCTCAGCCCGCAATGGACGGCGATCGTAGGATTCGCGAAACGGTACGCGGACAGCATCGGCCTTGGCTGCGACTACACCTTCGGATCGCTCTGGCCGTTCGGTGATACACAGGTGCCGCGTGAGGAGGCGACGCGCAACAGCACTGACACAGCATGGCGTCAGGATATGACCGCCTCGTGGGAGTATCCAAAGACCGGGTACATCATTGACCATCTCATGCCGAAAGCTTTTGCGCACTACGCAGACCGTATGCTCCGGGCGCTTCCGCATGTTCGCAGCTCAATCGGCACCGCGTATTTCTGCGACTCATGGGAGGTCGAATCGCGGCAGCTCTGGACTCCGGGGTTCGATGACGATTTCCAAAAGAGATTCGGCTACAGCATCCAGCCGTTAATGGATTCGATTTACTCAAAGCGCTATGGCGATGAGCGGTACGATTACATGAAGCTCGTTTCGGAAAAGACCATCGGCTTCTACCGTCAGTTCACAGCAATCGCTCATGAGGGAGGTGCGCTTGCCCGGGTGCAATGCGCAGGCGCGCCGTGTGACATTATGAGCGCATACGCAAGTGTGGACATCCCCGAAACGGAGGCAATGCTCTATGAGCCGGAGTACTCGAAGATTGTCGCATCGGCCGCCGCTCTCTCAGGCAGGAAGATCGTCACGAGCGAGACGTTTACATGTCTCTACGGGTGGCCGCGCATTCACCACCGCGAAGAGCAAACTGCGGATTTGAAACTAGTAGCCGACGCACTCTTCGCAAACGGCGTGAACCACGTCATCTGGCACGGCAAGCCGCTGAACCCTGCAGGCACGGACACGGTGATATCGTACACGGTTCACGTGGGTCCAAGCGGGTCCCTTGCGCCGGAACTCCCCCAATTCAACGCCTATATGGAAAAGGTTTCTTCCGCCATGAAGCGCGGGAAGACGTACTCTGACGTTGCCGTCTATCTGCCGACCGAAGACGCCTGGACTGCGGGCGAACTCCCGAAGGAAAAGCAGCTCATCTGGTCCTGGGGCGAATATGAGATGCGGTATATCTACACACCGCAGGAACTCAAAGGATATCACCCGCTGTGGATCAACGGTGATCTCCTGCAAAAGGCGGAGTACAGGAATGGCTTGATCCTTGTCGGCGACGCGAAATTCTCCTCCCTGTACGTGGATGTGAAATATCTCGACCGCTCGTCGCTGAAGCGGATCCTTGAATTCGCACACAAAGGCCTGCCGATCTGCCTGAAACAAGATCCTTCCGAGCCGGGAAAAACCAAAACGCCGGAGTATGGGAACATGTTCTCAAGCTTGAAGAACATGAAAAACGTTTCCGCAACATTCGCTGAGGTGCATCCGCAGAAGCCGTTCGTCACCGTGAAGATTGACGCAGACTACTGGTGCAGGAAGGACGGAGGAGAGTACTACGTCTTCATCGCCAATCCGAAGTCGAGGAAACTGAAGTATCCGATCACATATGGCCAGTCGTTTACGGTCGACACTGTTCGGACAGAGGCAACGTTCACACTCGAACATGGCAAGAGAGCAACGACGCGACTCGAATTCAAGCCATATCAGTCGCTGCTCCTGAAGATAAACACAAAAGGAGAAATCGTTCCTATCGATATCTCCTTTGTTCCGAAAACCCCCATCGTGAAAGTGCGCGAGAAGAGAAAGGAAGCATGGGAGGTGGAGTGAAATGACCTGCGGACCGGGTGTGATGGATTCGCGAAAACAGGAAACTCACTTTCTTCGATCTTATTAGGCACCCAAGCCGAGGATTCGATAGGCTACAAGCTTCTTTGCAATAACCCCCAGCCAGGAATCCCCGCTTTTTTCCTCGAGGTTAGCCATGCTTGCTTTTGTTCTAAGGCAAGCGTAGGTTTAGACCCAAGCACCGTGCCCGTCTTTGAATACTAATTCTGACCTGTGGAATGAAGGATTGAGAACCGTTGGATTCGTTGAAGCAATGAAAGGGTTCTTCTTGTCTCGTCGTTGATCTGGGAACCATTGAGCAAGGGAGGTTCTGTGAAAGGTCACACGCTGCCTCACCGGCTTTGCTTCATCCTCATCATTGTTCTGACTTCTTCGCTTGCCTTCTCGCAAAACTTCCCCGGCGGATTCAACTTCTACTTGCCACCGAGGGACACAGGGAGCACACGGTTTATCCCTCAGTTTCCTCGCACGCCATTGACGGACCAAGACTTTGTCTCGATCGGTGGTGATGGACATTTCTCTGTCCGCGGCAAGTCGATTCGGTTCTTTGGCACAAATGTACTCCCGTATGCCGCTTTTCCCGTGAAGTCGGAGGCTTGGTTCATCGCAGGAAGACTTCGCAAGATGGGATTCAATCTGGTGCGCCTCCATGGTATGGACAACCCATGGGGCACTTCTTTGGGTACGAGCTTGCTCTTTCCGCCGCCGGCCTCGACCCGCGAGTTAAACCCGACCACATTAGATAGGCTGGACAATCTCCTCGCCGAGTTGAAAAGCAACGGTATCTATGCGGATATCAACTTGCATGTCAATCGTAGATTCACGTCTCTCGACGGCTTGCCTGATGCAGATTCTCTGCAGGACTATGGCAAGGCCATTAACTATTTCGATCCGGCAGTACTTGCTTTGCACAAGGAGTATGCGAAAGAGCTCCTTACGCATGTGAGCCTGTATACCGGGAAATCGTTGGTGAACGATCCGGTCATGGCGATGGTGGAAATTACGAACGAGAATTGCCTCTATCACTATTGGAAGAACGGGAAACTCAAGCTCATTGCAGAAGGCGGCATCCTGACCGCGCGACATAACAAGATGCTCGACACGCTCTGGTTGTCGTATCTTAGAAGCCGCTATGCCACCACATCAGCGCTCTCATCCGCCTGGAATGCAGGTTCGTACTACTTACTTGCCGGAAACCAGGTTGTCAACGGAACGTTTGAGAACAGTCCGTCTTTGATGCCTTGGATCATGGAGACACATTTTCCTGCCGACGCCTATATGGTAAGAGACTCAACGACGCATTACTCGGGCAAATACTCGGCCAAGGTTGTTGTTACCAATACTACCGACACCGACTGGCATCTGCAGTGGAAGCAGATCGGACTAAAGATGATCAAGGACACGGTGTACCTTGTTTCATTCGCCGCCCGATCCGACAGCGCGAGGGCCATACGAGCCTTCATTTCAGATGAGATCCCTCCTTGGACGATCTACGAGAACCTCACAATTCAGCTGCAGCCTCAATGGACCACCTATTCATTCTATTTAAGGGCACCCGTAACTTCGGACACCCTGCGTTTGTCCTTTGCTGTCGGAGGGCAGGTTGGTGTCTACTGGTTCGATGACATTTCGATGATCCCTGTACGGAGTGGACTCCTTCCTGACGAGTCACTGGCCACCTCGTTCGTCCGACGTATTGATTATAGCGATTGCCATCAATTCTCAGATCAGCGTATACGGGATGTCTCCTCTTTCTACATCAAACTGGAAGATGATTATTTTGTCCAGATGCACAGCTATCTCAAGGATACACTTAACGTGAGGGTCCCGATTGTCGGCACCAATTGGCTCATTGGTCCTGCAGATATGGCTGTGCAATCGAAGCTGGACTTCATCGACAATCACGGCTACTGGGACATCCCGAACTCAGGCACGGGTCGGTCGACCGATCCAGGTTGGACCATCTCCAATACTGCTATGGTCAATTCGAAAGATGGAGGATCGATTTCCCAGATGGTTGCCGCTGTTCCGGCGAGCGGGAAACCTTTCACGATGAGTGAATACAATCACGCTTTCCCAAACCGATACCAGTCAGAACTGATGCTGTTCACCACCGGCTATGGTTCGTTTCACAGCGTCGACGCGTTCATGTATTTCAATTACTCCGGCGAACCTATTGATGACTGGGATACTGATTGGGTAGAAGACTTCTATGAGTTCCATCGCAACTCGGCAATGATGGCATTGGTTCCTTCTTGCGCTCTTGCCTATCGCTCAGGCATGATCTCCCATGCTCGACAGCCTCTAATAATTAGCTATGCTCCAGACGACTACCTCTTGCTGCCTCGGCAATACAATCCCATGATTCCCTGGGCTGATCCCCCCAGTCAGTTTGATCCGCTGCTGGGTTTGAAGTACGGCATTCGGACAGGTTCGTTCTCAAGCACTACACCGTTAAATGCTTCGTCGCTTCCCTCTGTTCCAACAAACCCGTATATCACGGACACGAAAGAGATCACATGGAATACAGATGGACTGCTCACGGTTGCCAGTGGCCGGTTTGCCGGTGTGACAGGATTCCTGAACAGTTTCATCAATCAGTCGGCTGGCCCTTTGACGATCAAAGCAGCGAGCGGATTTGCAACATTCACTTGGGTTTCATTGACAAACGATTCACTTCAATTTGCGCCCTTGTCGCTTCTGACGATCTCTACAAGGGTGCAGAACACGGGAATGGTGTGGGATGGGACAAGCAGCATCAACAACCATTGGGGGACTAGTCCCACCCAGGTAGAGCCGCTAAACCTCTCTCTCCAATTAGCGATGCAGGCCGACTCTATCCGGGTTTATCCGCTCGACACGTACGGTCGGGAAACAAAAGGATATACGACATATCAGCCGACATCGTCGAATACCTTCGCGATCACGATCGATCAGAATCGCTTGCAGTCTATGTGGTTCGGTATTCAGGCATTCAAAGGCAATTTGAGACCTTCCTTCGTTTCCAAGATGCATGATACGACAATCGCTCAGAATCAAATACTCAACTTCACGTACACTGCAACGGATCTCTATAGCGATTCATTGAAGTATACCCTCGTCAATCCTCCCTCAGGTGCGTCGGTGACACAGGCGGGGGTTTTCAGCTGGAGGCCGTCCTACACTCAACAAGGAGCCTTCCCGATCGTTGCGGTTGTAAGCAAGAATTTCGGCTCATTCACCGACACGGCACGTTCGACGATCACAGTCACGAAGGTGAACGCGAAGCCGGTGCTGAACTTCCAGTCGCCTGCAGCTGGAGCAATGACAACTCTCTCCCGGAACAAGTCACAGACGTTTGCTGTGAGCGTGACGGATCTGAATGGTGATCCGCTCACGTACACCTGGAAAGTAAACGGCGGAGTGATGAAGACAGGTGCAGACACATTGTACACACAGGGCTTTTCGGATCCACATAATACACCCGAGTGGGTCCGAGTCATCTGGTCGAAACCAAACGGCGTGCTGCCTGATTCAGTGACGTGGAATTTTGTGATTACTCTCGTTTCGATGGATGAGAATGTGATCCCGACAGAGTTCGGGTTGGCCCAGAACTACCCGAACCCTTTCAACCCGTCAACAAACATACAGTTTGATCTGCCAAAGACGGTTCCCGTGACGCTGGAGATCTACAACATCTTGGGGAGTAGGATTCGCACATTGGTGAGGGGTGAATCTTTGAATGCCGGTCGATACACGGCGGTGTGGGATGGCAGGGATGAAGGGGGGACAAGCGTGGCGTCGGGGGCGTACTTTTGTCGGATCAGTGCAGGGGACTTCCACGCATCGAAGAAGCTGGCCTTGTTGCGATAGGAATCATTGATGATGAGCCGCTGCTCGATGGAACGAGATGCGAAAGATATTCTTGTCTTCGGCCATAGCTCACAAGAAACCTGGTGTGGCCGCGTTGCAGAATCTGCCAAGGGGAGCAATCAATGAAGACCCACACTGCCCTCACAGTCGCCCTGCTTCTGATTGCTCTGACCTCTCCATCATACCCCCAAGCCAAGAAATACTATGTGGATGCCACGGGCGGATCGGATGCTAACAGCGGCCTGTCACCTTCAGCGGCATGGAAGACGATTGACAAGGTCAACGCGTCAACGTTTGCTCCGGGTGATTCCATTCTCTTTAAAAGAGGAGAATCGTTCAGGGGAAGCCTGGTGCCATCCAGCGGATCGCCATCTGGATACATCACCTACAGTGCTTATGGAAGCGGAAACAAGCCGAAGTTGCTGGGCGCATACGACAGGAGTTCCCCTTCAGACTGGACGAATCAAGGTGGGAACATCTGGAGGACGAAGTACCATTCCGTGAATCTTGTTGGTACTGAACTTCTGCCAAATCCTGATTTCTCCAGTGACCTCTCTGCATGGGAAAAATACGACGATCCCTCCACGGGCGCTTCAACCGCCCTCTCAAGGACGACGGTGGCGGGTGAGTACTTCACTGCACCCGCGGGTGCCAGGCTGGTTTGCACCAATCACGGAGATGGCTCCAATCCGTGGAACACAGACATACAGCTCTCTACGGTAGTCGGATCAATAAGAGCGCTAGCCTGGTACCGCCTCTCGTTCATGGCAAAAGCAACGCGACCTTTTGCGGTGCCTCAAAACAAGATAACGCTCCATCAGTATGCTTCTCCCTGGGCGAACTACTCGTCGTCTGTTTCACCCCCCGTAGCAATCACCACTCAATGGACTTCCAACGAGATCTATTTCCATGTGGACACCACGGCGAGCAACAGCAGGATCATTATTTATCTCGGCAGTGTGATGCCCAATGGCGACACACTGTTCATTGATGCAGTGAGTTTCAAAGAGTGTGATGCGAATCCCGAGCCTCTCAGCGTTGATGTTGGAAACCTCATTTTCAATAACGAAACATCCTGGGGAGTATTGGTGTGGAATAGGTCCGATCTGAATGCCCAAGGGGAGTTCTGGTACGATGAGGTGAACGATCTTCTTGAGATGTACTCAGTTGTCAATCCCGGAAGTTACTATTCGCACTTGGAGCTGGGTCTTGACGAACGCATCATTGACATGACAAGCAAGAGCTATGGGGTCTGCGATAATCTAGATTTGCGCTATGGGTCATTTGGAGTCGAAGGGGGCAATACACATCATCTCTGGATAAAGAATTGCGATGTCTCGTACATCGGCGGTGGAAATATTACTGGTGTACATCCACCTGGACGCGGAGGAAACGGTGTGCAATTCTGGAATGGAAACCATGACAACATTGTGGAGCGATGTACGTTCAATCAGATCTACGACGCTGCAGTGACCGCGCAGGGAAATGACTCTGCGGGATTTGATGTCTATAATATCTATTTCAGAAACAATGTTATTAGGAACAGCGAATATTCGTTCGAATTTTGGGAAGGGGGAAGTCTGTCCCGGGCACATGACATCTATTTTGAGAACAATACTTGTTTGAATGCAGGCCGAGGTTGGGGGCACGCTCAAAGACCGGACCCCAATGGTACTCATCTGATGTTCTTTCCTTTCATCGCACAAACAACGAACGTCTACGTACGTAACAACATCTTCTTCGATGCTGCAGATCAATGCGTTCGATGGTGGAGAAAAGAGGACATAAGCAAGATCGTGGTTGAGCGCAATTGCTGGTACCAATCCAATGGTCTGTTGGCGAGAATTGATCTACAGGAGGGAATAGGGCCAGTCAACATAACCTACGACTATGCCACACAGTGGGACGCGTACCGAGCTGCGTCGAAGCAGGATTCCAATTCGATCCATGCTGATCCACTTCTGAATGCCGATCTCACACTTCAGGCAGCTTCTCCATGCATCGATGCAGGAAAGTCGCTGACGACCGTGCAGATGGACTTCAATGGCACCGCACGGCCGCAGGGAGCGGCATATGACATCGGTGCATTTGAGGCTCCAGCGTGGTTGATTGCTCCTCCGACACTTCTGGCACCGACAGACAACATGAAGCAGGTACCGATCAAACCGATATTGAGTTGGAAGAAATTGCCCAGAGCTCAGAAATACACGCTCGCGATATCTCTTGCGCCGACGTTTGCGAGTTTGGTGTTGATTGACACGACCATGATCGATACGACAAGAGCGATCGGACCCCTTCAATATGGCACGATTTACTATTGGCGAGTGTGTGCGCAGAATGCCGGAGGGACGAGCGATTGGTCGCAAGTGAGGAGCTTTACCACGATCGCTGCAACACCACTGGGGCCAGCATACTATGTTTCACCAAATGGAAACGACTCGAATCCTGGAACGGAAGCGCTCCCGTGGAAGACACTTGCGAAAGCTGCTTCGACGGCCACCGCCGGAGTGACTGTGTTCATCAAGCAAGGCACCTACCACGAGCGCCTTGTGCCTGTGAACTCCGGGACTGTAAACGGACCAATAACATTTACATCCTACCCCGGTGATTCTGTTACGGTCGATGGCACTGGAATGATATTCCCCGGCCCACGGGATGGTGTCAGGGCTTGGACGGGGTTAGTACACGTTCAGGGTTTGCAATACATCAAAATATCCGGTCTGAGAGTTCTAAACTCGGACGCTACTGGAATATTCGTTGCACAAAGCAGCTCTGTCACTATCAGGCAAAACTATACAGAGAATACGTATTCGCCCGGAATACAGGCAGACTACAGTGATAACGTCTTGGTTGAAGCCAACGAAGTCGTACGGGCATGTACGGGCCACGATCAAGAGTGCATTTCGTTTTCATCCACGAACCACTTTGAGATAAAAAACAATCGCGTTCATGACGGCCTGCAGGAGGGAATCGATGTGAAAGTAGGTTGCTCGAATGGAACCATCTGCTACAATGAAGTGTACAGCCAGACAGGACGTCCTGCTGGAATCTACATAGACGCATTCAGCGGTCACCAGTTCAACATCGACGTGTACGAAAACATTTGCCACGACAACGGTATTGGTATGACTGTTGGCTGTGAGAACGGGGGATTTCTTGAGGCAGTCAGAATACACCACAATAGAGTGTATAACAACGGCAGAGGTTTCTGGCTGGCGGGTGTCGGCGTGTCCTCAGCAAAACACCTCTTCAATAACATATGGATTTACGGAAATGAGTTTCATGACAATGAATTCGGCCTCGAAATAGGCGGCTACACGGGAACGGACATTGACAGCATTGGCGTTTTCAGCAATCTGATCTATCGTAACAAAGGTGTGGGAGTGCGGATCACTCGCTATGACGGACCGACAGGCGATTTTTCGATCCGAAACGTTTCGGTGATCAACAACACGATCTATGGAAACGGCACAGTGGGAAATGGGTGGGACGCAGATAATGGGGGCATCAATATTTTCAACATCACTCCTGTGAATATGGTGGTTGGAGACAACATTCTCAGCAATAACACCGTTTGCACTATCCATGTTTCGCCGGAGGTTCTGTCTGGGAGTCTCACGATCGACTTCAATTTCTTCGATGGGTTCCGGAATTTTCTGGACGAGAACGCGGGGACAAATGCCGTCTATGGGATTCCATCATTTGTCGATTCCTTGAAGAACGATTATCATTTGCGTGCTACGTCGCCCTGTATTGACAAAGGAAATCCCAGTCAAGTGTACAACGATCCAGCAGATCAGAGCAAACCTGGATATGCTCTATATCCTGCTCAGGGGACGCTGCGAAACGATATGGGTGCTTACGGCGGTCCGTATGCAACTTCCTGGGACCTGGCAACTTCTTTGGCAAAACCACAAACCCCGTTGCCCAACTCACCGGCTGACTCTGCGAGAGGTGTCTCAACAAAGCCGACGTTGAGTTGGAACATGGTCTTGGGATCGGACAGATACAGAGTGCAGCTCTCGACCAACGTCAGCTTTGGCACGAAGGTCATGGACGATTCAACGGTGACGGATTGCTATCGGCAGGTGGGTCCGCTCCAGATCAACACGACATACTATTGGCGAGTGAGTGCAGCAAATGTCGCCGGGACGAGCAGCTACTCTGCAGTGAGGTCATTCACGACGGGCGTTGCATCGGCTGTTGAGCAACTGGATGGTGCAGTCCCAAGAGAATATGCTTTGAGCCAGAACTATCCCAACCCCTTCAATCCCGCCACGACAATCCAGTTCGCATTGCCGAAAAGCAGCTATGTAAGCCTGAAGGTGTACGACGCTTTGGGGAGAGAAATCACAATGTTAGTATCGCAGCAACTTAATCCCGGATATTTTACGATACGGTGGAACGCGAACGTTTCGAGCGGCATCTATTTCTACCGCCTGCAGGCGGGGAACTACGTGGCGACGAAGAAAATGATTTTGATTAAGTGAGGGTACATATGAGGATGCGAATCTGCTCATTGCTCATTCTGCTTTCTTTAGTCTTGGCTCTGCCATCTCGATCACAATGGATACAGACCAGCGGACCATATGGTGGTTACATTCATTCTTTCGCCGCCTTCGGCACTAACCTTTTTGTCGGAACCTTGGGCGGCGGTATTTATCTCTCCACCAATAACGGCGCACGCTGGACAGCGGCCAATACGGGTCTAACGAACACTTCTGTCTCTTCTTTTGCCGTCTTAGGCACGAATCTCTTTGCCGGAACCAATGGCGGCGTCTTTCTTTCCACCAACAACGGTACAAGCTGGACAGCTGTCAATGTGGGCTTAACGAACACCTATGTCAATGCTCTTGCTGTCGCCGGCACAAATCTCTTTTCGGGGACTTCCGGTGGCGGTGTCTTTCTTTCCACAAACAACGGCACAAGCTGGACGGCAGCTAGTACCGGTTTGACGAACATGAACGTCCATACCGTTGCCGTCGCCGGCACAAATCTCTTTGCTGGAACTTATGGTGGCGGGGTGTTTCTTTCGACCAACAATGGTACGAGTTGGACTGGGCTGGGTACTGGGTCGACGAACACTTATGTCAACGCTCTTGCCGTCTCTGGCACAAATCTCTTTGCCGGGACTAATGGCGGCGTCTTTCTTTCGACGAACAATGGGGCAAGTTGGACAACAGCTAATACCGGCTTGACAAACACCTCTGTTCTAACTCTTGCCGTCTCCAGCATGAACATATTTGCTGGGACTTACGGGGGCGGTGTGTTTCTCTCCACCAATAACGGCGCCAGCTGGACTTTGGCCACTTCGGGCATGACAAACACTCAAGTCAACGTTCTCGCCGCTCTCGGCACGAATCTTTTTGCAGGAACCGATGGCAATATCTTCCTTTCTACCAATAACGGCACAAGCTGGACCGTGGCGAATACCGGCTTGACGAGCACTACCATCTCTGGTTTTGCCCTCTCAGGCACGAATCTCTTTGCAGGGACTTCTGGTGCCGGTGTCTTTCTTTCGACCAACTCCGGCACGAGTTGGATCTTGGCCAGTACGGGGATGACGAACACGACGGTCTTGTCTCTCGCTCTCTCCGGCACGAATATCTTCGCCGGGACTAATGGCAATGGGGTTTTTCTTTCCACCAACAACGGCACAAGTTGGACTGCGGTCAACGCCGGATGGCCACAGTATGTTGGTGTCTATGCTCTTGCCGCCTCGGGCACAAATCTCTTTGCCGGGACTAATGGTAACGGCGTTTTTCTTTCCACAAACAATGGCACAAGCTGGACTGTGGTCAATAATGGCTTGACAAACACTAGTGTCATTGCTCTTGCGGTCTCCGGGGCAAACATCTTTGCGGGGACTAATGGCAACGGCGTTTTTCTTTCCACGAACAATGGCACAAGTTGGGTTGCGGCCAATACGGGCTTGACGAACGCTTCTGTCTATTCTCTTGCTGTCCTGGGCACGAGTCTCTTTGCTGGGACTTTTGGTAACGGGGTCTTTCTTTCGACCGACAATGGGACAAGTTGGACTTCCGTCGGACTATCGAACACGTATGTCTATTCTTTCGCTGTCTTAGGCACGAGTCTCTTTGCTGGGACTTTTGGTAACGGAGTCTTTCTTTCGACCAATAATGGGACAAGCTGGACTGCTGTCAATGCGGGCTTGACAAACACTAATCTCAATGCTCTTGCTGTCGCCGGCACAAACCTCTATGCTGGGATTTACGGTGGCGGGGTCTGGAGTCGGTCGTTGTCGGAGATGCTCATCTCAAAGATTGCGTTAACCTCTGGGAACAGTCAGACAGCAGCAGTCAAAATGATTCTTCCAACTCCTTTCGTCGTGACGGCGACGGATGCGGGCGGTAACCCGATGTCAGGCGTAACCGTGAGTTTTGCCATTTCATCCACGCCAACCGGAGCGAGCGGACAATCCTTGAGCACTACTACGACCACTACCAACAGCAGTGGACAGGCCTCAACGGTATTAACACTAGGAAGCATGGCTGGGACGTATAGTGTGACGGCAACATCGACTGGATTGAATGGGAGCCCGGTGACGTTTAGCGCAACAGCGACAAATCCGGCTCCGGTATTGTCGAGTATCTCAACGAACCGAGCCGGCAGGGGGAGCAGAATCAATGTGGTCTTGACCGGGTCCAACTACATTCAAGGGGTGACAACAACGAGTTTTGGGCCGGACATAACGGTCAATACGCAAGATTTCCCTATAAGTTCTTTGATAGTTGTCAATATTTCGATCAACAGTACTGGAGCAATTGGTACACGGGATGTGAGTGTGACGAATCCTGGTCCTGGAGGAGGGACGTCGACATTGAGTGGAGCATTTACAGTTGACGCATCCACACCGACAAGTGTAGAGAGCATGTTGGGTGCGGTTCCGGAGGAGTTTGTGCTCCATGAGGCTTACCCGAACCCGTTCAACCCATCAACGAACATACAGTTTGATTTGCCAAAGACGGTTCCCGTGACGCTGGAGATCTACAACATCTTGGGGAGTAGGATTCGCACATTGGTGAGGGGTGAATCTTTGAATGCCGGTCGATACACGGCTGCATGGGATGGCAGGGATGAAGGGGGGACAAGTGTGGCGTCGGGGGTGTACATTTGTCGGATCAGCGCGGGGGACTTCCAAGCATCGAAGAAAATGGCCTTATTGCGATAGGAATCATAGATGATGAGCCACTACTCAATGGAACCAGATGCGAGAAGCATTCTTGTCTTCGGCCATAGCTCACAAGAGACCCCGTGTGGCCGCTATGCAGAATCTGACAAGGGGAGCAACCCATGAAGACCCACACTGCAATCGCGGTCGTGCTGCTTCTGGCTGCTTGGCCTCTTGATTCAGATGCTCAGGCGAAGAAGTACTATGTAGATGCCACCGGCGGGTCGGATGCCAACAGCGGCTTGTCACCTTCAGTAGCGTGGAAAACAATTGACAAGGTCAACGCGTCGACGTTTGCGCCGGGGGACTCCATCTTGTTCGAGAGAGGGGAAGCGTTCAGGGGAAGCCTGGTGCCGTCCAGCGGATCGCCATCCGGATATATCACCTACAGCGCTTATGGAAGCGGGAACAAACCGAAATTGCTGGGCGCATACGACAGGAGTTCCCCTTCAGACTGGACGAATCAGGGGGGAAACATTTGGAGGACAAAATACAAGTCGGTGAATCTTGTTGGGTCTGAACTTTTGCCGAATCCCGATTTTTCAAACGACCTCTCAGGCTGGCAAAAATATGACGACCCCACCACTGGTGCTTCAAGTGTCTTTTCAAGGACGACAACGGCGGGTGAGTACTACACAGGACCTGGCGGAGCGAGGTTGGTTTGTATCAATCGCGGATCCAACCAGTGGAACTCAGACATACAGCTTTTCACAGCAGTTGGATCAATAAAGGCGCTCTCTTGGTACCGTCTCACATTCATGGCAAGAGCCACGCGGCCCTTTGCGATGCCCGAGAACAAGATAGCCTTGCACCAGTACGGTCCTCCCTTTACGCCGTACGCGTCCGCCGTAGCGCCCCCCATAGCGATCACGAGTCAGTGGACTTCATACGAAGCATATTTTCATGCGAGCACAACAGCGAGCGACGGGAGGGTCACGTTCTATTTTGGCAATATGATGCCCAATGGCGACACACTCTTCATCGATGCATTGAGCTTCAAAGAGTGTGATGAAAATCCCGCCCCACTCAATGTTGACGTCGGGAACATCGTTTTCAACAATGAAACATCGTGCGGTGTATTGGTCTGGAACAGGTCGGACCTGAACTCCCAGGGGAAGTTCTGGTACGATGAAGACAATGATCTGCTCGAGATGTATTCTGTCAGTAACCCTGGGACGTACTATTCGCACATTGAGCTCTGCATGGATTGGGACATTATTAGTGTTGTCAACAAAAGCTACTTCATTTGCGAAAATCTGGACATTCGAGACGGGGGAGGCAACGGATTCCAGGCAGCGAAGACACATCATTCCTGGGTAAAGAAATGTGACTTCTCATACATCGGAGGCGGCAACATCACCGGTGAGCACCCGAGGATACGAGGGGGGAATGGTGCTACGTTTTGGATTGGAAACCATGACAATATCATTGAGACTTGCACGTTCAATCAGATCTACGATACCGGCATGAGTGAACAGGGAGTAGACAGCGCCGGTTTCGAAGTGTACAATATCTACTTCAGAAACAACCTTATCAGTAACTGCGAGAACTCTTATGAGCTCTGGGCGCAAAGAGAATTGTCTACAGCTCATGACCTCTATTTTGAAAACAATACCTGCCTGGACGCTGGAAAAGGGTGGGGCCGTTCTCAACGGCCGAATCCGAATGGGGTTCATGTGCAGATATCGCCCATTCTCGCAAAGTCCTGGAATATCTACATACGGAACAACGTCTTCTACAACGCTGTGGATTACGGCATACGCTATTGGTGGATGGAGGACACCAAGCACATCATAGTCGACAACAATTGCTGGTACCAATCGAGCGGATCGTTCGTGAGGATTGACAATTCTTCTTCGTGGCAGACCGTCAACATCATCTACGATTACTCGCAGTGGGATACCTATCGGGCAGCGACGAAGCAGGATTCCAATTCGATCCATGCCGATCCACTTCTGAATGCCGATCTGACTCTCCAGCCGGCATCTCCATGCATCGATGCCGGGAAGTCGCTAACGACAGTGCAGACGGACTACAATGGCACAGCGCGTCCGCAGGGTGCGGCATATGACATCGGTGCGTTTGAGGCTCCAGCCTGGTTGGTCGCCCCTCCGACTCTTCTGTCACCAACAGACAACATGAAGCAAGTTCCGATCAATCCGATGCTGACCTGGAAGAAACTGCCCAGGACTCAAAAATACTCGCTTGCGGTATCTCTGACGCCGACGTTTTCCAACCTGGTCTTGAGTGACACGACTGTGGTCGATACAACTAGAATGATCGGACCTCTTCAATATGGCACGATTTACTATTGGCGCGTATGTGCGAAGAATATCGGAGGGACGAGCGATTGGTCGTCGGTGCGGAGTTTCACGACGATTGCAGCAACGCCACTCGGTCCGTCATACTACGTTTCACCAAACGGTAATGACTCGAATCCGGGGACGGAATCGCTCCCCTGGAAGACACTGGCGAAAGCTGGTTCGGCGGCTACAGCTGGTGTGACTGTATTCATCAAGCAAGGCGTTTACCGGGAGCGCCTTGTCCCTGTGAACTCCGGGACGGCAGACGCTCCAATCACATTCACATCCTACCCTGGCGATTCAGTGACTATCACCGGCGTTGGAATAGAATTCCCTTCCGGACAATCCGGTGATAAGTGGTGGAGCGGGCTCATACACGTTGAAGGACTGATGTATATCAAGATATCCGGACTCAGAGTTGTGAACTCTGAGACGAGTGGGATCCTTGTGACTCAAAGTCGTCACATTACGATCGAGAAGAATTACACAGATAGCACGTACTCCTCTGGAATAGTAGTCAATGGTAGTTACGACATAGCGGTTGACGCCAATGAGGTTGCACACGCATGCACGGGCCTCGATCAAGAATGTGTTTCCATTATGTCAACAGACACCTTTGAAATAAAGAACAATCGCGTTCATGATGGATTGCAGGAAGGGATTGATGTGAAGGTAGGATCCTCCAATGGGATCGTGTGCACAAATGAAGTGTATAACCAGACAGGGCGCCCTCCTGGGATCTACATAGACGCTTTCAGCGGCCATGAGTTCAATATCGACGTATTTGACAACATCTCTCATGATAACGGCTTCGGTTTTGATATAGGCTGCGAGGATGGCGGGCTCCTGCAAGCGATCAAGATACATCACAACAAAGCGTATAACAATGGTAGAGGTCTCTGGGTAGGAGGCTGGGGAGTAGCTGGGGTGAAACATCAGTTCAGTAACATATCAATCTATGGTAATGAGTTCTATAACAACGATGTGGGGCTTGAAATAGGCGGCTACACAGGAACGGACATTGACAGCATTGGCGTTTTCAACAACCTGATCTATCGCAATAAAGGTGTGGGGGTGCGGATCACGCGCTATGACGGACCGACAGGCGATTTTGCGATCCGAAACGTTTCGGTAATCAACAACACGATCTATGGAAACGGCACAGTGGGAAATGGGTGGGACGCAGATAATGGGGGCATAAATATTTTCAACATCACTCCTGTGAATATGGTGGTTCGAGACAACATTCTCAGCAATAATACCGTTTGCACTATCCATGTTTCGCCGGAGGTTCTCGCTGGGAGTCTCGCGATCGACTACAATTTCTTCGATGGGTTTCGGAATTTTCTGGACGAGACAGCAGGGACAAACGCAGTCTATGGAATTCCATTGTTCGTCGATTCTTTGAGGAATGATTATCATCTACGGTCTGCTTCACCATGTATTGACAAAGGAAATCCCGCTCAGCAATACAACGATCCAGCAGATCAGAGCAAACCTGGATATGCTCTATATCCTGCTCAGGGCACACTACGAAACGACATGGGTGCTTACGGTGGTCCGTATGCGAGTTCGACGGATGTGGTGATCACTGCGCCGCCATCGGCGCCAAGCCTTGCCGTACCGGCGAACGGTGCAAAGAGTGTGTCGATCAGTCCAACGCTGAGCTGGGAAAGAGCAATGGGAGCATCGACATATCGATTACAGGTATCGCTTGATTCATGGTTCTCAATGATCGTCGTAGACGATTCAACGATGAGCGAAACACTCAGACCCATCGGGCCGCTGCAGAATGGAACGACATTCTTCTGGCGTGTCAACGGGAAGAACGAAGGAGGGACGAGCGACTGGTCGTCGGTGCGGAGTTTCACGACGATTGCAGCAACGCCACTCGGACCGGCGTACTACGTTTCACCGATCGGCAACGACTCAAATCCGGGAACAGAAACGCTGCCTTGGAAGACACTTGCGAAAGCTGGCTCGGCGGCGACAGCTGGTGTGACTGTATTCATTAAGCAAGGCACCTACAACGAGCGCCTTGTGCCAGTGAACTCCGGGACGGCAGACGGACCCATCACATTCACATCCTATCCGGGTGATTCCGTGACCATCGATGGAACGGGGATGATATTCCCCGGTCCACGAGATGGAGTTAGGGCTTGGACGGGACTAGTACATGTTCAAGGTCTGAAATACATCAAAATATCCGCTCTCAGGGTTCGAAACTCGGACGCTACTGGAATCTTCGTTGCACAGAGCAGCAACGTCACCATTGGGGGAAACTACACGGACAGTACTTACTCTCCTGGAATACAAGTAGACTACAGCGATAATGTTGTGGTCCAAGCCAATGAAGTTGTTCATGCATGCACGGGTCTAGATCAAGAATGCATTTCCTTCACGTCAACGCGCAACTTTGAGATAAAGAACAATCGCGTTCATGATGGCCTGCAAGAAGGAATCGATGTGAAGGTGGGTTGCTCAAATGGAACCGTGCGCAACAATGAAGTGTACAACCAGAAAGGGCGCCCTGCTGGAATCTACATAGACGCTTTTAGCGGCCATGAGTTCAACATCGACGTATTTGAAAACATCTGCCACGACAACGGAATTGGTATTACTGTAGGCTGCGAGAATGGAGGGCTCCTTGAGGCAATCAAGATACATCACAACAAAGTGTACAACAATGGTAGGGGTTTTTGGCTGGCAGGCGTTGGTGTCTCTACTGCGAGCCATCTTTTCAACAACATACTAGTCTATGGCAATGAGTTCTATAACAACGAATTCGGATTTGAATTGGGCGGCTACACTGGGACAAACATTGACACCGTCAAAGTCTTCAATAACCTGATCTATCGCAATAAAGGTGTGGGGGTGCGGATCACACGCTATGACGGACCGTCAGGCGATTTCGCGATACGAAACGTTTCGGTAATCAACAACACGATCTATGGAAACGGTACAGTGGGAAATGGGTGGGACGCTGACAATGGAGGCATAAACATTTTCAACATCACTCCAGTGAATATGGTGGTTCGAGACAACATTCTCAGCAATAACACCGTTTGCACTATCCATGTTTCGCCCGAGGTTCTCGCTGGGACTCTCGCGATCGACTACAATTTCTTCGATGGGTTCCGGAATTTTGCGGACGAGAAAACAGGGACAAACGCAGTCTATGGAGTTCCCGCGTTCGTCGATTCACTACGCAACGATTATCACCTACGGACTTCCTCACCATGTATTGACAAAGGAAATCCCGCTCAGCAATACAACGATCCAGCAGATCAGAGCAAACCCGGATATGCTCTATATCCTGCTCAGGGCACGCTGCGAAATGATATGGGTGCTTACGGCGGCCCCTATGCCACTTCCTGGGACCTTTCAACTTCGCTGACAAAACCACAAGCGCCATTGCCCAGCTCACCGGCTGACTCTGCGAGAGGCGTATCAACAAAACCAACGTTGAGTTGGAACATGGTCTTGGGATCGGACAGATACAGAGTGCAACTCTCGACCAGCGCAAGTTTTAGCAGTAAACTCGTTGATGATTCGACGGTGACGGATTGCTATCGGCAGGTGGGTCCGCTTCAGGCCAACACGACATACTATTGGCGAGTGAGCGCAACAAATGTCGCCGGGACGAGCAGTTATTCCGCTGTGAGGACATTTACGACGGGCGTTGCATCAGCTGTCGAGCAACAGGATGGTGCGATACCGAGAGAATATGCTTTGAAACAGAATTATCCTAATCCGTTTAACCCATCCACGACCATCCGGTTTGAATTGCCGAAGAGCAGCTATGTAAGCCTGAAGGTGTTCGACGCCTTGGGGAGAGAAATCACAACATTGGTATCGCAGGAACTTAATCCC
>Ga0182021_10000188_pt1 | contig 60319 bp, 63 predicted proteins | sample 612E3MmetaG_FD_120493 | JGI IMG/M metagenome (GOLD analysis project Ga0182021, IMG submission 120493) | Permafrost microbial communities from Stordalen Mire, Sweden - 612E3M metaG (Illumina Assembly) | ecosystem: Environmental > Terrestrial > Soil > Wetlands > Permafrost | place: Sweden...
AATTGTCTCTTTACGTGAACCCCTTCAGAGGGTATCCGACCTTGCATCCCATAATTCTCCACCTTCAAAGTTGAGGTTACAACCCTGTGGCATGGGATTGCTAGTGGCATGGGGTTGCTTCCCACTGCTGTCCCAACTGCTCGCGCGTAGCGCCGCGAACCCACTTTCTTAGCGATAGCTCCATACGTCGTCACTCGGCCCCGTGGAATGCGAGAAAGCAGAAGGTACACTTCTCTTCTGAATGGAGAAACATTTGACAGATCGAGAGAACGGAGGTCAGTTTTTCGGCGACCCATGTAAAGATCGTGTAGTTCCCGCAGCTTGCTTGATGTGACGGTTGTCGTTCTCCTGACATGCCTCTCTCGCGGTGAAACTGAACCTATGACAGCTGATTCAGCTCTTCTCCGACTGTCCTCTGACAAGGAGCAGGCAATCATTTTTCCATTCTCGTTGAGAGCCAACGCGAACCATAATCTCCCTCGTTTTAGAGATGAGATCTGAATCAAGTGTGATCGCCTCGTGATTGTGTCATGTGTTGTGCTTGTGGATAGATATGACCGTGTTGCGATTAGTTTTATGTGCCTCTCTATCTGATTAGACAGCCTAGTGCGTACGTTTAATCTCGGTGGGCTTGGTCGCGCTGCAGAGTCTGGACTGGATTCAGAAACGAACTGGACTAGACCCTGCGAGGAACATTGAAGCCCTCACTTTCATAGAGACCTCGGGTTCGACGCTTTGTATGCAGTGCCGCGGCGCTCGCATGCTGTGCGGCAAATCTAGTTGCCCCATACTTTCCAAAGCGGAGTCACTCGTAAAGCATCTACCGCGATTGGACTCGGAACGGATCGATGGGTCCAGCCCGCCGGGAGCTTTCGTTGGCCATGTTGGATATCCGAAAGTGTACCTGGGTCCATTGATCCCTCCAAGCAAGGGGGATACGAGATTGTTGGATACTCCTGAGCTCTGGCTTGGAAAGGACATTCAGACGATCATCGATTACCGATTCAGCTTGGTCCGCGGCAAATCTCTGGTTGACATTCACGACGCCGTCGACCCCGGCAGATACCTTCTCGACCTGCACGACTTGGCACTTTCATCTTCCTCGGTAGAAGTGGATGCAAAGTTCAGAAAGAAACCTCGCATGGCAGTGACGTTGAGTGAAAACACTCAACCCTTCGGTCCCTCGGCAATGATCCAGGAAATGAGAATAGCTCCGAGTACTGGGGAAAAGAAGCTTGAGGCGGTGTACTACGACGGGGATCAACTGGCTGTGGGTGGAATGGTTGAACTGTACGAGGATGGGGTGCAGGTTTCTAGGATCCAGCGAATTCTCAGCCTCGGCATGCTGGGCGTGCAGGAGCAACGGAAGGTTGTTCCGACACGGTGGAGCATCACAGCCGTGGACGACACTCTGTCGAAGAACCTTCGCGAATCCGTCAAGGATTATCCGCCGGTCGACAAGTTCCAGGTGTACAGGTACGAATACCTGGACAATGTGTATGCTGCAATTCTCTCGCCTCGGAACTGGGAGTTCGAATGGATAGAAGCATGGTTCCCTGGAACCGCTTGGAACCAGACAGGGGTGGTCCCAGCGTTGATGGGCGATTATGAGCCGTACGAAGGGAGGACCACGTACGCTTCGGTGGGAGGATGCTACTACTCAACGAGGTTGGCTGTTGCGGAGGCGCTTGAGCGAATGCAACGGCAAGCCTCAGCTTTGGTTCTGAGGGAAATACGGCCAGGATACATTCTTCCAGTCGGAGTCTGGAACGTGAGAGAAAGCGTGCGGGCCGCGCTCAAAACGAAACCTTTCATCTTCGACACGTTTGGGCAGGCACTTGGCTTCGCTTGTGAGAAGCTCGCAATCCCTGTTAAGACTTGGACGAAGAGTAGTATGTTGATTCGGAACGAACTAGTTCAGCGTCGCCTGAATCAATATTTCACAAATTAACCGGTTGAGATGCCGGATCAACTGCTTCGAGATCTTACTCACCCCACGAAAGGTTTGACATATGGCTTCGTTCTCTGTTGCAGCTACGCAAAAAGCTACAAGCCTCTTGGCCGTGTAGTCAGCGTCGTTCAGCATTGATTGAGATATCTGGTGATTTGCTCGAAGGTGGCGGGCAGATCGTCCGTACCAGTTTGGCGCTCGCGGCTCTTACTGGAAAAGAGGTTCGAGTTGACAAGATTAGAGACAAACGCCCAAATCCGGGTTTGCAAGCGCAGCATGTTACGGCGGTCAAGGCGCTGGCTGCCATCTGCAACGCCGAGACGGAGGGTCTGTTTGCAGGATCGCGTGAGTTAACCTTCAAGCCTCGCAGCCATGTTTCTGGGAGATTCAGTTTCGATGTTGGAACGGCGGGGAGCATTCCGCTGATACTCCAAGCTCTAATGCCTTCGGCGGCTTACGGACCAGATCGCGTCGATTTTGAATTCACCGGTGGGACGGACGTGCGCTGGAGTCCAACCATCGACTACGTCCGACTCGTGGTTTTGCCAGTGCTGGAATTGATGGGATACAGGGCGACGTTGAACGTGCACAGGCGGGGGCATTATCCCAAAGGCGGGGGCAGAGTCAGCATGAGTATCGAACCTTCACATGCGCTCAGGTCGATCAGTCTGCTTACAGTTGTGGAACGATCGGGCGTGGAGGGGATCAGTCACTGCGTGAATCTCCCCAGCCACGTCGCTCAGCGTCAGGCCGCCGCTGCGAAAGAGAAGTTAGGTTCGAATGGGATTAGTGAAGTCAACATATCGATTGAAACCTATCCTATGGCTCAGGATCCGCACATTGCGCCTGGTAGCGGTATTACGCTTCTCATGAAATCTTCAACGGGTTCGATCATCGGCGCGGATAGCATTGGTGAACGGGGGAAACCTGCTGAACGTGTGGGTGAAGAAGCTGCGAGCAAACTGTTATTGGAGGTGGAGTCGAAGGCACCTGTCGACCGCCATCTAGGTGACATACTAATCCCGTACATGGCTGTGGCAGAAGGTAGGTCGGAGATCTTCGTCTCTGAAATCACACTACACACTGTTACGAACATCAAGGTGGCGGAGATGGTAGCGGGAGTCAAGTTTGACCTTCAAGGGGAGCTGAAGAGGCCCGGAGTAATCGGTGTTCAGGGAATTGGGCTGAGAACCTGAGGGGGGTGGTGTAATTTTTTGGGGAGAACATGTTACTGGACTAGGCAGAAACAGCTTGATCGTCTTACTCACCCAGAAACGTAGGCAATGTTGGGAAAGTGGGGGGATTTCAACCTCAACTTCCTAACCAAGAGCGGGAATGTTGCGAGTCGGAGAGTAGACTTTGACGCTAGGCTGGTAGGTACTAGTGGGATTCTTTTCGACTTTTCCAGATTACGGTGTTAGTTGTGAGGTTGCGGATTTCTAGGATCCTGTGGAATGGAATTGTCACGTCTTCGCCTGACTTTGAGGGTAGCGTGAAGTAGGATTTTCCAAGTTTTACAATCTCCGAGGATTTTACCTCTCTCTTGTCGTCTGGGGCACCCCTGTGACGGTACGTGATTACATACTTCTCGGCGTCTTCGCTGCTGTCCCAGCGGAGTTTGTTCAGAATATTCTTGAGCGGGTGAACCACGAGTTTTCTCATCCGCAGACGGGTTGTGAAGTTGTGACTAGGTTTCGACGTAGCGATACCTTATTAATACGCCTGCGACGGTTTTTGCGAATCGGTGTTTCTAATTGAGCGAGTACTATATGCCTGGCGCCACGACAATCGGATTGGTCTGTAAGGATGGCGTAGTATTAGCGTCGGAACGACGAGTTTCGTATGGTTATTTCATTATGAGCAAGACTGGAAGGAAGGTTTTCAAGCTTACCGACAAGGTGGGCGCAGCATGCGCAGGCATCGTCGCCGATATGCAAATCCTAACACGCGAAGTCTCAGCCTACTTGAGCATTTACACTTACGAGCGAGAACTTAGCGTGACAGTTCGAACCGCCGCCAAACTCATGGGTAGCATGCTCTTCGAACGACGATACTTCCCCTACCTAGCGCAGACGATCGTGGGAGGAATTGACGAGAGCGGCCCGAAACTGTTCGTACTCGATCCACTAGGATCGGTTATTGAAGACAAGTTCACAGCAGTAGGCTCTGGCGCAGAGATAGCGATGGGTCTCCTTGAAACAGAGTACAACGAGAACCTAACCGTTGAAGATGCCAAAGGCCTAGTCCGCAAAGCCGTGAAAGCCGCGACTGCGAGAGATATTGGAAGCGGCGAAGGCTTGGACATGCTGATCATCACGAACGTCGGCACAAAGGAAGAACACGAAGCCATCGCGAAGTAGAAACCGTCGCCCTATCACACCCACGAATATCACGGGTGAGTATCACCCCCATCCCCCCGTGAGTATCACCCAAAGTAGATTCGACTTATCGGCCTTCATGAAATTGCGCCGTTTCAATCTAGTTTAGGCTTTAATTCGAACTTGGTAACTATCACCGAGCGAATACCATGCTCTCCAAAAGCGACATTGAGAAAATCCAAGCTGAACTGCTATCATACGATAAGGCACGAGAGAAACTTCAGACCCTAACTAGGAATGCGACGAGGCTCTGCAGCTGGGCTATTATCCAAGTCCACAGAGGAAAGCTCGACCAAGCAAGCAAAACCCTAGCCGAGGCCAAACAATCACTGGACGAACTTGAAAGCCTCCTGTCGGCTCATGCTGAACTGCCTCAGTTCGGACAAGTGCTTGTAGCTTTCCAGGAATACGCAGAAGCAAAACTTCTGTTCGAGATGAAGAAGAGTGGGAAGGTGGCGACTTTGCGGGATGTTGGGACAAGCAGCACAGCATACTTGCTTGGGATGCTGGATTTCGTTGGCGAAATGCGTCGAATGGCCCTCGACGCGCTGAGGCGAGGAAACGCGGACGAGGCGCAAACTCTGCTCGCTACAATGGAGAAAGTGTACGAAGATTTGATGTCGTTCGATCGCACTTCTATCCTTCCCAACTTTCGCAGAAAACTCGACGCCGTCAGGAGAATCCTCGAAGCAACCCGAGGAGATGTCGCCACCGATCTGAGACGCGTTTCCTTGGAGAAGGCGTTGCGCAGTGTTGAACGTAAGCTTGGGGCTTCGATCAAGGGCTCCAAGCGCGGTTGAGTTGCGTATCAGAATTCCAAGCAGAATTTCTTCTCAAGAGGCCACAGCCCTCCAGAAGAAACTCTCGCCTCTGGTAGAGGTTACCAGTGAACTTCCGTCGGAGCTCCGTTATCTTGTGGGTTGTGATGCGTCCTATTTCCGTGGCACGACCTTTGCGGATGCATCACTAGTTGACCATGAGAAACTGGAGCCTCTTAGAATCAAGTGGGTCAAGGAGCGAACAAGATTTCCATACATCCCAGGATTGCTCGCTTTCAGAGAAGCACAGTCTGTACTTCGAGCCATCAGATCCCTGCGCGCGCAATCGTATGTTTGTCTGGTTGACGCCCATGGTTTGGCGCACCCGAGAAGGTTCGGGCTAGCCTGTTTTGTAGGTCTGGTGCTCAACCGTCTCACCATAGGCGTAGCAAAGAGTCTACTCTACGGCTGGGTTCGTGACGGAAAGATATTCGATGAGGAGCGACAGATAGCTGAAATCCTCCATTTGCCAGGAAGCAGGAAAGTTATCTATGTTAGTGTGGGACACAAGATATCCTTGAACGACGCCGTTAAGATCGTTCGACATTGTCTCACCCAAAGAGGCCCAGTTCCGATAAGCTTGGCACATGAGAAGGTAACGAAACAGAATTGGCTACTCAAGAAATCAAGCCAAGTCTCCTGATAACTCTCTACAAGCTAATCGAGGTGGGCGCGTATCCGAACGAGATCATATTCACCACCACGGACCTTGCGAAACTTCTGAGTGCCTCCCAACAGACCGCGTCCCGTCATTTGATAGACCTTGAGAGAATGGGGTTGATACATCGCGTACGATTGGGCCGGCGTGAATCCATCAAAATCACGAGTAGCGGCGTTAAGCATTTGGATAACATGTTTCTGACTTTGAAACGGGTTTTTGAGTTGAAGAGCTCTGAGACCGTATTCGAGGGCGTTCTATTCTCAGGCTTGGGTGAAGGAGCCTACTACATCAGCCAATCGGGGTATGAGAAGCAGTTTGAGGAAAAGCTAGGGTTCGAACCGTACGCTGGGACATTGAACCTTAGAGTGCGAGAGGAGGATCAAGAGAAAGTCAGGCTGCTGGAAGCCTCACCTTTCAATCTGATTGAGGGATTCACGAACGGGAATCGCAGCTTCGGACCAGCTAAATGCTTTCAATGCGAGATCGCCGACAAAGTGGAAGGCGCACTAATCTTTCCGGTCAGGACGCACTACGCGGGCGATGTCGTTGAGTTAATCTCGCCGCAATCCCTCAGAAAAGTACTTCATCTGAAGGACGGAGATACAGTGAAGGTTAGAGCCTTCACCTCAACTCTTCAGAAAACCTCTGCCTCACCAAAGTAGAACTCAAGTACTTCTCATGATCGAACTGCGACAACTTCACCATTTGAATATTCAACCTGTGCCGTTCAATGATCTCGCGCACACTCCTCTCCAAACTCGCCTGATCATAACCGAAAGCCACAATGTCCGGCATAACGTCCATCAATACTTGCTCATACCCCATGCCCACATCCTCGTAGCCCAAGATCGCTTTGTCCACAGGTTTCAGTCCCTCGACCAGTGCACGCCTGTCTTGTTCTGGAAAGATTGGTTTGCGAGTCTTCAACATCTCCACGGTTATGTCTGTAGCAACGACCGCTACCAATACGTCGCCTAGATTCTTCGCTTCCGTCAAAGCAGCCAAATGCCCAACGTGCAACACATCATACACGCCGCCAGCCAGTACAACATTGATCTGAGTCCGTCCCATTTCAGTCAAAGAATACTGCTGATCTCCACTGCCCGACTTCGCCAAGAATCCGGAGCCTATCAGGCTGTTCACATGTTGAGATGCATCAGATACGCCAAGATACTCCGAGAATTCTCCTTGGGTGAACGGACCGTGCCTGAGTTGTAGCAGATAGGCAGCTTTGATGAGGAGTTTCAGATTCTCCGAACTCATATGAACGCAGCCGGCCTAGCATTCCGATGATAAACAGGTGCAATTGGCACTAAAGACATTATTCCCTGGAGGTCTCTGGCTATCGCCAATTCCAGAACCTTAGAGAATCCACACAGAGACATCAGCGTTTGCCTTCTCTGACGAATTGACAATATCACTGATGTCTGTGTCCATCAACCGTTTGATCTCGTGCGTCCCAATTCTAAGAACAGTAGGGCGTCGAGTAGGCCTTCAGCGTATGCTATTGATACGAGGGCTGTTGCAGGTTTGTTGTTTTCGAGATGGTAGCGTGCATCCTGTAGGTAGCGTTGGATTGTGTCAGAGACTCTTGTGATATTCTCGTGTTTGAGTGCAGTATCTGCTTTCACTAAGGTGAACTGTTGAAGGGTTTTTTCAAAATTCGCGATGTACTTGCGAGCACGTTCTGCTGGATCCTCGCTGAGTTCGCTCATGGTTACATGTTCACCAGGTCTTTTCGGGCTCCACACAATACATGCAGTGCTTCGGCCTCAACGAAATGCAATGACCCAGGGAAAATCAAAGCGAAGGGTGGCTCTCCAAAGTCAACCTGAGCAACTTCTGCAACGGTTCCCGCTTTCACGATCATGTCTGGTGCCTCGAGCCGCGCGATTCCGACAGTTAGAGTCTGAGAATTGATTGCGTTCTCGGATCGTTGCTCGGATGGAGCTGACAACTGTCTGAGGGCTTCTGGGATGGAGATGTAATTCTTGTTTTCAGTGTCGAGTTCTAGGAGGACTAGGGAATGCAGTCCTGACGTTCGGTTGTTCTTGATGTTCGTGTAGATGCTTTCCGGGAATTCGCCCGGCCATGCTGCAGGGATGGTCACGGTTCTGCCGAACTTGTAGGATTGCAGTCCTGTGACTCCAGCTGCCGCGGGCATTACTGAGGCGGCGTGGATTATTCGAGTCCTGATGCCAGCCTTGTGGGCTCGAAGGCGCAGGTCGATGTGGGTGGTGGCGACCATGGGATCGCCTGGAACCAAGAAACCGACCTTTCGTGATCTAGCCTTGGACAGAATCACCTCTTCCGCATCATCCTCAACGTCCCTCCGTGAAAGAACACGTACGTCCTTGCCGACGAGTTTGTTCAAATTGTCAAGGTGAAGTCCTGGCATGACGCTCGTGTAGAGTTCTAAGAATAGAAGGTCGCAGGATTCCGCCTCCTTTCGTCCGCGGAGAGACAAGCCTAACTCATCATGTAATCCAAGGCCGATGAAGACTAATTCGCCCAATTCGTTGCACTACTATTCGCAATGCGCAGGTGGGCCTATTTGGTTTCGCGGCAGAGGCGAAAGGAATAATCAAAGAATGCTTATTTTCTAGTGGAAACCTTCAGACCGCTTCAGCGGGTCCGTAGCTCAGCCAGGTAGAGCGGCGGACAAAGCGTAGCAAAGGCCGAAGCTCTTAACATGGTGAGGGAAACCCGAAGGTCGAGAGCCACCCACAAACCGAAAAGTGGCCGACAAGGTTCAAATCCCTCCGGACCCGCCACTTGTTACGTTATGTTTACTGGTGAATTTGGTAGGTCTTCTGCCCCATCCCTGATACAGGTTTAAGCGTTTAGCCGATATCTCCATCTTCATGGCTACTGTTTCGCTTCAGTGGTTCTCTTATGCCATTCTTTGTTGTTCATGAGCATTGGGCGACGCACCACCATTTCGATTTTCGTCTTGAAATGGATGGGGTTTTGAAGTCTTGGGCTGTTCCCAAGGGGCTGCCTGTTGATTCGGGTGTTAAGCGTCTTGCCATGGCCGTCGAGGATCACCCGTTGGAATATGGTTCGTTCGAAGGAACGATACCTGAAGGAGGATACGGAGCGGGGAAAGTCTCGATTTGGGATAAGGGCGAGTACGTCTTACTTGAAAGAAGTCCGCGCAATATTCGAATTGAACTCAAGGGAAGCAGAGTCACGGGGGAGTACGCGCTTGTCTTCATGAAGGAAGAACACGGGCAACAACAATGGCTTATCTTCAAAAGGAAAACACCAAACCCGTGAACTGTTCACTTTCATGAAGCCCCCACTAATCTTGCCCGTGTGTCGTCAGGTTATCTCAGACGTGTCTTTCTCATCTAGGCCAGAAGGAACAATGCGGCAATTATGGGTGTGGCGAGCGCCGAGGGAATGTTTGGAAATTCTGGAACAGGAGATGTCGTTCCGTGGGCAAGCTGCGAGTAGGAGTCACCCGTGAGTGTCAGAGCATTCGAGGCCATGTTCTGTGTGACTATTGTGTCGAGTTGCGAGGTCAATTGGAAGTAGCTCTGAGAGTCTAGGGCAGGGTTCAGTTCAGGTACGCTAAGAAATACTGTTCTGAGAAGGGGTTGCGTTGAGCCTCAGTGCAAATGTGACTGGGCTTGGGACGGTAACAATGCGACGGGACCCCCGGTGTAACGAGGCTAAGCTCGCTCGTCAAATCTCTGTTAGCCAAGTGGGCACCTGTTATTGTGCGCCATATTGGTTCGGGGAAGATGTTCTGCGTCGTGATAATGTGAGGCAGTAGACGCCCGTGATAAGGTAGAAACCTAACGGAATCATAAGCAGTCTCATGTACGTCACTTCAGGAATTGCTTCGACGAAATCGGTTAACGCATCAGTCAAGTCGAACACGAAAAATGTCAGCATTGCAAGCCCCATTATTGCAAGAAAACTTCTGTGAACGCGCACATACTTCACCGGCTGTTCTTCACTTCTGACTCTCATTGTTCAACACACTAAGTTCTTGCCCTAAATCCGCTAATAATGTAATCCGGATCCATCCGATCGGATTTTCGTCTTTTCACTGCCCTTGCTCTTTTGCTTCATGCGATCCAAGAGCGTTTGTCTCGCGGAACAAGCGTTAGTTGACGGCTCTCATTTTAGTTTCCATCGTCGCAGGCTTGTCGCGTCTATCATCTATCTTCAAAGTGGTAACCACTCTCTTGGCGCCCGTCTCAACGACGGCTAAGTGAGCCGCTTTCACCGCATCGAGAATCTCGTCAATGCTAGTAGCTTCTACCGAAGTGCTATTTGGGCCTGAGAGCGTTTTGAGTCCTGACTTCTTCAGCTCCTCCACGGCGATCCGGACGAACCGGCTTATGCTTGGACCTTCGCCGAGAACGGTAATACTTACCTCTGCGACTATCATCTTTCGATCATCACACTAGAATGAATCACGTCGGTGGAGCAACATAATGCTATATTCTACCCTTTCAGGCTGATAGCACCAATCACGATTCCTACGATGAGAGTCAACACGCCAGCCATCTCCCAGAACTGTGAACCGCTCATGACACTTCCAGGAAGAATACCGGCTCCTTGTAGGAACCACACAAGACCGATTAGAGCAATTATCGCTCCAACTATTGAGATAACTCGTCGGTTCATGCGTCGACCAACGATCCACAGTTTAAGGGAGTTACCTTGAATTATCCAAGCCCGAATCAGAAGCTTTCCATGTTCAAGTCGCGGACTGCTAGTGACCCCAACTGGCAAATGGCGAATTACCGCATCATCGACAATCCGTCTCAATTGAAGCAACGACAAATATCGAAGATGATAAGCAAGAGTTCCAACCGGGTGCAGCGGATTGGGCGATCTGACTTTGAGCAAAGCGAACTTGAGGATCGTGGCGCTCGGAGATAGTCTGACGGTCGGTGAAAACGAGTTTGAACTCTCAGATTCTGATGAATACGTATCGTATCCGAGATATCTGGAACTCTTGGCTCAACAACATCTCAACCTTCACCAACATCAATTAGACATCAAAGTTCGCGTGGTGAACAAAGGAATATGCGGCGAACTAACCGCAGGCATGCTTGAAAGATTCTCAACAGATGTCGTTTCCGAGCGGGCGAATTGCGTGATCATACTCGGGGGGACTAATGACATTGGCTGGAACTTGGATCCATCAACGATTGCTCACAACTTGGACATGATGTACGATATCTCTCTGAACCACTGCATAATGCCCATAGCTTGCACTGTTCCGTCCATCCTAGGGTTCGACGAGTTGATTCCACCCAGGCTTGGCCTCAACAGCATGATTCGCACGCAAGCAGCCAAAAGAAGCTTAGCGTTCGTAGATCTGTTTGCTGCAACCGCAGATCCACCGACCAACAGGCTCTCAGAGCAATACTCCGCCGACGGGCTTCACCTGAATGGCAAAGGGTACGAGCGGATGGCTCAGTGTCTATTCGACAACTGGTTGAGAGCCCTCCTCGACCACTACCTCGAGCACCAATGAGGAACAGGCCGCCTTCGAAACGAACCGGGAAGAGAGGCTAAGGATTCAGGCGGAGCAAATTGGTGCGGAAGATGGTGAATAGATGTCTTTTCGCGACCGGTGTCCAGTCTATAGACGAAGGCTTTCTACAAATAGAATATATATTTTGAACACATTATTTATAGCACCATCATTCAAAGTAACCTCAGAGACGATCCATGCTAGCCCATGAAGAGAGCGTCAGACGCCAGTGCGAGGAGCTGGAAAAAGCATGGGGAATACTGAACGAGGCCGCAATCGAACTGGGAAGCCACGTAGTCAACCTTCCAGCAGACGTGTTTCTCTCGTTGAGGGAAGTCAAATCCATGATCGCTCTCTGCAAATCTCATCCTAAACTCGCGGATCTGACATCGAAAGAGGTCGATATCTTCGAGGGGTTCTGCGTTGAGTGCTGCGGCCCAGACATAGCTGCTCGAATAAGGTGCGAGTTGAGAAACATAGAGGATGTGCTAGTTCTCAAGGCCATGAATGAGGCGGGCAGCGATTACGCTCTTCGACTGCAACAGAAGACTATGAAAGCTTGGGAATCGACTAAGTCGTTCGATGTTTCTGCAGCCTGAGCGCTAAAACCAACGGGTACTTGTTCTATGCTTGCCCTTGGAAAGTCTATGTACAATTTTGAACAAATACATAACGTACTCACGTCAAGTATATACGTCGTGGAAACCCATTTTTCCCGTTAGTTTCCTTTGAGTATTACCCGGCCAGCTTCTCGATCTGAAGTTGAAACGCTGACCCAGATCAGAGATTCATCTCTTACTAGAGTCGATTCGAGACTGGCAGGCAAGCTCGAAAGACTTGGGGCTTCTCGACTTTATCGCTGCTACAATTGCGGCACCTGCACAGCTATCTGCCCACTTTCGGAAGAGTCGGCAGAATTTCCTCGCAATCTGATCAGGTACGCGCTTATCGGAGCAGAAGAAAGACTGCTGTCCTCCCCAGGGCTCTGGTTGTGTTACTACTGCGGTGAATGTTCCGACAACTGCCCGAAGGACGCTGATCCAGCTTCTTTCGTAATGGCCAGTCGGCGGTACGCGATCGAGAAATATTCCTGGGGTAAGGTGGCCTCAGTCTTCTACAATAGCTCCGCCAGTACGAGCATCGGACTTCTCGCTGTGACTTTCATAGCAATCCTCGGTCTTCTCCTCGTGATGGGCTCACCCACTTTCAGCCCACCAAATCTCCAGACTTTTGTTTCCTTTCAAGTAATACATGACGTTGGCTTAGCGCTAGGGCTGATCGTCGGTCTAAGTGTCTTGGCAAACTTGGCGATTATGTCGAAATACATGCACGTGCGGACAGGTGAGAGATTTGGGCTTTCTACACGGTTGCGAACCTGGCTGTCAAGCTTGATCCTTTCGGTGACAAAGCAATCGATGGCACAAGCTGATTTTCTAAAATGCACAAACAGGAATCGCTATTTCGCCCACATGGCGCTGTTCTGGGGTTTTCTAGGTCTTTCGATAGCCACGGCCGTTGACTTCCTTCTAGGTCTTGGCAAAACTCCTCTCTACCCTTTTCCTCTCCAAAGAGTGCTTGGGATTCTGGCGGGTGTTGCGTTCACCGCGGCAGGAGGGTATTATTTCATAAAGAGACTGAGAAAGGACGAAAGGCATGCTCGATCAAGCCACCTGAGTGACTGGATCTTCGCATCACTCATTCTTCTCGCGGGCGTCACTGGACTCTTGCTAACGCTGTCCCTTTACATCTACTCCGCAACACTCGCCTACTCCCTTTACGCTCTTCATCTCGTGGTCGTGTTCGATCTGCTCGTCTTGGCTCCGTTCACCAAATTTGCCCACGCCGTCTACAGACCTTTCGCACTATGGATCAACGAGGCAACTCTGAGCTTCAGCAAGCTGGAGCGTCTTCATGGAGATTCCTAAGATGACAAAACCTGTCTTAGTGATTGGCGGTGGCATCGCGGGAATTCAGACCGCAGTCGATCTGGCTGAACAAGGAATCAAGACATACATTGTGGAGAAGACGCCGAGCATCGGGGGAAAGATGGCTCAGCTTGACAAAACGTTCCCGACATTGGACTGTGCTTCATGTATACTCACGCCAAAGATGGTGGCTGTTGCTAAGAACAAGAACGTGGAGCTGTTGACGTATGCAGAAGTTCAGAGCGTAAGTGGCTCCGCAGGAGATTTCACCGTTAAAGTACTGAAGAAACCGAGATATGTTCGGATAGAGAAATGCCTAGGCTGCGGCGAATGCATAACCAAATGCCCGATGCCCGTGCCTAGCGAATTCAACCTCGGAATGAGCAAGAGGAAAGCGATCTACTGGCCATTCCCGCAAGCGGTTCCTCTTTTTTCAACAATCGATGCAGAACACTGCCTCTACTTCACGAAGAATGTGTGTCGCGTTTGCGAGAGATTCTGCCCCACCGAAGCAATCGACTTCAAACAGGAACCACAGATAATTGAACTGAACGTCGCATCAATCGTAGTCGCGACTGGATTTCAAATGCTTGATCCCAGCCTCTTACCGACATACGGATATGGAAAGCATGCGAATGTGCGAACCTCTCTGGAGTTCGAGAGGCTGGTCTCTGCGACTGGACCCACTGCTGGAGAGATTGTTAGATTATCCGATAAAAAACACCCTGAGAGCATAGCGTTCATTCAATGCGTTTGCTCAAGAGATGTCAGAATCAACCCCAACTGCTCCGCCTTTTGTTGCACCGCATCCGTCAAGCAGGCAATCCTCGCTAAAGAGCACATTCCAAACGTCAAAAGCACAGTGTTCTACATGGACCTCAGAGCATTTGGAAAGGGCTACCAAGAGTTCTATGACAGAGCGCGTGGAGAGTTTGGAGTAGACTTCATCCGCGGCAGACCCGCAAAGATCGATGAGGTCCCGGAGACTAAGAATCTTCTAATCACTTATGAAAACACACAGACGGGGCGGCTCTGCAAGAAAGAAGTAGAAATGGTTGTGCTTGCGGTCGGCGTGAAGATCAATCCGATTGAGCAATTCATTGATTTGCCCTTAGAAGAAGATGGGTACGTTGAACTCGCCAGCCCTCAACTCGATCCGGTCTCAACCCGTAGGGAGGGTATTTTTGTGGCGGGAGTAGCCGCAGGGGCCAAGGACATACCTGACTCGGTAACTCAAGCTAGCGCCGCGGCGATGAAAGCCTCGATAATCGCAACAAGTGAATAGAGATGAGCGAGGAACCCAAAGTAGGCGTCTTCGTCTGCCATTGCGGCATGAACATTGCTGGAACGATAAACGTCAAAGAAGTCGTCGAGTATGCGAGGACCCTGCCACACGTAGTTGACGCCAACGAATACGTATTCATGTGTTCTGCCCCAGGCCAGGATCTGATCAAAGATGAAGTGAAGAACCTAGGAATCAACAGAGTTGTCGTGGCCGCATGTTCTCCAGCGATGCACGAACCAACCTTCAGAGCTGCCATGGCTGATGCTGGTCTAAACCGCTATTTGCTGGAAATGGTGAATATCAGAGAACAGAGCGCCTGGGTTCACTCTCACGAGAAGAGGAGAGCCACTGAGAAGACCAAGGATCTTCTCAGAATGGCTGTCGCGAAAGCGGTTCTCCTCGAACCACTCGAAGAATTACGAATCGGCATGCAACCTGCGTCCTTGGTTGTTGGTGGCGGTGTAGCAGGTCTCAGAGCCTCCCTCGATCTAGCGCAAAGAGGATTCAAAGTCCACCTCGTCGAGAAACTTCCAACCACCGGAGGCAGGGCAGTCGGACTCGGAACCATGGCACGCAGTGAAATGAGCGGCTCCGAACTTCTGAGACCCATTCTCGATCAAGTCGAATCTCACACTAACATCGTAACCTACCTCAACTCAGAATTGGTCAACCTAGATGGTTCAGTTGGATACTTCAAAGCCAAAGTCGTGACGTATCCACGATTCGTGAACGCAAAATGCACACTCTGCGAAGAGTGTGTTCGCGTTTGCCCCGTGGAGGTAGCTAATGAATATGATTACGGTCTCTCAAAGAGAAAAGCGATTTATCTTCCGTTCAAAGACGCTCGGCCGCGGATAATGGCGATTGATCCTCACTCATGCACCATGTGTGGAGAATGCGTCAAAGTCTGTGAACCAGGTGCGATAGATCTCGCAGAAGAGTCAAGGGAAAACGAGCTTGTTGTAGGAGGAGTGATTCTAGCCAGCGGGTTTGAGCCGTATGAGCCTCCGTTCGGCGATTTCGGATTCGGCTATTCAGAGAAGATAGTAACCCTCTTCCAGCTCGAGAGACTCCTTGATGCAAATGGCCCCACTAAAGGTCAACTGGTTGTATCAGGGACGGTCCCGAAAAATATTGCATTCATAATGTGTGTTGGCTCATTAGGAACCACTGAAAACGCGCACCAATATTGTTCCCGCACTTGTTGCGCATCCTCGCTCAAGAACATGATTAGAATTAGAGCGCTATATCCGGATGCAACCATCTATGCGATCTACAAGGATATTCGAACATACGGCAGACACGATGAGACACTGTACGAACAGGCAACCGAGCAACGGGTCAAATTCATCAATTTCGAAAACACCCCCAACGTGAATGCGGGCGCAAACGGAATCACTGTTCATGTTCGCGACGCGACTCTCCAAGCATCTTTGGCGATTCCAGTTGATCTTGTCGTCCTGGCTGTCGGAATGTCTCCGAGCAGCACCCTTCGCAGTCTCAGGTCGGTCGTCAAGGTGGGTTGCAGTCCAGAAGGATTCCTAAGAGAAGCCCATCCCAAGCTGCGACCAGTGGAGGCTCCGGCCGACGGCATCTTTTTCGCGGGGTCCGTCTCGGGCCCCAAGAACGTGATCGAATCATCGATGGCTGGAAGTGCCACCGCGGCCAAAGCCTCAGCACTCTTCGCTAAAGGCGAATTTCACGTCGAACCAATAACTGCGCAAGTCACCGAAGAACTCTGTAGCGGCTGCGCCGTCTGCATCGCAATGTGTCCCTACGGTGCAATCGCGAGAAAGAGTGTGGGCGACAAGAAAAGGGCTGAAGTGGACCGAGCGCTCTGCAAGGCGTGCGGGGCCTGCGTAGCTGCATGCCCCTCGGGAGCAATGCAGCAGGCCGGGTTCAAGGACACACAACTCCTAGCTCAGATTGTAGCGATCTCTGAAAGGAGAAATGTGAGATGAGCGAACCGTTCGAACCCAAGATAGTGATGTTCGCGTGCAACTGGTGCACTTATGCAGCGTTGGATCTTGCGGGGACAAGCAGGATGAAGTATCCACCGAACTTCCTGGTTATCAAAACCATGTGCTCCGGAAGAGTTGATCCACAATTCATTTTCCAGGCCTTCCGGAACGGAGCCGATGGGGTTCTGGTAGCCGGGTGTCACCTCGGCGATTGTCATTACATCGAAGGCAACGTCAAAACGTTGAGGAGAATCACGTTGGTCAGGCGGATGCTGGACGCTTTCGGCATCGAACCGGAACGCCTCAGACTGGAATGGATTTCGGCCTCGGAGGCAGACAAGTTCGTCAAGGTGGCCAGTGAAATGGTTGCGCAGATCAAAGCGTTAGGACCACTTTCCCCCAAGTTGGAGGCAAACGCTTGACAGACAAGCCCAAGATTGCGATGTATTGGTGTGCAAGTTGTGGTGGGTGCGAAGAAGCAACCGTGGACTTGGCTGAAAGAGTACTTGAACTCACTAACTTAGTCGACATAGTGTTCTGGCCGGTTGCGCTGGACTTCAAACAGGAGGATGTCGAGAAACTTCCTGACGGTTCCATTACGGCGTGTCTGATCAATGGGGGAATCAGGGTTACTGAGCACAGACACATGGCTGAGCTGCTCAGGAGAAAGTCGAAGATCATGATCGCCTATGGCGCTTGTTCCGCGTGGGGTGGAGTCCCGAGTCTAGCCAACCTTTACGAAACACAGGAACTCATCTCCCGAGTCTACCGCGAGGTCCCAAGTCTCAACAATCCGGATAACGTGACCCCTCAACACAGAGTTGAGGTTGATGGTAACCAACTTGAACTTCCAGAGCTCTTACCTAGCCTGCTTCCGATCGACCGGGTAATAGATGTGGACTACTACGTGCCCGGATGCCCCCCTACCGCAGACGTCACTTGGAACGCTATCACGAGCCTTCTCTCCGGAAAACTGCCGCCAAAAGGCTCCGTTATTGGAGCGGCTGACAATGCGCTCTGCGACCAGTGCCCATTGAACGATACGAAACCGGACAAGCTTTTGATTAAGGACTTGAAACGGCCTCACCAAGTAATTCCTGATCCGACAAAATGTCTTCTAACGCAAGGTCTGCTTTGCCTTGGTCCAGGAACGAGAGGGGGATGTGAAGCTCTATGCGTTAGGGCTAGGATGCCATGTACTGGATGTTTTGGGCCGCTTGACAGGGTAACGGATTACGGAGCCAAGACCGCGTCCTTCATCGCGAGCATCATAGATTTGCGAAACGAGGAAGCACTTGAAGATGCGATTGACAAGCTTCCAGACCCAGTCGGGACATTCTATAGATACACGCTCGGTGCATCCAGCCTCGGTGGCCGCGTGAGGAATGACAAATCATGAAAGAGATCGTGATCACACCAATAACGCGCCTTGAGGGTCACGGCAAAATAGTAGTCTGCCTGGATGACGATGGGAACTGCAAGAAGGCCTACCTACAAGTACCTGAACTTAGAGGATTTGAAAAGTTCGCGGAAGGCCGACATTCCGAGGATATGCCGCAAATAACCTCGAGAATCTGCGGCGTCTGTCCCATGGCACACCACATGGCCTCAACCAAATGCCTAGATGATCTGTTCAAGGTTGAGCCCCCCATAGCCGCCAAGAAAATTCGAGAGTTGATCTATAGCATTTTCATGCTGGAAGACCATGCCCTCCACTTCTACTTTCTAGGTGGACCAGACTTCATCGTAGGTCCCACAGCCCCCAAGGAAGAGAGAAACGTCCTGGGAGTTGTTTCAAAGGTTGGAAAGGAAACTGCGCTCAAAATAATCGAAATGAGAAAGACTCTCCGAAAGACGAACGAGATGCTTGCGGGGAGAACGATTCATCCAGTCATAGGCCTACCCGGAGGTGTCTCTCGACCCATCAGTCCTGCAGAAGTTGAAGAACTCAAGAAGATCGGAGACAAGGCGGTGGAATTTGCCCAGTTCACACTCAAAACCTTCAAGGACATCATTCTAGCCAGAAAAGACTACGTTCAACTAATCACCAGCGACGCCTACACGCACAAAACGTACTACATGGGATTAGTGGATGACCGGAACAAGGTAAACTTCTACGACGGAAAACTCAGAGTCGTCAACCCCTCCGGAAACGAATTTGCAAAGTTCGACGGTCGCGATTACCTCGACCACCTGGCTGAACACGTTGAACCATGGACATACGTCAAATTCTCCTACCTGAAGAACGTTGGATGGAACGGGTTCACAGACGGAGAAGACAGCGGCATCACAAGCGTTGCCCCATTGGCAAGGCTGAACGCTGCTGACGGCATGGCGACCCCCAGAGCACAATTGGCATACGAAGAAATGTTCGCCACACTCGGAGGCAGACCCGTCCACTACACCCTCGCAAACCACTGGGCCCGAGTAGTTGAAATCATCTACGCTGCAGAGCGATTGAAAGAACTGGCGAACGATTCACAGATAATGGATCCAGAAATACGACGCCTTCCCACCGAAGTTCCGACCTCAGGAATCGGAGTTGTTGAGGCTCCCCGCGGAACTTTGATTCATCACTACGAAACAGACAATCGCGGAGTAATAAGAAAAGCAAACCTGATGGTCGCAACGCAGCATAATTCCGCGAGAATCGCGCTCTCTGTCGACAAAGCAGCCCGCACTTTCGTGAAACAAGGGCAGGTAGATGATGGAATGCTCAATATGATCGAGATGGCGTTCAGAGCATACGACCCATGCCACGCATGCGGAACTCACGCACTTTCAGGATCAATGCCCTTCATGATTTACGTATACAATGAAGATGGAAAACTCAAAGAAACCATAAGGCGCAACATGCTGTGACGAACAAACCGTTAATTCTCTTTCTAGGCAACAGTATTTTGTCAGATGATCGAATAGGGCTAATTATTGGTGAAAAGCTCAGAGAGAGACTCGAATCCGAAGGAAATGAAGTGCAAGTTCTTGAGAAATCCGGCGTATCGTTAATTGATTATTTTGAAGGAAGAGATCACGTAATCATCGTGGACAGCGTGGAATCGGTCGGAAAGCGCGCCGGGGAGATTGTAAGCTTGACTCTCGATGACTTGTTACGCTATCCACCTATGAGTTCTCATTACCTTGGCCTCCCAGAGTCGATAAGGTTGATGAACTCACTTGGCCTAGAGCAACCGAAGCAGCTTCGAATTCTAGGTATAGTGGTTGACAATCCCCTAACGGTCTCAGAGAAGATCTCGGAGAACCTTGAGAATGCGCTGCCGAAATTGGAAACGGAACTTCACAGTGCTATTTGCTCAATGACTAGTTAAAACGTGTGAATGGTTTCGTCTGTGTGATTGAGAGATGAATCTTCTTGCGTGAACGACTGATTATCCCGGTAATTACCGCATATACGAAAGTGATGATAATTACTGCCCGCGTAATTGGCATGTTACTGATTAACGAAAGGCTCTGATTGAATTGCAGGAACTGAAAGTGGACGAAGACCTCGTCAGGCAACAATGTGGACTCCTCGTGAACGTTTGGGAAACCCTCAGTGAAGCGATGGTTGATCTCAAGAATCAAGGGTTGAGGATTCCACCCGAGATAGACACGTCTCTCAGAAGCACAAGATCTCTCCTCACCCTATGCCAAGAACATCAAAAGCTCTCGGACCTTGCAGCGAGTGAAATTGATTCGTATCTCGGTTTCTGCGTTGGATGCTGTGGTCAGGACATTGTAACGAGAGTCAAGTGCGAGATGCGTAATGTTGAGGACCGTCTTATCCTTCAAGCAATGAACGACCTTGGTACCGAGCCTGCCCTGAGACTCCAGCAGAGAACAGTCAAAGCATGGGAACCGTTGCGAGAGCGCATAATTACAAGAATCGAAACGCTTACTCACGCGCTCAAAGTAGAGAGAGATGTTGTTTCCGCCTATCAGGGAGTTGTAGAAGAGAATCTGTCTTACTGGCTTGGTGTGGAGGAGGACATCGCGGACAGTTTCACAAAGATGATGAACGCTGCCGAGAGCCAGAGGACGAAGTCAGCACTTGCCGATATTGTCACGGACACCAAGCACCATATCGAGGCGCTTGAATCAATACGAGAGAGTCTCAAGAAAATCCTCGCCGAGGATCAACGGCACGCAAGAGTTCTAGAGGGACTTACAAAAGAATAGCACATCTTGATCATGAGCCCTGAATATCCTTAAAGTAGTGTAATACCGCTTCAGAAAAAGTGGACTCGACGTTACCTAGTTTGATTAGTATTATCAATAACCGCCGCACAACCGGTCACCCTAGACGAATACTTGCAAATCGGAGATTAGCGATGGCTGAGCCTCCCACGGTTCCCTATACGGGTCAGAAACGACACAGGCTGCGAATACGGTCACTTGGCGAGATTACACTCCCGATTGTAAGAGTAAGTCCGGATCTTCACATCGCATCATTTGTGCTGATTGACAACTATGATCTTGTCAAGAAACTCTCAGAAATCTTGGCAAGACAAGTAGCTAAGTACAATCCCGAGTACCTGCTCTGTGTTGAAGCTAAATCATTGCCACTAACGTACGCAATCTGTGATCACCTCAACACTCTGTATCGTAGGAGACGAAAGAAAACCAGAGTGAAGTTTATCGTCGTTCGGAAAACCAAGAAGGTATACATGAAATCACCCTACTCTGTCACCATGAAATCAATCACGACTAGAGAACAACAGAAACTGTTCATCGACAAAATCGACGTCGCGAAACTGAGAAGACACAGTTTCGTGTTGGTAGACGATGTAATTTCCACCGGTTCAACAATCAACGCACTTCTCAGACTCTTGAAGAGAATCCGTCTCAGTCCCAGCGCCATCTGCACGGTTCTTTTTGAAGGTGAAACCGGTCCGGACAAAGTCGCCTATCCGCACAAAAGCAAGGTGCACGCGCTCGGCAGGATCCCGCTGTACGTGAATAGCTCTAAGCAATTTAAGCGGCGCTATGGAAAACCGGCTTAGGTCAGTCATATCCGAATCAAATAATATTGATTTTTGGATCGAACGATAGTGCTATCCGCCTAACAAGTGAGAGGCTGAACAAATGAGAGTCAGTCGAAACGAATGTGTCCTGCTGGTAGTTGACGTGCAGGATCGTCTCATCGGGACGATTGCTGAGCACGAAGCAGTTGTGGAGAATATCAGAGCATTGATCAGAACGTTTCAGGTTCTAAACATGTCCGTCTTGGCGACTGAGCAGGAGAAGCTTGGAGAGATTGTCCCGGAGCTTCGAGGCCTGTTATCTGACTCTCCGAAATTTCGGAAGCTTAGTTTCAGCTGTTGCGGTGATTCGGCGTTTGTGAGGAAGCTGCGACAAGTTCGGAAGAAGAATTTTATTGTGTGCGGTATTGAAACCCACATCTGCGTACTCCAGACGGTTCTTGACTTGCTGAAACGCCGTTATCATGTCCTGCTTGTAAGAGACGCCACTTCATCCCACGCCCCAATCGACCGGGACACAGCGGTAGAGAGGATGCGTAGCGCCGGAGCCGTCGTGGGAACAACTGAAGCAGTTATCTATGAGTTGACGGGAGAGGCTGGAACAGAGCAGTTCAGGAAGATACTGGAGATCGTGAAAGAGAGAAGAGGCAAGTCTTCATCTCGGCAATGATCCAAGTCTCAGTCGAATAAGTTGACAATTTCGGTTTGTGGCATTCCAGTGGACTGCTGTTAGGTAAGGCGGTGTTCTGAGTTCATCGGAAATCAAAGATTGGCTGGATTGTTCAGGGCTTTCGGTCCAGGGTGGCTAGTGATGATTGCGGATGTAGACGCCGCCAGCATAATTACAGCTGCTGAAACGGGAGCGCTGTATCATTACGGCCTGATTTGGTTGCTGCTGTTGCTCATTATTCCACTCTTCTTCATTCAGGAGGCGTCAGGGAGAATTGGGGTAGTCACTCACAAAGGCCTCGGAGAGATCATGAGAGAGAACTACTCCAGGAACACGGCTCTGATCGCCGCCGTCCCCATGGCCTTGACGGACGTGTTAACATACGTCGCGGAATACGTCGGAATAGCCATCGGTATGGGGCTATTCGGGATTCCACCCATCGTTTCAGTTCCTGTGGCGTACTTGCTACATGTATTACTCGTCTACAGGAGAGGATACTTGGTGATGGAGAAGGTAATGTTAGGGATTTCAGCAATTCTACTTCTGTCCTACATCGCATCATTGCTCATGCAAGGAGTGAAGAACTATTCTCCATTCTACTTCTCGCTTGCCCCGTCCTTTCTGTTCCTCATTGCTGCAAATGCTGGCGCAGTGGTAATGCCTTTCATGCCGTTCTACCAGGCCTCAGCAACCGCTGAAAAGAAGAATGGAACAGTCAAATCGTCCAGAATAGAAACGCTGGTTGGCGCAGTCGTAAGTGAGGTATTGATGATCATAATTGTGATCGTCAGCACCGATCTTGATCAGGGGCTGAATCTTCTTTCTCCCAAACAATTGGCCACCAGCCTGGCTGTGGCAGGCCAATATGCTCCGTTGCTGTTTGGAATCGGACTGGTAGCAGCCGCGTTCCTGGCCTTGACTGTCATCTCTTTGGGAAGTGCTTGGGGACTGGTTGAGGCGATAGGCTGGCCTCGGAGTCGCGCCTTCTGGGTTTACTTTGTTGAGTCAATCCCCGCAGTAATATTGACAATATTGCTCACAACGAGCCTTCTCGCGAGCATACTCAATTTGATGTTAGCATTCGTCTTTGTTTTGATCGGACCTGCGGTAATCATGGGACTCATAGCGTCGAATAAACACGTCATGGGGGAGCACGCTTCAAAAGGGGTCTGGAAAGCAGCATATTGGATCAATCTCGCATTCCTAGTCACACTGGGAGCTGTCGCAGTGGCGACTTCTCTGCTTTGAAACCTATTGTCATTCAGATTCTTTTTGTAGAAGCGCAGCCAACCAGCTCAGTATTCCGCGGTTAGCAACGTTCTCATGACCTTTCCGTATATGGTGACCTACCTAGTGGTCACGATCGTAACAACCTCGAAAAAGCGTTCTAAATATTCTTCCATTCCCTCGATGAACTCAGTATCAGTAACTTGTTCTCTTAGGCCAACCATGAAGTTATTGAAATAGCGGAACTCTTCAGCTGCTTCTGGATTGATACGACTCAGGAAAGTGTCGCTCTTGGCTTTTGCTCTCAGCTTGTTATCACCTATGCTATGTCTCTGCATGTTACTGAGGGCGAAGCAGTTGCTCAACATCATTGCCCCGTTAACCCATTGATCTCTTTGGACAGCACCCGTCTTGACAGGCTCTTCCTTGACCCACTCAACGAAGAACTCTTCAAGTTGTTTAGAATCGAACAATCCGCTCTCGCCGTTGACGAGCACTTTCATTGATATGTCATCAGCGTACAAATCCTGCACATGGTTTATGACCTGATCCAGGATTTCTCCCCGGTAGTCAGCATCGAGTTTATGCTGATTGCTGAAGGAACCGGCGAGGTGGGTGATTATTCGTTCGTTATGAGAAGGGTGGTTGGTGATGTTCCGGTAGACGTGCGATAGCTCGTGGGCGAGTAAGCCCTTCAGCATTCCAGACTTGACGGAGAAACCTGAGACCACAATCGTGTGTCCCTGTGGCTGGCGAGAGGTATATCCCATGAATGGAAGCTTTTCGTCGACAACGACACTAACCTCTTGATCAATAACGAAGCCTGCATGCTTCATCATGTCCAATGTGTCTTTCAGCGCCTCGCTACCAATCCTCTGGCTCACGTTTTGACCACCCGATATTCAGGTAGTTTTAAGACTCAGATTTGAGCACGTCCGCATTTATCGTTAGATGGACATTGCAGCTGCTCGCCGAGCATGCGCTGAAAATGCAAGCATAGCTTGTACAGCTTCACGATCGGCTCCCGTGCCAGTGATGGAGGAGGAAACTGTGATTGTGATGACATCAGATGATCGAGCTGCTTTCTCCATTTCTTAGTTGTCTTTACCTTGTTAATTGCATGGAGTCCCTTAGAAATCTCCCAAGGCGTTGTATTTGCTTCGTTGGCCAGATTTCTAACGCTTTCTAGGTACCGCGAAAATTCCGCGGGCGTGAATCCCCCGCCGCTGCTGTCTTTCCTGGTAACGTCGAAGCCAAGATCCGCTAGGGCATTCCATGCATGCAGTTCCAATGGCGCATAGTTCTCCGGATAAGTTAAGGTGAGTATCAGCGATGCAAGCACGGGCCCTATTCCCGGAGTTCTGCACATGAAGTCGATTCGCGCGCCTTCTTCACGTATACTGTAGGCCTCCCTCAAGCGTCCCTCAACCTCTTGGTAGTTCCTTTCGATTCTCGACATCAACGGATGCAGTTGTTTCCAGTGGGCGATAAGCTCTAAGTGAGATTTGGTCCACATCCTTGACCCTTGTCGAACTTCTCTCCCAACACTGAGCAGACGGGAAGTCTGTGAGGATGCGGCAGGCGAATCCAGCCTATCGAATAATGTGCGGTACAATTGAAACTCATTCAGGAAGCTGACTGTTTCCTGAGTTAGCTTACGCACTGTTCTATTAGCTGTCGTCGGCAAGTTAACTTTCAATATATATCCAAAACCTGTTTCGATGGAGCGGTCAGGCAGTTCGCGGCAGATTTCTAGCGCTTCATGGCTCTTTCGAATAGCGGTATGGCGATGGTCATTGTTAGAAACGTGTAGACGATGAGTATGATAATGTCGGGCACGATGGCGGTTAGGCTGGCGTTTAGAATGATCACCTTGCGAAGCGCATCTGCCGCGTAGTAGAGTGGCAGTCCTTTTCCAACGTACTGCATCCATACTGGGAGTTGGTCGATCGGGAATAGGATGCCGCTGATGAACATCATTGGGAACTGGAGTATAATTGTCATCATCTGAGCGGTTTCTTGGTCGGGAGCTATAGCAGTCAAGATTATGCCTACGCCGACGAAGCTTGCTGTTCCAAGTAGCAAGACGATGAACATGATGAATGGGCTACCGTATATTTGAACTCCGAAGAGTATTATGGATAATCCGAGGATGAGAAATCCTTGGATGAGTCCGCGTACGGTTTGCGCCGCCACCTTACCGAGTATTATCGATACGTGAGGAATTGGCGAGGAGAGGAGTCCGTCCATTGTTCCCTGCTCTTTTTCGCGGGAGATGGCGGTTGCGACTCCTTGGAGGGAGCCGGTGATCACTGTTAGTGCCATGAAGCCTGGTGCCAGGAATTCGAACGAAGAAGTGATGCCGCTGATAAGAGGTATCCGCGTAACAGAGATGGGCTGCAAGATGAAAGCAGGATTAACTCCGCCGCCCGCCATACTGTTGATATTTTGTGCGGACATGCTTGAACCAATGATGCTGAAGACAGCGGAGATTTCAGATTGAACCACAGATGCCGTTGTCGGGTTTGTTTCGTCGACGGTCACTTGGACGGTAGCGGGCTGTCCACCGGCAAGAGCATCGCTGAAGCCTTGAGGAATGACTATGATTCCTTTGAGGTTTCCTTCCACAAGTTGAGTGCGGGCAGCTTGGTAGCTGGCGCTTTCTGAGACAGTGAATAGACGTTGCTGTCCGGAAATCTGGATGAATTGGGAAGCAACTAAGTTCGCCATTTGCCCATCATCCATCTGCACTAGAGATACCGGGAGGTTTGGGAATGCGGTGCCGATGTTACCTGTCGTTGGGTTGGATTTTGGTGTTGGCGGATAAATGAAGCCGAACATGCTCATCAACAGGATTGGGAATAGGATGAAGAAGAAGAGCAGCATTTTGGATCTCCAGAGGTCCAGTAGGTCGCGGCGGGCTATGCTGGCCGCTACTGCCCAGCCTTTTACTTCTGCCACTTTACATTCGCCCCATTGCTGTTCTCATAGGGACGCGGTCGCTGGCGGAGTCACGAAGGTCCCGGCCGGTGAGTTCGAGGAAGACATCTAGCAGACTGTTGGTCTTGTACCTATCCTTCAGCGTCTGAGGCGTGTCAACAGCCATGATTTTGCCATGGTCGATTATGCAGACTCGGTCTGAGAGTTCGTCAGCTTCGTCCATCATGTGCGTCGTTAGGACGATGGTGTGACCGCGTCCTTTCAACTCCTTGACCAGGTCTCTGACGAAACGTGTGCTTTGCGGGTCTAGAGCTGTCGTTGGCTCGTCGAGGAAAAGGATGTCAGGGTCGTGCAGGATTGCCCGTATCACGTTTACTCTCTGTCTCATCCCGCTCGAGTAACCTCCAACTTGCTTATCCTTGAATTGGGTAAGCTTTACCATATCCAGCAATTCCTCGGATTTCTTTCGCAACGCATTCGGCTCAATCCCGTATAGGCTGCCGAAGAACATCAAGTTCTCGAGAGCTGTTAGTCTCGGGTACATGATCAGCTTCTCAGAAACGAGTCCAATTCTTTTTCGGACTTCATTCGCTTGGTGGACAACGTCGTATCCGTTGACACTAGCGGTTCCGAATGTGGGTGAGAGCAGTGTGCAGAGCATTCGTATGGCTGTGCTCTTGCCAGCTCCGTTTGGGCCAAGGAACCCGTAGATTTCTCCTCTTCGGACGCTGAGGTCTATATGGTCTACCGCGGTAAAATTGTTGAATTGTTTCGTTAACTGATGCGTCTCAATTGCATAGTTCGAGAAGGCGCTCCGCGTACCGCCCATTTCTACTTCTTCCATAACCATGAGTCTCCAATTTCACCTATATGCGATCATTCTCTGGGGCATGTTTATATCGATTCGATACTATCGGCTCGATAGAGAGGCTATGTACTTTAATATATCGATGGACCATGATTCATGGGGATGAAGTGTGGCCAAGGTTTTTCAGACGGGGCCATACGAGCGCATGTTCTTCTTGGTTATGAAGGAGGGCCCAGCGTATGGGTATGAACTAGCGGAACGTTTTAGGAAAATGACGGGAGGCCACATCCGCGTGAGCTATGGAACGATATACCCATTTCTACGTCGCATGGAACGAAAAGGCATCATAAGATCCAAAAAAGATGCATCAAAAGGGAGAGTGTATTATGAGCTTACCCAACGCGGCAGACAGGTCCAGAAAAGAATATCGAAAAAGGTCAAGGAATCCCACAAAGAATGGGACGAGAAATTGCTCGGTATCTTAGAAACGTATGCGCAGGTGTTCGGGCGCAGGGCACTCAGAGACTTGCTGAAACGCGTTTAGAATTTCAGATCGTCCCACAGGAGTTCTATAGTCGATTTGGAGCCCAACCAAGTGGACCTCCTGTCAAATGTTCGAAGATAAGTTAATCTACGGCTCTGAGCGGCGCTACTTCCTTCAGAGGTTATTTCTCGTATGACTTCTCGATCCGGAGAAAAGAATGGAAAGAGATCAGGCTCGGGGCGAGGAAGGGGACTCAGCTTGGGTGAAAAAGTTGCTATTCCGGTGATTTTGATACTAGCGGTTTGGGCGGCCTATTCTTTCTCTCAACCTTCGCACGTAACCAGCCTGCCTCAAACGAGCCTGGTCTCAACTGTGACTTCAAACAAATCTGGCGCTCCGGATTTCACTCTGCCGGTTATAGGAGCGAACGGTCCGACTGGGCAGCAGGTCTCGTTATCGTCTTTTCGCGGGAAAGTTGTTCTACTGGAATTCATGGAACCTTGGTGTCCGCACTGTCAGAACAACGAGCCGACCCTTGAAAGTCTCTACAAGCAGTTTGGTTCTCAAAATGTTGTGCTCATATCTGTAGCTGGTCCGTGGCAAGGCGCTACGGCAAGTGACACTGCGAAGTTCATTCATGACTATGGGTCAAGCTGGACCTATTTGTATGATTCTTCAGGATCAGTCATGAACACCTACGGGGTCAATGCTACACCAACTTTCTTCATCATAGGAAAGGACGGTTCAGTTATTACTACACTTCAAGGCGAACAAACCTACGATACGCTAGCAGGTCTCATTGCTCAAGCGTCAGGTTGAAACGATCAATTGTCATTATCTAGGCCCCAATTGGCAATAATCATTCTCGCTCTGGCGGGAGTGGGCGTCGCAGGCTATCTCACCTGGTATGAAATGGTCGTTCCTGAGGGTGTTTGCCCGATCAACATGCCATACATATCTTGTTCCGCAGCGCTGACAAGCCAATACTCAAGAATTGGCGGAATCTCCGTTGCCTCATTGGGACTTGCATGGTTTCTAGGTGCAGTACTGCTCGGGGTACTCGCCGCTGAGAACAAATCGTACCTGAAATTGCTATTCGCTTGGTCAATTATTGCTGTGATCGGCGTAGTGATGCTCTTCCTTACCGAGGTCCTTTTGTTGGGTGAAATCTGCCCCCTGTGCTCTTCAGCTCACGTTTTGGGTCTAACTATCACAGCAATTACGAGTAAGCTCTGGATGAATCAACGCATGAGCAAGTCGTAAGCTCCATCTTAAACGTAAGACAACTGCTTCCTTCAGCAATTCATGCGAGTGGAGGGTTCTTAATGGAGAAAATTGGCATTGAGCATGTACCTCTGAAAGCAAGGCACGGAAAGACTAGCCAGCTCTTCACTTTGTGGTTGGCATCGAATCTCACGATTGCTGACTACGCTCTAGGATTCCTACCCGTAAGCTTGGGCGTACCCTTGCCATCTATGATCCTGGGTCTTCTCGTAGGCAACATTCTTGGTAGTCTCTTCCTCGCCGTAGCAGTTGCCATGGGGCCGAAAATGGGACTGCCCCAAATGTTCATTTCAAGATGGAGCTTCGGTAGAAAGGGCAACTACCTGTTCGCCGCCCTGAACTGGATAAGTACAGTGGGCTGGTTCACGGTAAACGTCATACTCGGAACCTTCGCTCTCCAGACACTCTTTCCTTCAATGCCGCTTATCGTTGGCGCAGCTCTCACCGTTGTCGTTGAGGTACTCTTAGCGATCTTCGGGTATGACATAATCCATGGCTTCGAGAAGATCATGGCAATCCTTCTTGGCGGTCTGTTTACTTTCGCCAGTCTCATTATTGTCGTGCAGCATTATGCAGCTATTTCATCGTATTCCCCGAAGTCCGTTGGCGGAAGCGGTCTCGCTATACTTGCGATTACACTTGCAGCAGCGTTCTCTTATGTAATGAGTTGGTCACCTTATGGATCGGACTACTCAAGATACCTTCCCGAAAAGACCCCGTACAGAACTTCAATACTGAACTCCTTTCTGGGAGCGTTCATCGGCTCTTTTTGGCTTGAGCTTCTAGGCGCCTTCGTCGCCATCATAGCGCCGTCTGCTTCAAACTCGATCTCTGCGTTGCCCGTCGCGTTTGGAGTACTCGGCATACCTATCGTTGTCGCCATAATACTTGGCGGCGTGGCTGCTAACGTGTTAAACATCTACACGAACGCCCTTTCAGCTCTCGTTCTTGACATCAAGACAAAGAGATGGATACTCGTCGTTCTTGGAGGTTGTTCAGGTCTTCTCTTAGCGGTGTATGGGGCGGCAGACTTCGGACGATTCTACCAACAGTTCCTTCTGCTCCTAGATTACTGGATCACTCCTTGGCTTGGAATCATCGCGATCGATTTCTTTGTGCTGAAAAGGACATCCTTCTCAAATATGAGCCGGATACCGGGTTTTTCATGGCGAGCTATTGCCAGCTACCTAATCGGAGTCTTGATTTCGATCGCGTTCATACCCTCAATTGGTTATTTTGGATTCACTGGTCCTCTTGCGCCACTAATGGGAGGGGCTGATTTCAGTTACTTCGTTTCATTCCTAGTCTCTGCAGCCTTGTACTATCTGATAAGTCGCAAATAACGAGATCAACTCGTTGAGGGTCAGAATCTCTCCCATCCTTTCATGATTTATCCTTCTTCAACAATGTGTCCTAGGTACCGGGCTGCATGATCATGAAGAGGTTGGGACTTTCCTTCAGTTGGAGAGACAAGTCGCTAAGAGATATCGTGAGTTGTTGCCAAGTCGCGGAGGATGCTGGACTCGAATCGGTTTGGATTTCTGAGGCGTGGGGGAGAGACGCCTTTGTGGCTTTGGCAGCTATCGCAAACGCCACACAACGAATCAAACTAGCAACAGGAATTGTTAACGTGTACTCTCGAAGTCCGGCAGCAATAGCCATGGGAGCCGCGACGCTTGAAGAACTCGCAAACGACCGCGTAATGCTCGGACTAGGGTCAAGCGGGTCAATGGTGGTGGAACGCTGGCATGGAGTGCATTTTGAACAGCCTTTTACGAGGCTTCGTGAATCGATCACAATAATTCGACAAATTCTGTCCGGAGGCGCAGTCAATCTCCAAGGCAGAATCTTTCATGTGAGCGATTTCCGATTGGCAGTACAGCCACCCACTCGCAAGATTCCAATCTACCTCGCCGCCCTCGGCCCCAGGATGCTGAGATTAGCTGGGGAGATTGCTGACGGCGTATTGCTCTACCTTTGCCCTCTCTCGAACATACGGGAGGCCATGACTGAGATCCGAAAAGGAGCTGAACAGGCAAAGAGATCCTTTGGGGATGTTGATGTGGCTGCGTTCCTGCCTACCTTTGTTTCCGAGAGAGGCGAGGAAGCGCGGTTCGTTGTCGCGAAGGTAATCGCATATTATGTTGGGGGAATGGGAACGTATTATCACCAAACGGTAAGCGAATCCGGATTCAAGACTGAAGCCGACAGCATTCGAGCTGCGTGGCAACGAGGAGATAGAGTCGCGGCCACCAAGGAGGTAACTCAACGGCTGATCGACTCTGTGGCGCTGGCGGGAGCTCCTGACGAATGCCGAAAAAGACTGGAAGAATTCCGAACAGCTGGCGTAAGTCTGCCTATCCTATCATTTTCTATCGAAGATCAAAACGCACGCCAGACTGTTTCTGAGGCAATCAAGACTTTGGCTACAGAATAGGCCAACGATACGACGCGGGAAGATGCGTTATGGTAACATTTGCAACGCTCTGCTATCTTAGACATGGAAACAAGATTCTGCTTCAGCGCAAGGCACAAGGGCTCTTTGGTGAAGGAAGATGGAACGCCCCCGGAGGTAAGATGCTAGCAGGAGAACTTCCAGAAAAGGCAGCTGCGCGCGAGATGCTTGAAGAGACGGGGCTCAGAGTAAGCGGTGTACGGTTCAACGGAATCTTGAATTTCTATCTCGGCGATTCCAAGGAACTGGATCAAACCGTTTTCGCATTCTCGTGTAAGAAGTTCACAGGCAAGATGAGAGACAGCAGCGAGGGAGGGCTCAGGTGGTTTTCAGTTGACGCTATCCCCTATCGTGAAATGTGGCAGGACGATCGAGTGTGGCTTCCGTTACTGCTTGATGGTAAGAGTCTCGTGGGAGACTTCTATTTCACAGAGGACTACAAGGAGTTCATAAGCCATGAGATTCACCAAACAAGTTTCGCCGACATCGCAGCCAGCCATACAGGCCGACCCAGAACACGCTGAATATGAATAGGAATAGATCCAAACACTCGATTTCATCCAGTCAATATCTGTAAGGGGCCTTGAGAGCGCAACCAGTTGCAGTATGCCCAAGCCAAAGTAGCTCACAAGCCCCGGCTTTACGAGGTCATAGTCATTCTACTTGACTGAGTGAATAGCAAAGACGCTGAAGATATTGATTGGATTGACGCTGTTTCCGATCAGTATCTCGCATTGGCGAGAGAACTATTTTCAGAGTAGCAGTTGTAGATGTCGGATCAAGCTGCTATAGTCGCCTGAGACAAAGTAGAGTAGGGCGAACATGAGTGGAATATGTTGCTCAAGTTTCTTGATGAGAGGGTGCATCTCTGTTTCGTCCTTGTGTATATGTGTAGTACAAAAACACGAATATAAGCGTACAGTCCAAACCCAACATACATGTGCACCGCCATGCAATCCCATCCATACAAGAGCACGTGAATATTGCAAAGATCAACGAAAGGTCCTGATCAGCAAGATCCACCTGTCAATTCGCGAACAATGAAGCTATGAATCCGACTCTGACATTCACATAACGGCGGATGAGCCTTGGAGGTCACCGTTCTAGAAGCCATTAGATCGTTGCGAAGTATGCGACGTCTGAAGCCCGATCCAGTCGAGCCTGAAAAGATACGCTTGATTCTTGAAGCAGCTGGGAAAGCGCCTTCGGGTGGGAATTCTCAACCCTGGGAATTCATCATTATCACAGATTCTGCAGTGAAGGAGCGACTTCGCGAGTTGACGGTGCAAGGGCTTGAGGCTTATGCAAAATCCAACCTGCGAATTCCGAAAAATGCGGTCACCGAATTTCTGTCCCCCACAAATCCTGTAGCATCAATGGCTCAGAACACGGACAAGGTCCCAGTTCTAATTCTCGCCTGCCTCAATACGAAGCGCGCGAAGAGGCTCGGTGATGAATGGGGATGGTTGGAGGAGCAGGCGAACTGGGCTTCGGTGTTTCCTGCCGTTCAGAACCTGCTTTTGGCAGCGCGGGCCCTTGGACTTGGCACCGCTGTCTCAGTATTTCCGTTGTTCCGCCTGAAGGAACTCAAACTGCTCAGACTTCCTGACTTCGTTAAACCAGGGGTCTTAGTCTATGTCGGCTATCCTACCTCGCGATTCAGCGAACCAAAGAGAATGCCCATAGAAGCTTTCATCCATTCGAATGCTTGGTGAGGTTCTGAGGATGGATGAAGTTCAACCTTAGGATGAATTTTCATGTCCACTTTCTGTATGCAGTGTACAAGTGAGAATGCTATGCTTGGCTTTGAAGCGTCTGTGCAGGCCAAGCGTTAGGCCTGTGGCTGTTTAGCGTTACAGAATGGGCAGATCGAAGTTCCCAAGGATAATTGAGCACCGCACTGCACACAATACCCAACCTGCCCCGACATGACTGGACTCACTCCAGGACTCTGGCCCGAAATTTGACTCAGTTCAAGCTCCTGTCTTGTACGAATACTCTTGACAAGATCTCCTTGAGTTACTATGCCTAGCAGTCGGTCGCCCTCGACAACCAACATTCTGCCAACCTTGTTGCGCGCCATTTTCTGCATAGCGTCAAGCACGGTCAGGTTTGGTTGGACAGTTATTGTGCTTTCGTACGGAATCATAGCATCTCTTACCGTCTCAGTTTCCCAACGGTCCTTTGGTGTGGATCGGACGGATTGCAATGTGATCAAGCCCAGTATTTTTCCATCTTTGACTACAGGGTAGCCTCCGTGGGGGTGAACCAGGAAGTAATACCCTACCACTTGTTGAAGAGTCATGTCGGGGGGGACAGTCAACACGTTCTTGCTCATGATGTTGCCAACGGTAACACCAGTCATGGTCTCGCTAAGCAGTGTCTGCCTGAGGCTTGTCTCGGCTCCGGATCTGATGAACCAGCCCAGCACGATAATCCATATTCCGTCGAAGAAGTCTCCGTAGATTATGGACACAAATCCTCCCAGCATCATGACCACCGAAAGGCCCTCACTGACCCGTGTTGCAGTCCTTGTAGCTCCGACCAGATTCTTCGATCGCTTCCAGAGGCTACCGCGAAAGACTCTGCCGCCATCGAGCGGAAAGGCAGGTAGCAAGTTAAACACGCCTAGTACAGTGTTGATCAAGGCTCCATAACCGAGCGTAGCCGATACTGCGACCGGGGTCATGGCGAACTTGGATAAGTACCATAATCCTCCCAACACGCCTGCAATCAGAAAACTCATCAATGGCCCTGCCGCAGCCATGCGGATCTCCAATCCAGGATCTTGGGGTTCCTCCGTCATCTCAGAGACTCCACCGAAGAAGAAGAGCGTGATTCTAGCTATTGGCAAACCGTTCTTCTTCGCAACGTAGGAGTGCGAGAGTTCATGCACCAATACCGAAGCGAAAAGAATTATCGCCGATGTGATGCCGATCGCCCAGTAAGTTGCCAGATCAAGACCAGGGTATTGCTGAGGCATGTAGCCGCGAGCGAGTGACCACGCTATCAAAGCGAAAACGATCCATAGCGTGTAATGAATCCTGACCGGGATTCCCATGATTCTTCCGAGTTTAATTGACACTGTAGACCACTTGGAGCGACTATTTCATGCGAGAGCTTGATTCGCTATAGTAAATGTCTTGCTCTCATCCGCTGAAGCAGCCGGTGTGAGGAGATGTGTCTGTGAGCGGTGTTCCGTTCAACTTTCCGAATTGTTTTTCTCGCCAGTCTTTATCTGTCGGATCGTTCTCGCTAGTCTGCGGTGCAACATGTTGAAGCTCTTCACCGTAGGTCCAGTTGCCTGTTACCCTGAAGTGCTTGAGGCCATGGGACACCAAATGTACAGTCACCGGAGCAAGGAATATTTCGACCTGCACTACGAAACTGTCAGACTACTACAGGACGTCCTTTCAACCAAGAGCGAAGTCTTCCTCTTTTCCAGCACTGGATCGGGATTCATGGAAGCTTCAGTAAGGAATTGTGTCCGAAAGAAAATGCTTTGCTGCATCAACGGTAGCTTTGGCGAGCGCTTCGCTGAAGTGGGCGAAGCCAACGGGAGAGTCGTTGAAAAGTTGGCACCACCTCTCGGTGAACCAATAATGCCCGCGGATCTAGATGAGACGTTAACAAAGAATCCTGATGTGGAGGCCGTAGCCATAACGCACAATGAAACAAGCACGGGCCTAATCAATCCCTTGAAAGAACTCGTCGGCATCGCGAAGAAGCATGGCAAGATAGTCTTTGTCGACGCCGTTAGTTCCATGGGAGGAACCGAGATCAAGGTGGACGAGTGGGATATCGATGTCTGTTTCTCAAGTTCGCAGAAGTGTTTCGGAGTTCCTCCAGGCTTAGGAATTGGAAGCGTCAGCCAGAAGGCTCTGAATCTATCCGCGACCGCGGAGAACAAAGGATGGTACTTTGACTTCAAACTCTGGGAAGAGGATCAGAAGAAAGGTCGAGGGACGCCAGTCACGTCAACGATTCCACAAATCGCAGGAATCAACACGTGCCTCAAAATGATCGACAAGAAGGGAGGTAAACAATGGTATTTTGGTCTCTACAAGAAGCGAAACGAGAAGATAAGACAAGGAATAGAGAAACTCGGTCTATCAACATTCCCTAAGAGAGGCTACGAGAGCCCCACCGTGAATTGCATCAATGCACCTGCGGGTGTTGAAGGTGGTACCATCTATGAGAAGATGCGCGAAAAGGGATTCGAGCTGGCTGAGGGATACGGCCCTCTGAAAAAGAGAACCTTCAGAATTGGAAACATGGGTTACATCGAAATGGACGATATCGATCTAATGCTCAAGGCTCTCGGAGATGTTCTCTCACATTAGTACGACCTCAATGTGATTCGCCATGAACTCCAACATACCTGAGAAAATATTCTTCACAAAAGGCGTAGGCGTCCATAAAGAGAAACTGGCGAGCTTCGAATTGGCACTCCGAGACGCCGGAATAGCAACATGCAATCTCGTTTTCGTCTCGAGCATCATCCCTCCCGGCTGCGTAGTCATGCCGAAGGAAAAGGGCTTGAGTCTTTTGAAACACGGTCAAATCATATTCTGCGTCATGAGCCGAATCGATACGAACGAGCCCAACAGGTTGATGGCTGCAGCCATTGGAATGGCCTTGCCGAGCGACGTGAGCGTGTATGGTTATCTTTCCGAACATAAATCGTACGGCGAGACCCAAGATAAAGCCGGTGATTACGCGGAAGATCTCGCTGCCTCAATGCTCGCATCAACCTTGGGCACGTCGTTCGATGTCGAAAACGCATGGGATACCAAGCAAGAGATATGGAACATATCAGGCAAAAGGGTCACAACTCGAAACGTCTGCCAATCCGCTGAAGGAAACAAAGACGGGTTGTGGACAACCGCCATCGCGACCGCTGTAATGATGTAAACAAGGCTCAGAACAGAGCTAGAATCGAACGTGCGTCGTCGAGGTCACGCTAATTCTAGCTATTAATGACATCCACGATAATGTAGACGGTTTTCCAAAGGGCACGTGTGACGATAGTCAATTGAAATCCTGATCTTGTGGTAATCACTGTAACTAAGCCCCGGGCAGCGTGAGAATTACTGATCTGTCACTCATTTCAATTTTCGGAGAGAAACCTATCTGCGTAAACATCTCTGTTACATAGTGAACTAGGAAAATGGACCAGTTCAATCCAAAGTCATGAATAAGCGTCATGACGCGTCCGTGCATGTCGAGCGTTTCGCTAAACTCGAAAAGTTGAGCATAAGATGCCAGCGATCGGATGTGGCCTATGAAAGCTTCAAGATCTACTCTGCCGCTTTTTGCCGTTGCGAAGGCTTGAGGTATGCTGCTCCCGGCAGTCTTTGCGACATTTATGAGTTGATCAACATCGGCAGCCAAAAGGATCCCCCGAAAGGGTGCGCTGCTAATTTTCACAGTCTTGATCTTGCGCGCGAACCGATCAAACTCGGCATATTGCTTGAGAATCTGATTCACAAGGGTGTTTGGGGTAACGTTCAGCGAAGCTGCCTCGACTTCAACCGCCCTGATCGCTGATTCGTCTATGCGGAATGACTTGGGAACAGTCCTGGATTTTCTCCTATCAACAGGCCGCGGCATTTCAGATCAAAGCTTGTCATTTCTGGACATTTGGCTGTTAAGGTTGTGGGGTGTGATAGAGAAGCAGATCGATCTGACAAAGGTCGACTTTAGATACTCTCGAACAAACTAGTTGAGCTAGTGACCGTGTTATGGCAGTTGATCCTATCTGCAAAATGAATGTCTCTGAAAGCGATGCGAAATACACTAGCATGCGCAACGGAACCAAATACTACTTCTGCTCGGCAGCTTGCAAACAAGAATTCGAGAAGAATCCGACGAAGTATGTCTAAGTCCCTATCCGGCATCCGGATCTTGTAATCGCTTTGTGCTCAGTGGGCGTTCCCCTTTGGGAAAGTGCATCTGAGCGGGCTGCGCAATACTCTGCAGAGCATAGTGTGCACCCAACTTAAGACATCAAATTGATGGCGCTAAGCAGAATGGGAATGGCGATGGCTGATTCAAACGGTTTCACCCAACCCTTAATTCAAAGGGTTCTCACACTTCATTGCAGAATTTGGAGCGAATTCGAATGAACAAGATACCTCCGCTCGCGCTTCTGTTGGTCGCGTTAGGTCTTGGAAGCCTAATCGTGGGATTGGTGTACACTGCTTACAATGTTAGCTCGAATACAAGCTGGACTTTGCAGAGACAAACCCAGCAAGGAATGATGGGGGGATTGTACCAACAACCCCAAAATCAATCTAGCTCTCCGATCTTGCTTGACCAGGCAAAAACAATCGCCCAGCAATATCTTTCCTCAACACAGAACCCCAACTTGGCGATTAAGGAAATCATGGAATTCCAATACAACTTCTACATTATCTACTACGAGGACACCGGAATCGGAGCCTTCGAGATGCTGATCTGGAAACAGATCCCCCCATCTGGAACAATGGGAGGAGGAATGGGCATGGGCAACCGAATGATCGTAGGGGTCATCACGCCCGAACCCGGACCAAACATGATGTGGAACACAAAATACAGCAATATGGGGCAAGGCATGAATGGCAACCCAAACAAGCCCACAACAACCATGACCATCACCAAAGACAAGGCGCTCCAAACTGCCCAGACATACTTGGACACTAACCTGAACGGGGCTAAGATAGAGGATGCAATGCAATTCTACGGCTATTACACGATCGACTATATGGTAAGCGGAAAGATCGCAGGGATGCTCAGCGTCAACGGAAATACAGGGCAGGTTTGGTATCACTCATGGCATGGCGCATTCGTGCAGGAAATCGAATTCAATTAACACTGGAGGTGAAAAAAGAAAATGGTAGATGAAGAGAAACCAACAGCCGCCTTTCTGCTTTCACTGGTCGCAGGCATTTTCATCCTACTCGGCGCTGCATTGGTGTCACTAATGGGCTTCGGGTTCATGGGCATGATGAACCGCTTCGGGAATGGCGGACGGGGCTACGGTATGATGAGCCAAGGTTTTGGCATGATGGGATACGGTTTCGGAATACTGGCAATCGTAGGGCTAATCTTCGGAGCCATCGTCATAATCAGCGCTTACATGTTGAATAACAAACCCAAAGAACACACAACTTGGGGCACTTTGATCGTGATCTTCTCAGTGATCAGCATATTCGGCAGTGCAGGCGGCTTCGGTGTCGGATTGATACTCGGCATCATAGGCGGCGTGCTGGCCATAACTTGGAAGCCACTTGAAGCAAAGAAGTAACCCAACCTAAGAGAACCCCTTTTTCTTGGGAATTCTTGTTTAGCAGCGTGTACTCCCTAATCCAGACTTGGCTCAGCGTTCTATGAGTCGACGCTGAAAGATTAATCTAGAGCGGGCAAACCTTAGCATAAGCTTCACAGAACAAGGTGCCATGAATTGCCCATCAAGAACGGCGACTTCCTGCTCATCAACTATACCCTAAAGGTCAAGGAAACGGGGGAGACCGTGAACACCACGATTGAGAGCGTAGCCAAAGAGAAGAAACTCTATCATGGTGAGGAAAAGTACGAACCATTCTTCGTGGTAGTGGGTGAGGGTTGGGTTCCCAAAGGTTTGGATGAAGCCTTTGCAGGATTCGAGTTAAGCAAGCCAACCCCAATCGAACTTCCACCAGAGAAGGCCTACGGAGAACGTGATCCGAAGAAAGTGCGCTTGGTCCCTCTTCGGAAATTCACATCGGAGGGAATGAATCCCGTTCCAGGTTTGCAGGTCAATATAGAGGGCAAATCGGCCCTGGTCCGAGCGGTAGGTGCTGGTCGAGTTCAAGTCGACTACAATCACCCCTTTGCCGGAAGAACCCTTGAGTACGATGTAACGATCGAGAAGGTCATCGAATCCGATGAAGAGAAGGTAAAGAGCCTCCTTCACAAGCGACTACCTACAGTGGAGCAGGAAAAGTTCAATGTCAGCATTGGAGATGGCAAATTGCAGGTTGAAATTCCTGAAGAAGCTTTCTTCCTCGAAGGATTGCAGGTAGTCAAGCAGACAATTACGGCGGATATTGGCAAGTTCTTCCCGAAAATTGAGGCTGTTACTTTCATCGAGAACTTCAAGAAGCCACCTCCCGTTCCACCTGCAGCTGCGGAAGTACCTGAGACGACAGCGCCAACAGTGGCACCCTCTACTTCGACCTAGAGCGCTTCGTTGATTCGACCTGGGTCTACCCTCAGGTCCATATCAACAAAAAGAATGAACTTTCGGTCTGAATAGTTAGAAGTGCTCAGATGAAGAGCTGACTGACGCATTCTGCCCGTGTTCTTGCGTGAATGGAAGTACGCTCGGATCGGGAGATTACCTGATTCTTCGGTACCTGTTCATGGTGTGCGTTTGCCATGCATAGCTCCGCAACTTGCTCGAAGCACCGAAACCGCATGCAGAACATCTCTTCCATCTTACGTGGTACGAATGACGTCCACAGCGCCTACATCGAATGTGAGTCTTGGAGCGTCCGCGCCTTCCGAAAGAAGCTGTACCCTTAGTCAATCCCATCAGCTCTTAGAAAACTTGTTAGGTTGAGTGTTTCACTACCTCTTAGGGGGCGGCGAGACTAATACTACGTTGTCGCCTCTGACGATTATCGTACCGATATTTCTGGTGTTCTCGGGATTCGAAACATCCTCTGCGTCCTCCAAAACCAAGTTCATGTGCTGGTCGTAACTGTACAGTTTTCCTCGAATAGTACGGCTACCCTTCAGTTCCACGAGAACGATCTTGCTCAGGCTCTCTTGGAAGATCTTGTCAGCAACTGCGGACATTGTGCTTTCTGACCTAGCTTTGTAATTGCATTTACCGTACAGGAACGCCCTAAATTAAAGCTTAGGCTGACCGCATTTCCTAGTTCCACAGACAAGCACAGACGAAGTCATGGGTAACGAGAGGTTCCTTCGATGTTAAGTATCAATTAGTGAGGTTAGAAGGTCGATGTACCTTTGCCCACGAGGCTTCATCTGAAAGATAAGGAGGTTCGGCAGCTGCTTAAGGAGTTTGTAGAAAAATATCCATCAGTCGAGCGTTCGCTGAGGTCGGCTGAGAATTTCGAGGAGCTTTCTGTTGACAAAAGTTCAGTTTTTTTCGTGGAGGGGGCCCCTCTGATTCTGCGAACGGAGGGAGGCCTTCTTCCATCATTGAAGTTTGACGAGTTGATTAACGACCTGCCAAAGATTGTTGTGGATATGGGTGCGGTCGCTCATGTGGTCAACGGTGCCCAGATAATGCGGCCAGGCATCAAGCAATTCGACAATGATTTTGCTAAGGGAGATTTGGTGGTCATCGTGGATGAGAAGTTCGGCAAGAAAATTGCACTAGGACTCGCAGAGATGGATTCTCAAGCCATGAAGTCTCTCAGCAAGGGGAGGGTGATAACGAACCTCCACTACGTAGGGGACGAGCTTTGGAAGTCGTTCACTGCGTAAATCATTCAATGGGTTGGGCATCTTCCAGTGGAAAGACCTCCAAGACCGGTCCTGTTTGACTTAGAATTCTGTACGTGTGAGTGACAAACTTCGGCCACTTCACGTTGAAACGCCTGCTAAGTCTTAACATGGGCGTGTTAGAATCCCCAGTTTTTGGTGCAAACATTTAAACTGCCATCGTCCGAGAAGACACAACCCGTCGAGGCAAGTGTCTTTCAAAATGATGAGTTCTGACCATAATAGAGAGGAGAGGTTCCCGCTGGTCAACCCTTCAATTCAACACCCAATCTACGTTAAGGCATATCCTTTGCGTGACCCTGCGGACGTGCCTAGAATTAAGGCAGAGATCATTGAGGGGAACATTCTCATTGTCAAGATTAGTCCCATAGCTAAACGGAGTGTTGAGGACACGAAATCAGCAATCAGTGAACTGGTTGATTTCGTTAAGTCCATTCAGGGCGATATAGCCAGACTGGGTGAGGAAAGAATAGTGATGACTCCGCCAACGGTTAAAGTCTGGCGCGGCAAGGAAAACTCCGCCTTGACCGTCGCTGCAGCAGGTAGCGGGGCAGACGAGGAAACAGACTAGTCTTTCCTAGCCTATCTTAACCTGAGCGTTTCAAGGTTGTCAGGTGCCACTGTTCTCAACTTCAGAATTCTCGAAACCTGATTAGCGAACAGATCGGTCTTTCTTCTTTCACCATGTCCCAGTACGACTCTTGTTGGTCGAGGGGAAACACGTTTCAAGAAGCTGAACAACTGGTTTCTATCCGAGTGACCCGAGAAGCCCTCGACGCTTTCAACTCGCAAATTAACCTTGTAAGCTTCAACTTTTCCGTTCCTGCCCATCAGCGAAACTTCTCGGCCGCCGTTCTTCAATCTGTTCCCTAAGGTTCCTTCGACCTGATAGCTCACGAACACTAAGGCATTTTTCTCATCGGATGCAAGGTACCGGAAGTAGTCAATTGCCGGGCCACCCTCCATCATGCCCGAAGTAGCTAAGATAATGCATGGCTCTCCGGAGGTGATCTTCTCTCTATCCGACGGATGGTCCACGTTGCTGAAGTAATCGGATTGGAATGGGTTAATGTCTTTGTAGAGTATCTGTTCGCGCAGATCTCGCGCAAGGTACTCCGGGTAGGCTGTGTGAATAGCGGTTGCTTCGGAGATCATCCCTTCAAGGAATATTGGCAGTTCCTTGATTTGCTTGTTCTTCATGTAACTGTTAAGGACGAGCATGATTTCTTGCGCTCGTCCAACCGCTAGAGTGGGGATGAGAATTTTCCCGCCTTTCTCAGCGGTCTCGTTAACGATCTTGGCCAGTTTGCCCTCTACGGTTTCCCTGTCGGACATAACATCGTCTGGTCCGCCGTACGTACTTTCCATGATCAATGTTTCCGCTCTGGGGAAGGAGCATGTTGCAGGCTCAAGTAGCATCGTGCGTCCGAACTTGAAATCGCCGCTGTACACGATGTTGTGTAGACCCTCTCCAATGTGGAGGTGGACGATTGAGCTTCCTATGATATGACCGGCGTTGTGTAAGGTGAGTTTGATATCAGGTGCAACGTCGGTGACGACTCCGTACTTGACAGGTATGGTATGCATGACGGCTTCGCGAACGTCTTTCTGATCGTACGGGGGATATCCTCCTTCTTTACTGGCCACATCGAGATAGTCAAGTTGTAGAAGGGTCATAAGCACTGAGGTTGGCTCAGAGCAGTAGATGGGGCCATCATACCCATACTTGTAGAGGAAAGGCACAAACCCGCAGTGGTCTAGGTGAGCATGTGATATTATCACTGCATCCAGCTTGTCAATGTCGAAGTCGTCCGTGTCTACTCGCGGGTAGGCCGTGATCGGCTCATTAGCACCAGCGCTGACCCCGCAATCGAGGAGAACCCGGCTCTCCTCGGTTTGTATCAGAATCGCTGACCTGCCGACCTCATGGAATCCTCCGAGGGGGGTCAAAAACACACTGGCGGTCCTGGAGATTCGCGGACGGAAAATGCGTTCCCCAACGTCTCGGAATATTCTGCTCCTTTCTTCGCTTTCCGAGTGTAGAATATGGCGTGTGCTGGCGATGATTTTGGAAGGTAATGGAGGAGCACGCAGAACCCTTGGTCGCCAACTTGTTGCTTTAATGATCTCTGAGAGCGTGGAGCCGTCTTTGCCGATCGCCAACCCGGGCTTTTTGGCTTCGATCACAACTTCGCCAAGTGTCGGATCGAAGTTGATCTCTGTAATCTCAGCCTCGGCGGGGATGATGCCTTTAATCAATCGTTCAGACTCGGTTTCGGTGTGTCGTATCGACGGATCCGATCGTACAACAACCCGTTTGTGGAGCAGGTTCACTATGTCAGTGACAACGTAGCTCTGTTCAAGGAGCAGGCCTACATTCTTCACGTAGATCGCAAGGCGTGGTCCTTCAAATTCGATTCTGGTGATTTCTGCCTCTTTGGGCATATGGGTGACTATGGTTTCCCGTATTCTCGCTTGTGAATCATCTACTAGTCTCGCCACTGGGGAAACCTTCGTGAAAGGTAGTTGTTCAGAATTCTCATGATGAAGGGCTTAGCTGGCTTCAGTGAATACGCGTTTCTTCTCATCCTCGCTAAGCTCTCGGTAGCCTTCCTTCGAGATTATCGCCACATCGAAGCTGTCTCCGCTTGCAGAGTCACGTTTCATAGCGGAGTTGACCGCACGGACTACTAGCGGTATTGCTTCTTTCACAGACATACCCTCTTTGTAGCCTGGCTCTAGAACACCATACGCAATAGGTGAACCGGAGCCTGTGGAGACGCATTTCTCCTCGGTAACACTGCCTAAAGGATCTAGAGCGAAAATGTGGGGGCCCTGGACATCGACCCCACCTATGATTGATTGGAGGATAAACGGATAGTACCTCGCTGAGAAAAGAACATTCGCAGCCAATCGTGCGACTGCACTTATCGGGATAGGAAGACCTTTCTCGTATTTGTACAGCTTAGAATTCGCCCGTAGAACGTCGACGACTGATTGAGCGTCGGCCACGCCTCCGGCGATTGTCATGGCGACGTGCTCGTCAATCGGGTAGACCTTCTTGGCTTTCTTGTGTGCTACGAAAGTTCCCATCGTTGCGCGGGTGTCTGTTCCCATTACTATTCCATCTCGACAAACGACACCCATTGTAGTCGTTCCGGTAAGCACGTACTTCGGTATGTTGTTTTTCTCTTCGTGGTACATGAGTTTGGTTTGCCTCCGAGAATACTTCGGGAGCATCGGGAACGCGCTACAGAACGTTTTAGCGCGGCTGCATAGACCGACGCAAGACCACTTAAAAACGTTTCCCGAGAATCAAGACTATTGTCGTAATCTTACTTGGTCAATAAATATCGGCAGCTTTGAAAGTTGCCCAGAAGAATCATTCTGTGATTTCCTCAAATCAACACTTTCTCGCTGGAATGCAGATGCAACGCGCCTACGAATCAGAGAATGAACTGATGGGCGAGGCAATCGCAGAACTCAGAACGGACGGAAGACTCTCAGAACGCCTGAGGGATTCCTTGCTGAAGGCCTTCGGTGAGAGATTCACCAACGGTTGGGACTTAGCAAGTTCTGGCAAAGTACGACGATATGAATTCATACCCGGCGGAAGAGTCGTGTGGGCCGTTGAAGGCAGAAGGGGAGAGTATCAAGTTATGCCGGATATACCGTTCTGCTACTGTGACGACTATTATTTTCGCGTGATGGATAAGAAGAGGGGGTTGTGCTACCACATAATCGCGCAACGGGTCGCTGAAACGCTGAACCAATTCGTCAGAATCTCGAAGAAAGACGCCCAATATTCAACTATTACCGACCGGTGGAGAGCGAAGGAGAAGCGTGGCGATTCCGAGTGATGTCTGGGGAATTGAGCAGTGTTTAAAAGGGCACTTGCTTTCTAGGGTGCGGCGAGCGTAAAACCCTTGACAACCGATGAGTTATACGGACTCATTCAGATCGGAATCATGTTCCTGGCCGTAGTAGCATTCGTTCTGATTTTCGTCTACCTCGCTTACGAGAAACCGTCTTCGTAGATGATAGGCAGATCGCGAACGAAGCCGCCCGAGAGTTCATCTTGGGATATTGCCCAGAACTCTTCTACGCAAGAGATTCTCTAGAGTTGGATAGAGCGGGGATCCGCGTTGCTTGAGAACACTTTCGCACAGTTGCATAGACCCATTCGGACTCATCTCGAGAAGATTGGGTTAGAAGAACCCAGTGACATCCAGAGAATTGCCATTCCGCCAATTCTTCAAGGAAAGAACGTTCTGGTGATCGCGCCCACGGGGACTGGCAAGACATTAGCATCAATTCTTCCAATTTTCAACATGTTTCTAGAAAGACGCGCTGCCCAAGAGACGAAGGGGATCTCAATATTGTACGTGACTCCGCTCAGAGCTCTGAATCGTGATATCGTTCGTCGACTCTCTGAAATCGGAAATGAGCTCGACATCAAAGTTCAAGTCAGGCACGGAGATACCCCTACAAGCACTAGAGTAATGCAAGCAAAATCTCCCCCAGAGCTGCTCGTTACCACTCCAGAAACTCTGCAAGCAATACTACCAGGACGTAGAATGCGCGAGCATCTGAAGGGTGTTAGATGGGTGGTTGTAGATGAGATTCATGAACTCGCAACTGACAAACGTGGAGTTCAACTCTCACTGGCTCTGGAACGCTTGGCGCATTTGACAGGACGGAGCTTTCAGAGAATCGGGCTTTCTGCCACAGTGGGGGAAGAAGGCAAGGTGGGGCAATTTCTTGCTGGAACAGAGCGTACGGTAACGGTCGCCAGATCGGATGAGCTCAGAGAGTTCGAGGTTCAGGTTCAATTTATCCCCCCAACACCCGACGACGCAAAGGATTCCGACACATTTGGATTGCCACCCACGACCATCGCAAGAGCCAAGCAAATCGCCAAGATCATTTCAGAAAAGCAGTCCACGCTTGTCTTCACCAACACACGTGAACAAGCTGAAGCTGTTGGATCACAGCTGCATGCATTGGCTCCGGAATTGTCTGTACGTGTTCATCATGGATCACTATCTCGCGAGATACGAGAAGAGGTTGAGAAAGGGTTCCAAGATGGTTCTGTGAAGGGAGTAATTTGCACATCTTCCTTGGAGCTTGGAATCGATGTCGGAACAGTGGACTTCATCGTCCAGTACATGTCGCCCCGAATGTCAACTCGACTCATACAGCGCATTGGTCGGAGCGGTCACACTCTGCGAGGGCTTGCCAAGGGCACAGTGATTGGAACGTGGGCCGACGATCTCCTCGAAGCCGCAGTAATCGCTGCGAACTCCAAAGCAGGAAAAATCGAGAGAACCGACATCCACGACAAAGCCCTAGATGTCTTGGCTCATCAAATAGCCGGAATAGCTCTGGATCTCAAGAGGGTGAAGCTCGGTGAAGTTCTCGAGATCATTCACGGTTCATATCCTTACCGGGATATGACTGGTGAAGAGTTACATCCGTTTGCTAAGTTCCTTGACTCGCTCGGGATTATCAGGCTGATTGACGGGACAATTTCTCCTAGGTATAGAACATTCCGATACTACTACGAAAATCTCTCAGTAATCCCAGACGTGAAACGCTTTGATGTGTTCGATTTTTTCAGGAAGCGCAGAATTGGGACTTTGGATCAAGACTTTGTAGCTAGAAAATGCAGGGGCGGCACAGTCTTCATAATTCATGGCCAGACTTGGAAGATCATCAATGTCAATGAAGAGAAACTCTCAATCGAAGTTGAACCCACGGCACCCACGCTCGACGCGATCCCCAGCTGGGAGGGAGAGATGATTCCAGTGAGCTATGAGACCGCTCAAGAAGTTGGACGCCTCAGATCGCAAATTGCTGCAGGACTTGAGGATGCAACTCAATTACAAGAGATGCAACGGAAGCTGGCTCTCACAGACGCGGCGATGGGAAAGGTCACGGAAACCGTGATGGCTCAGAGGAAACACTTTCCTATGCCATCAGACGCGCACATCATTATCGAGAAATTCGAAAATTGTATCGTCATCCATGCATGTTTTGGCAGCGCCGTAAACGACACGATAGCATTGATCTTAGCTTCTCTCCTAAGCGCGAAATATGGCGTTAACGTGGCGACTCAAACGGATCCCTATCGTATCGCCCTCGTTTGCCCATTCAAAATTGAGCCGGAGACAGTGGCTCTGGAACTCGCCAAGTTCACCCCGGACGACGTTGAAACAGTTCTAATCCGAGCGTTGGAAACGTCGGATCTCTTTGCATGGAGGCAATGGCAGGTCGCTAGAAGATTTGGCATTGTTGAAAGGAAAGCAGACTATCGAACAAACCGAGCTCGTATGTTAGTTCGGGCAATGAAAGACACACCGGTAAGCACAGAAACCCTTAGAGAGGTACTCCTTGAGAAATTCGATCTACCGACAGCTCGAGAAATAGTTGCAAAGATAAGGAATCGAGAGATTGTAATCGACGTGGCGCAGGAAAGAGCAGAATGCTGTTCACCATTTGCAACGCCAATAATCGATAAGATAATCCCACACGACCTTCTTAGACCAGCTGTTCCGTCAAAATCGCTCACCGATATTGTAAGAGAGCGACTGTTAACAGGCACAGCTCGCTTGGTTTGTATGTTCAATGGTGACTGGGATGCGGTAAGAGTGGTTGGAGAGCTGCATGAGAATATACACTGCCCCAAATGTCGCTCCACACTAATCGCCGCGACCTATCAGTCGAACGACATGCTCTCGACTATTGTCAAGAAAAAGAAAAAGGGTGCAAAACTGACTCCAGATGAGGAGCACAATTGGCGCCAGGGATGGCTGAGCGCGAGTCTTGTCCAGACGAAGGGTAAGGAGGCAGTCGTCGTGATGAGCGGGAGAGGAGTTGGTCCAGCGACAGCGACTCGGATTCTGAGGAGAGTCCATCGAAATGAGCAGGATCTATACGTGGACATATTGAAAGCAGAACGTGAATACGCTAGAACGAGACTTTTCTGGGACTAGGTATTGAAGCATTGCAAGAAATCTGAACCGAACATGGCTAGCGAGCGTCAAGACAAATTGATTAAACTTGGACCTTCAAGGTCACAGTGACGTGATCAGGATATCTTGGGCGTCCGAGGTCTCGGTACTCTTCTTCAGTTAGTGTCACGATCAATCGCGGTGTGCCTAGTTGCTGTCCAAATCCTGGCAGCTGTGTCAATGTTCTTTGAAGTGCAATCGTGACGCCCGCGATCTCCTTGTCCATCTCAAGCGGGAAGGTAACCGGACCTTTGAATGGATCTCCGAGCGTGATCTGAACTACAGGTTTTCCTTGGGAGGATTGAATAGGCGTCACTACTAGAACAGTACCCTCGATGGTAACTTCAGGCATCGTTTTCGATCTCCTTCCGAGCGCTTAGTTGCCGCCGGCTATTCTAAGCTTGTGGGGAGGCTCGAAAGCGTCCAGCACTTCCCATATGCCTCGGCGTAACTAGAAGACCTAGGTAAAGCTCTATGCAGTCGGTTTCACTCTGTAGACCACGTCGTTCTCGCGCACTCTGCCGAGAACCTTCATCCCAATCGATTGTCCTGCCTGTGCGTTGGGGATTTGCTTGTGCTCTACTTGCATGGAATCCACAGTCTGCTCGACGTTGGTTGTGCTACCTCTGATCACGATCTTGTCGCCCGTGTTTAGTGGAGCTGACAATTCAATAACGGCAACGCTGGGTTTGGAGTAGAAATGAGTAATGAGACCGACCTTCTCATATTGAGGTTCCATAATTTTTCAACTACACATAGTGCGAGTTTGCTTGAATAATTTTTCTACCGGGCAATTGTGAAGTGGACTTTATTCAGTATCTCAATTTTCAGGATTCTGTGGGGCCCAGTGAGCTTGAGAATTATAGGCGGTTGGGCGAGGACACGCGAATGTCACTTGGACACGACGCGTTGTCGGCTCGCCATCCGCGCTATCAAACGGGAATGCAATGAAGTATATTAACGTTCCGTGAACCGAACATTAATGTATCATACAGTTCGCTCAAAATCCATGAGCAATGCCAATAATGAGAAAACTTAGGTTCCTCATCCTATCAACAAGCAGCAAGTCTCGACCAAAGGTGAATTCATTCCTGTCCGCAGTCCAGCCAATAGTGGAAGATATCCTCTCCAAACGGACCGACCTTACGCGAGAAGAAGTACTTGCACTAATCGAGCAGAAAAAAAAGGAGGGGAGAGGTCTACTCTCCGACGAAGGCGCAGCTAGGCTTGTCGCGGAAGAGCTTCTGATAAGGACTCGAGGCAAAGAGCTCGGAAGAATGCACGTAAGAGATCTGGTAAGCGGACTAAACGACGTTACCATTTCCGGACGAGTCTTGCTCGCTTGGCCTCCTCAGGAATTTCAGAGGCGCGATGGGACTCCGGGTCGTGTGATGAACCTTCTCCTAGTCGACCGAACTGGACGAGTTCGCTGCGCGCTATGGGATAGGCATGCTGACACTGCCTCGAAAAGCGGTAACGTTCAAGGGAAAATAGTCAGAATTGGGCACGCCTACACACGTCAAGGTTTTGCAGGAGATGTCGAGGTAAACGCGGGTGATCGCAGCAGCATCGAGTTTGACCCACCAGACATACCTCATCTTGATTTTCCTGAATTCGAGGAGCTTTTCATGCCCGTTGGTAAGATCACGATCGAGATAAGTCAGGTAAACGCGGTCGGCATAGTCCAGGCTGATCCACGACATTACGCTTTCACAAAGGAAGGTCGACAGGGCAGTGTTCTTCGAACTGTTATCGCGGATGAATCTGGCAACATCCCAGTTGTCGCATGGAATGAGCGTGCAGAAGAACTCCGGGGCATCAAGAAAATGGACATACTCCAAATCGTAAACGCGAGGACGAGGCTTGATACGAACGCGAGACCTGAGTTGCATGTCGAAACCAGAAGCCAAGCGGCAATCTTGGCCACTCCACCCAAATATCTGAGGATGCCCGTACCAAGAACTTACAAAATCGGTGACCTCACACCACAAATGGGGTCCGCAGATCTCTCCATACAAGTCCTAGCGAAGAGCACACCCAGAGAAGTCAAACGATCTACGGGAGATAGCGTGAACGTTTCATCGCTTCTAATCGCGGACGAAACAGGAATTGCTTCTCTCTCACTATGGGACGACAAAGCGGATCTCGTGAACCAATTTTCTGTAGGCGATTCCATACATGCTAGTGGAGTATCGGTTCGCGAACGGTTGGGAGAACTCAGGTTGGGGGTCGGTAGATCTGGAGAGGTGCAGAAGTCGGCTGTCGCGATAAGCGTTCCTTCCGCGACGAAACTAGTTGCGCTGGAATCAGCGAAGGGCCTACTGATAGTTGAAGGAGTCGTTTCAGACGAGCCGCTGATTCGACAAGTCGTGACCGAGAAAGGAGAGACTGTTGATGTAGCGTCTTTCGCGTTCCGAGATGATGTGGGATCGACGAAGGTAACGCTTTGGAGAGACCAGGCAACCGGAGCGACGAAGCTGCGCCCTGGAACTCGATTGAGATTGACTGGCCTGAGAGTGCGCCCAGGTCTAAGCGGTCAATTGGAACTAAGTTCCATTCCGCTCACGAAGATCGAAACTCTGGACGGGACGCCCAGTGATAGACCCGCCTGGGAAGATATCCGACAAGTAATTTCACTTGAGGCCGGGTTGACAACATGGATCAAGGGTTTGGTGCTTGATGTTGTTGATAGCCCCAAGCTCGCGATATCCTGCGAAACTTGCGGTGGAGCGCTGAATGTTTCTGACGGTAATTTCGTCTGCGATCAATGTAAATCTAACAAGGCTGGGAATATTACTTTGGATGCATGGTTGAGAATCGATGACGGAACCGGCGTTACGAACGTGAACCTCTCCGACCAAAACCCGAGGCAATTCATGCCCATCGATACGCTGGAGTTTCGCGAGCGTATACTGAAGGAGGGCAAGACAGTCCTTGACCTGGAAAGGGATGCGCTCTCCAACCTCCTCGGAAAGGAGATAGAGGCCTACGGAACGGTCGAATCAGGAAACGAGCAGAAAAAACTGATATTCAAAGCGAAACGAATCGTAACAGTAGACAAGCCATAGAGTCATTTCAAGATATCCCGCAAAAGGAACTGATCATTGTACCTAGATTATCGTGAAGGAACTGTCTGAAAGTCACATTAACAGAACTCCACCGAGATTTCATATTCACGGATTAACATTGGTTAGCGGTATCATCGGGTCTAGTGGTTGAGAGTTGACAAGAGTGAGCGAACAAAACCTGAGAGAACTGAGGCGTGGAATCCGCGCTGTTGACTCCGAGCTTGTCCGACTGGTGGGTAAACGACTCGGGCTCGTTCGAAAGGTAGGCATGTTGAAGCAAGAGCTGAAGATGCAGATAGTAGATCGGCCCACTGAAAGGGCTGTCATCGAGAACTTTGTAACCTCCGCGATTGAGGTTGGAATCGACCAAGGATTTGCCAGACGGATAGCAAACCTACTCATCGAGGCATCAGTTGAAGCTCAAAGGTCAATGCAGCCCAAAGACCCAACAAGGTCACAGATCGAGAAGGTAGCTATCATCGGTGCGGGAGGAATGGGCTCGTGGTTCGCGCGTTTCTTCAAAACTAGAGGCAACTCCGTGATAATTTCAGACCGTGATCGTCGCAAAGCCAGGCTCCTTGCTTCGAGGATTCACGTGAGATGGGCCTCAAATAATGTTGAAGCCGTCAGAGGGAGCGACATAGTCGTTCTCGCGACTCCAGCGAACGTGACTTCAAATATTATCAATCAAATTCTCCCAGCCATTGCGGAGAATGCCCTTTTGGTCGACATCTGCGCGGTAAAGTCGGCCGTGATCCCTGCTCTCCGTCTGGCTGAGAAGAGAGGTGTACAGGTCGCCAGCATCCACCCGATGTTCGGCCCTCGTGCGTCAAGTCTTCGTGAGAAGAACATAATTGTCGTTAGAACGGGAGGGCGCCCAAGAGGCTCCAACAGGGTGAAGCACTTGCTAGAAGGCGCACATCTTCTCGCAGCTGACCCCCAAGTCCATGATAGACAAACTGCAATAACACTCGCTCTGCCACACTTTCTCAACCTGACCTTCGCGATGACCATGTCTGGTAGGAGTCTTGCCGAGATAAGGAAGTTCGCGGGGAGAACGTTCGATCTGCAAATGCTGTTGGCTCAAACTATGGGAAACGAGCCCCAGACCACAGCCGACATTCTGACCCTGAACAAGGAGTTTCGGGCTATCCTGCGTGACTTGCAGCGGAACACACGATTGCTTGCAGAAACGGTAAATAATCGCGATCGGGCGAGGCTGATCGCATACCATCAACGAATTCGAGAACATCTGTCCTCAGATCCAAAGTTTGCCCTCTCAGAAGCAGCCTTCGAAAGGGCCTGTGAGGCGTCTTCAACCGAAAGGAGCAGGTAGGAAAGAGGTTCGGACATCCGAGGTCTACTGATTTGGTTAGCTCAACAGTGCGAGTTTCCTTCCAAGGCGAGAAGGGCAGCTACAGTCACCAAGCATGCGAAAAATATTTCGGAGAGAGTATCGCGGTGAAACCTTGCAGAACTCTGCGAGACGTTTTTCACACCGTAGAAACGAGACAAGTTGCCTTCGGCGTTGTGCCTGTGGAAAACTCGTACGAAGGAAACATCAATGAAACTCATGACCTGCTGGCTATGACACCATTGAGAGTCCGTGGCGAAGTTCAGGTCAGAGTGAGGCATTGCCTTATTGCAGGATCAGGAGCAAAGCTGAGCGGTATACGGACTGTCTACTCTCATCCACAGGCGCTGGCGCAGTGCGCGAAATATCTTCGCACACACAGGCTGGAAGGGGTACCATCCTATGACACGGCAGGTAGCGTGAAGCTCGTTAAGGCGATGCGATCTTCAAAGGTAGCGGCAATCGCAAGTAGAAGAGCAGCACAACTCTATGCTATGCAAATTATCTCGGAAGGTATCGAAGACAGTGGTGTCAACTACACGAGGTTCTTTGTTCTCGGAGGAAGGATCGCGCCTCGCACGGGGGATGACAAGACATCTGTCATTTTCGGGGTTGAGCACAAGCCGGGCTCGTTGTACGGAGCCCTCAGGACACTTTCAAGCAGAAGAATCAATTTGACGAAGATCGAATCAAGACCAGTGAAGAATACACCATGGGAATACAACTTCTTCGTAGATTTTCAAGGCCACGTAAAAGACCAAGCGTGTCGGGAAGCGCTAAAGAGCCTCCGAGCAAAGTCGACTTTTGTAAAAGTGCTGGGGTCATACCCGCGCGAAACGTCCAGCTAGACTTTCTTAAGAACGGGTGGGACCAGGCCCGCTCTCAACGCATGGTCGGCAAGCACTATCGCCATCATGGCTTCCGCAATAGGAATCGCTCTCGGAACAACGCAGGCGTCGAATCTGCCTTTGATCAGTAGCGGTTGCTCTTTGATTGTTTGTAGGTTAACAGTACTCTGCGAAATCGCAATTGATGACGGTGGCCTAAGCGCAATTCGGCAAACTAAGGGTTGACCGTTACTTAGTCCTCCAGTGATTCCTCCAGCATTGTTTGTGACACTATGGATTGTTCCGTCGCGCACTTTCAAAGGATCATTGTACTCTGAGCCTCGCATCTTCGACGACTCGAAGCCCGCTCCAAATTCTACTGCCTTGACTGATGGAATTGCAAAGAAAGTTTTGCACAGATCTCCGTCGAGATTGTCGAATACCGGTTCTCCTAAACCTATTGGGATACCAGTTCCAACGACTTCTATTATGCCTCCGACGGTGTCGCCTTGTTCTTTTGCCCTCGCTATTGCTTCAGTCATTTTGTCAGCGGCTTCACCGTCCGCGCAGTATAGCACGTTATCCCGTGACAGTTTCGCTTCTTGGTCGAGGGGGGTTTTTTTTGCTCGGATGCCAGCGATCTCCACGGTATGAGCGTATGTTCCAATTCCAATAGTGCCGATGAGTTTCTTTGCAACTGCACCGGCTGCCACGAACCCCGCAGTAATTCTAGCTGAGAATCTGCCTCCCCCTCTGTAATCCTCATATCCTCCATACTTCAGCCTGGCAACTAGGTCAGCGTGTCCTGGCCTCGGTGTGTATTTTCTTTCTTCGTAACCATTCGACCGGGTGTCCAAGTTTGGCACGGAAAGTAAAATGGGGGCTCCTGTAGTATGGCCACTGAAAACTCCAGATGTGATCTCCACTTGATCCTGTTCTCTCCTTTCCGTCGAGAACGCGTCACCACTAGCCTGTCTTCTACGCAACTCCCGCTGAATCTCGTCCATGGACAACTCTAGACCTGCGGGACATCCGTCGATGACTGTCCCCACCTTTGGGCCGTGGCTTTCCCCAAAACTAGTAACGACGAATCTGTTCCCGATAGAGTTTCCAGTCAACGTGTTGTCACATCTGCTCCTAAGTTCTGTATATCCTGCCAGAAGGATGGATATGATTTTCCTACGCACTCAGCATCAACTATCTTCGTTTCATCCGTGGAAAGCCCAAGCGTGGCGAACGCCATAGCTATCCTATGATCGCGACGTGGATCGATGGTTGCGGCGCGCGGCTGACCGCCCCGGATGGTTAGTGAATTCTCCAATTCGCGCGTCTCGATACCCATCCGCTTCAACCCATCGCTCATTGCGGAAACACGGTCAGATTCCTTGATCCTCAATCTTCGTATCCCAGTGATCTCACTAACGCCATCTGCTACTGCGCATAGTGCACATATTGCTGGAAAAAGATCCGGGCTGTCCGAGACATCAACCTCAATTGGTGCGAGGCTTGACTTCTCAGCGATGACAGAACTTGAATCGATGCTCAGTTGTCCATTCATCTTTTCTAAGATGCGGAGCAAGTATTGATCGGCCTGGAGATTGTCTTGAGTGAGTCTGTTGATTTTCACTTTTTCGCCAGCGATCGTAGCTGCAACGAGCAAGAAAGCCGCTGATGACCAGTCGCCTTCGATCTCAATATCGGAAGCTTGGTACACCTGACTAGCGCAGGAAAACTTGCTCAGGTCAGCTGTGGCCTCAACATGAACGCCAAACTTGCGCTGCATGTCCAAGGTCATATTGACGTAGGACTTCGATTCCAAACGCTCACCTATAGTGAGTTCCACCGGCTGCTTGGCCAAGGGAGCGGCCAGCAAAAGAGCAGAGATGTACTGGGAACTTACATTCCCGGGAACTTTGACGGATCCACCACGTAGGGGACCTCTGACTTGTACCGGAGGATATCCTTGATTTGATTTGCAGTCTGCTCCAAGCCCTTGGAGGGCAAGAGCAAGTTCTTTGACGGGTCTTCTCAACAGCGAAGGCCCACCCGAAATCTTTGCATCGTAAGGTGTCGTTGCACATATGGCCGAAATGAATCGAAGCGTTGTTCCCGATTCCTCACAGAAAATTAAACCAGAGGGTTGTGTCAGCTTGGCATGGCTGCTTACTATCGCGTTTTGATTATCCCACCTTGTACTTACTCCGAGTTTTGAGAGCGCTTGCTTGGTGGCAAGTGTGTCGTCGCATAATAGCGGAGATTGAATGTGGCTTTCACCCTCAGCTAGTCCTGCGCAGAATAGCGCTCTGTGGGTGCGACTCTTGGAAGACGGTGCCTGCAAAGAGCCGCGGAGACTACTGCGGCGTATTGTTATCTCCAATTATCGAAAACCCTTCTTGTTCCAACGGCGATGTCAGAAATGACGGGTGTCTTCTTGTCTTCGTAACTATGAGTTGGCCTTCGTGTTCCCGTAGGATTCCCAAAACCGGTTCTTTGAGTTCTTCTTTGACTACAAAGGCGTAGGCGGGGCCTTTCCCTGAGATCCCAGCCGCCACTGCGCCAGTTTTCAGAATCTCTATGATTATGTCTGTGGGGAGTCTCAAGGCCCCTGAATATATCAGGGCGTTTAGTGTCATTGCATTCCAATAATTCCCGTTTAACGCTTCCCGGTGCGCGATCTCCACCTGCTTCGCGATTGTCTTGATTCTCGCTAAATCAACCTCTATCGTGTACCTTTTTTCAGGTGGAACCAGTAAAATTACACAATATTCTTCGACTGGAAACGTCCGCAGCACCTTTCGAGCTATGTTGTCCGTCACAACTACATTCCCATAAAGTGAGGCTGAAGCGTCATCGAACGCACCTGTTACGCTGACCTTTGCTTCGAGGCTCGCATCGACAACGAGTTTCAGTATTTCGTTCAGGTCCATGTGCTTGTCGAGGGCGGCGAGAGTGGCGAGGACGACCGCGTTGCCTGCTACACTACTGCTCTTCAATCCTCTAGCGATCGGGATGATCGACTCTGTTTGCACTCTTGCGCCGAGCGTCTTCTCGCCAACGCGGTCAAGTACAGCTCGAACGCATTTCTCCACTAGCAGCGTATTCTCGCCTTTCTCGTTGAGAATAATGGTTTCAATGGTGGTGTCATCTGACAGTTCTACTGTGGCTTTAGTCCACAGATCGATGCCGAAGGCTGCCCCCTTCCCGGTGGCAAGGGCATTAACTATCGTTACAGCCCCGTACGCTGTGGCTTCTCCCCGGCCATTCATCGCTTAGATCTCGCCTCAGCAGCTGCTTTGCGCATTACGTTGATCGGTGCATCTAGACCAGTCCAGAGTTTGAAGGAGAGCGCTGCCTGTCCGATCAACATCTCGATACCATCAATGATCGTGGCTCCACTGAGTTTTGCTTCGGAAAGGAAGTCACTCTTGGATTCGTAGTTGACGTCCATCAGTAACATGTCTCGCGTGACCAGTCTTTCCTGTATCAAGATCTTCCCCAAACGAGGAAACACGGAGACGGGTATAGTGTTTATCAGAAGATCTCCTCGTGCCGCCTCTCTGCAGATGTTCCGTCTATCCAGGGGATACGCCTGGCACGAAGCTCCTTTTCTCTTTGTAATATCGTAAGCCAGACGTGCTCCTTTGGAGCGAGTACGATTCAAGATGACAATGCTCTCTGCGGTCTTAGCGAGTTGATAGGCGATGGCGCTTGCGGTTCCTCCAGCGCCAAGAATCACAATTTTCCTGTCAGACAAAGAGCCAAGACGCGAGAGAACTGTCACCGCCGCTTCACCATCCGTATTGTAGCCGTGGAATCCGGCGCCTTTCCTGACCACTGTGTTTACGGCCCCAATTTCTTTAGCAGTAGCGTCAATCGTGTCTAAGAGGCGTAGGACGCTTGATTTGTGGGGCATGGTCACATTGATGCCAAGTACTCCGAGAGATTTCAAGCCTGCAAAGGCTCGACCGAGTTCATTTTCGCGCACTCGAAATGGAACATATACGCGATTCATGTTCAGCGACTTGAACGCTGCATTGTGGATCGCGGGTGACAGCGTGTGTGCGATCGGATCGCCAATAATTGCGTAGACTCCTGTTGAACCGCTGATACTCAACATGTTGCTGGAAGCTTGTGAACGGCTCATATGTTGATCCACGCCATCTAGAAGCTTTTGTAGAGAGCTCTAAGTTCGCTTATCGGCACTTGTCCGCTCGCGGTCTCTTTTCCGGCGCCAGATGAGGCAAATGTGAAATAAGCTCCGAACACCGGAGAAAGAACTCTAGACGGGATACCGAGCCTTCCCATGGCGAAGCACACCAGTCTTGCGTTTCTGGCTTGCTTGTTGACAAACGCGAGGCAGTGAAGGCTGTCGGAAAGCTTCCTGGCAGTGGTTACAATCTTGCAGACATCAGCGCCAGCTCTTCTCTCTCTCTTGAGAATGGATTCAAGCACAGCTGTCCTCGGAGTGGTCTTCGCGTTGTGGTAGGAGACAATGGCTTTTGCTCCCTCGTGTTCAAAACGCCTTACAGATTCGCTAACTTTCTTTGTATTCAGTTCGACATCTACGTAGTCAAAGCCCGCTTTGGCCGCTTGAATCAATGCCTCTAATCTAGCTGCTTCTGTCCCGTGAAAGAAGCCACCGTCGCCTCTGCGTCTGATGGTCGCAATAATCGGCCGGTTCGTGCTTCGTCTTATCGCAGCGAGTGATGATGTGCCTTTCATCAGATCTAGGCGTATCTCAAACAGATCTGAATCATACTGTTCTAGTTTCTCGAGGACTTTGAGCGTTCGTTGCACCGTTCTCTCCATTACTGAAACACAGATCTTCAACTGCAACCAGCTTGAGTCTCCTAAGAATCAGTCATGTTATGAAGGACTTTGAGAACGACATCTGATGGCACGTTTTCCGTAAGGAAGACTTCTCCCACTTTCCGTGGTAACACCCATCTGACTCTCTCACCAAGCCTCTTCTTGTCTTTGTTGAGCTGTCCTACAATTTCGACTGAGTTGAGGGAACGGGGGACGATTGTGGGAAGTCCCGCGCTTCTGATGGTGTTTTCTTGGGTTTGAACCATTTCATGATCTGTGGCATCAATTTCAAGAGATATTCGCGCAGCAGCCATCATGCCAATCGCTATTGCTTCTCCATGTGTGTAGTGAGCGTAGCCAGTCAGCGATTCCAAAGCATGTCCAATTGTGTGGCCATAGTTTAATGTCGATCTAACACCCCGTTCATCCTCATCTTGTCCGACAATACGCGCTTTGATTGAGCAGCAGCGAGAAATGATCGCGATGAGCGAGTCCCTTGAGATGCTGGAAAAGGAGCGTACGTTTTCAGAAAGCAATTGGAGGAGGGTTGGATCTGCGATGATCGAGTATTTTATGATTTCAGCCAGTCCAGAGCGGAGCTCTCTCTCGGGGAGAGTCGATAGGGTACAGACATCTGTCCAGACGAGGCTGGGCTGGTGAAAGGCTCCTATGAGATTCTTGGCTTTGGGATGGTTGACGCCGGTCTTTCCTCCGATGCTACTGTCCACTTGCGCAAGAAGCGTCGTGGGCACTTGGACGAATCGTATTCCGCGCATGAATGTGGCGGCCGCAAACCCTGCTAAGTCTCCAACAACGCCTCCTCCAAGAGCAACTATTCCTGAATTTCTGTCAAACTCGCTCTCCAACAACTTGTCGAAAATCGTCAGCAGTGTTTGAACTGTTTTGGTCTCCTCATCATCATTCAGCAATGTCACTGAGACATCGAATCCGCTAGCTTCCAATGAGTTTTGGACGGGCTTTCCGTAGAGAGGCCACACAGTTCTGCTGGTCACAATCATCTGCTTAGGCCCAAGGTTGAGTTCTCTGAGGGCTTCTCCGACTCCTCCGAGAATATCGGAGCCTATGACAATGTGGTATGACCGTGTTCCGAGCGATACCGGAATCGTGCTCAAGTCAAGAAGCCGCCTAGCGCATTGTGCGACCGACTGCCTCAGCGGTAGGCTCAAGTTCTCTCATCAGCTTCTCGAACTCTTGTAGGTTCAGTTGCTGATTTGCATCGGAGAGTGCTTTCTCCGGGTCCGGATGGATCTCAATCATAAGTCCGTCAGCACCTGCGGCCACTGCAGCTCTCGCCATCGGGGCGACGAGATCTCTGCTTCCTGTAGCGTGGCTCGGGTCAACCAACACAGGAAGATGCGTTTCTCTCAGGAGCACAGGCACGGCTGACAGATCAAGGGTGTTTCGGGTTGCTTTTTCGAATGTGCGGATGCCACGTTCGCACAGGGCAACATTTGGGTTTCCTTCCAAGAGGATATACTCCGCCGCCTGTAGCCATTCGTCGATGGTAGTCATCATTCCGCGCTTCAGTAGGATAGGTAATTGTGATTTTCCGGCAACTTTGAGCAAGGAAAAGTTCTGTACGTTTCTCGCTCCAATTTGTAGCATGTCAGCGTATTTGGCGACTAACTCAACTCTTCCCGGTTCCAGTACTTCAGTTACTACTGGGAGCCCGGTCTCCTCGCCTGCCTTTGATAGCATGCGCAGGGCTTCCTCTCCAAGACCTTGGAACTCGTATGGGGATGTCCGGGGTTTGAAAGCCCCACCCCGCAGTAGTGAAGCGCCCGCTCGTTTGGCTCCTTGAGCGGCTTCTAGGAGTTGGTCCCAGCTTTCAACGGAACAAGGCCCTGCGATGACGGCGATTCTTCCCGCGCCGATCTCCGCCGAACCCACCCTGACTACGGATTTCTCCTTCTGGAATTCCCTGCTGGCCAGTTGTGCTTTATGACTCGGAGTAACGAGTCTCTCAACGACTCCCGTCTCCTCTAACTTCGTTATGACTGCTGAAGGTAGCTTAGCGTGAGTCACAAGCAGTGTTTTTTCACGCCAAGATACAATTCTTGCTTCCAATCCTTGCACTGACAAGAAACTAAGTGCTTCGTCAATTTTCGCTCTGGCCAAGTTTCTTTGGGTGACTATGATCAATGGAGGCCTTTCTCTTCTTTGATCCCAAGTTTGTCCTTGCGTTCGATGGCACGTTTTGCTGCAACTGTGATGTGGCGGGCTGTTAGGCCGTGGAGTTCCATGAGTTCACGTAAATCGCCGGACTCTCCGAATCGATCATGAATCCCGATCATTTCGACTGGAATGGGAGTGTGCTTGCATACGATCTCAGTTATGGTTCCCCCTAGGCCACCGAGAATGTTATGGTCTTCGACGGTGACGATTGCCCCAGTCTTCTCG
>Ga0182021_10000189_pt1 | contig 60204 bp, 44 predicted proteins | sample 612E3MmetaG_FD_120493 | JGI IMG/M metagenome (GOLD analysis project Ga0182021, IMG submission 120493) | Permafrost microbial communities from Stordalen Mire, Sweden - 612E3M metaG (Illumina Assembly) | ecosystem: Environmental > Terrestrial > Soil > Wetlands > Permafrost | place: Sweden...
AGATCCCGATGACTGTGACGCTTACACTCTGAGCAGTGCCAACCCCTGCCACAACTGATAGAGCCCGAATCCCGCCAGTGCTATCGCTGAGACTCCCACCAGGACACGGTTAACACGCGGGCCCAGACTGCGCGCGGCCGAAAAGAGTATGACGATCCCGGCCGTCAAGACGATCGTCGAACCGTAAAACCCGACCAGCAGGGCTACCCCGTTTCCCGGAGACTCCCGCCACCCTTTCAGCAGGAGCGGTCCCATGACCAGGCCCCACCCCAGGTAGGGGTTGGGATTCAGGAGATTCACGGTCGCGGCTTTCAGCAGGTTCTGCCGTCCTGACGGGACTGCTTCATCTCTTCGTTCGTTGAAGTGCCGCCAGGTCTGATAAGCCCCAGCAGCCAGGTATATCAGGAAGAGCCCTCCTGCAAACTGCAAGGCATGCATGAGCCATGATGGCAATGTGCTCAGGATGAAAAGGACAAGCACAATGATAGGCCCGTCACTGAGCAGCGGAGCAAATGCTGCGAGGACGGTCCGGCGCCATCCGTGCGCCAGCGACTGAGAGATGAGGTATGCCTGGAAGGGGCCAGGCTGCACAGCGGCTGCGAATGCGTACAGCAAGCCAAGGAGGAAGTAGGCCATTTCCCAGCTTTCCCGTCTTTGCAGTGCACGTATCCGTGTCTTCGTTCCAGAGCTACAAACACTGAGACGCTCCCTCCTCCCGCCAGGCACACGGAGAAAGAAGGGAGCGATTGAGAATGAGCGTCTCCCGACACGGATCTCATGACAAAGTACTATCCCAAAAAGACAGAGTCAAGCAGGGAAAGGCAGCCCAACCTCCCAGTTGCATATCCTCTCAGTTTCCATCCAACCAGGTCCTCAACTATCTTTCAGGACGATTTAGGCTTCCCAGCATCCGCACCCGAAGACGCGGGCATGACTGAGCAGGAGTCTTTCCACGACATTCGCTTCGAGTGGGGAAGTGCCCGGCAAACCATCGCCAGCAGATCATCCCCAGCGACTCATGTGCGCGGGCCTCATGCTATGACCCCTGCTCGTTCAGGGCTGCGGTCGATACTTCGGGAATCCGGGAGCACAAATCAGATGGGGCAATCGCGCCACAGGTGAACTTCTTTGAAGCCGACTGATGTTATGTACAAAGACGGAAGCGAGATATCTGCCTCCCCGGATGTCCCACCACACGGGAACTCCAGGGCTTCGGTCTCAACCCGACCTCATTTTGAACGTGCACCTTTGAATCCGGTGGTTCTCCTGTAACCTCTTCTCCCACCCCAGGGGGAAGCGCTACGCTCACTCCGAATCTATCGCAGGATTGCGATGGACATGTTTCGGGCCGGTCTTCTCACTCTTGCCCTGGTTTCTCTGGAATGTGCACACGGAACCAGGCAGGAGCCTATCAGTTTTTCGAAAGATGTCCGACCCATACTGAAAGAGAATTGCGTCCTCTGCCACTCCGCGGAGGTACGCATGGGCGGGGTCGCGCTCGATTCATTCGAACACCTGATGTCCTCGCGGTATCTTAACCGTCCAACGCCGTTTGTGATCCCCGGTGACCCAAACCGGAGCCGGCTCGTCATTGTGGTTCATACCTCCAACGCAGAGCTCCGGATGCCTCCGGCTACTTCCGGGCTCCACCCTCTCGGCCAGGAGAGCATCCTGGTGATCCGGCGCTGGATCGAGGAGGGAGCACAGGACAATTGAGAGGACGCATTCCAGCGGCCAGGCAGATTGAAGAATGACAACGCGCTGCTCCGGGAGGAACGACTGATCCATGATCCTCTTCGTGATCCACTTCATGATCCTCTTCGGCACCCCGGGTACCACTTCTCTCAAAAGATTCATATATTCCGTGCCAGCACCAGATACGCCGACCGGCTTCCATGATATCCTTGAGCATGCGTCGGGCCGGACCATCCGGACTATGCCTCACAGCTGCAGACCGCTGCATAGAACCCCTGAGGCGCATTGGGACAACTGGTAGATCACCTCCACACTTTGTCCTGCGGGTTTCCCCGGAAGGGTCGATCGCATTAAACCTCAAGTCTTCAACGCCGGCCACACAGGGTTAGCAGATTCCACGGGCGACTTCCCCGAGCTCGGCCGGTGGAATGCAAGTGATCCATTTCGGGAATCCACACACTTCGAGAGCGCCCATTGTGATTGAGCTCCCTGATCCTCTTCACGAGGTCGTGCGAAACCTGGAGGACCGGGTTGCGAGGATAGAAGCGCAACTCGAATTGTCGCCGCCTGCCCGCCCGGCGGCTCCGGAAGGTACCGATCCTTCCGGGCCGCTCCAGGAACAGGGTGCGCTCGAGCAGCAAATTGGCCAGTACTGGTTCTCCAAGCTGGGCATTCTCACTCTTGCACTCGGTGTTGCATTCCTTCAGACCATCCCACACGTGCCTCCCCTCCTCACCGCCGTGCTGGGATACATCATTTCCGTGGGAATCATCGCCCTTGCCCAGCGCTGGTACGTCTCGCTCCGCTCCATCGCGGGGTATCTCCTTGGCTGTGGAATCGTTCTGCTCTATTTCACTACACTCCGGCTCTCGTTTTTCAGTGATGAACCGGCGCTCCTGAACCGGACCATCGAGGCGCTCCTCCTCAGCGGAGCCGCGGCTGCGGGGCTCTTCTTCTCGACACGGCACCGGTCCCTGCCTCTCGTCGGTTTGAGTCTGGGCCTCGGATATGTGACCGCCTTCATTGCAGATCAGGCGGTCCCCCTCTTCCTCGCCATCGTCATTTTGTCGGCAATCGCCGTGGTCTACGCGAGCAGGTACCGGTGGCAGACCCTGCTCGCGCTGGCCGCATTCTTCAACGTCGTCACGCATCTCCTCTGGTTCCTGAATTCCCCCATCCTTGGGCGGGACATCGCACTCGCCGCCTCACCACAGGTGAACGTGTATTTCGTCCTCCTCGCCATGTCCGTCATCGGCGCCGGGTGCGTCTGGAGGCGCGGGAACAACAAGGAAGGTCCGGCCGCGGTCCTGACCACGCTCCTGAATGCGGGCGGGGGCTACATGCTCTTTCTCTTCCTGACCGGCACGAAGTTCCACGAAGCCTTTGTCCTCTCCCATGTGCTTGCTTCCGTGCTGCTTCTGGGATTTGGCGTCCTCTTCTGGGTCAGACAGGGGAGCGTGTTTTCGACATTTATCTCAGTCATGCTTGGTTACGCGGCTCTCAGTGTCGCGATCGTGAGCGGGTCCAAGACTCCCGATTATTTCGTCTGGCTTTCGTGGCAGAGCATCTTGGTTGTGACCACGGCGGTCTGGTTTCGCTCCCGGTTCATCATCGTCGCGAACTTCCTCATCTACCTTGCGTTGTTCATCGCCTATCTAGTCCTCGCAGGCACCATCAGCGCGGTCAGCCTGAATTTCGGGGTGGTGGCACTGCTCAGCGCGCGGATCCTCAACATGCGGAAGGACAGGCTCGCTTTGAAGACCGAGCTGATGCGGAATGCCTACCTGGGGAGCGCGTTCTTCATTTTTCCCTATGCCCTTTACCATTCGCTGCCGCCCGGACTCGTCAGCCTGTCATGGTTGGTCATTGCACTCTTCTACTATTTGATGGCACGGCTTCTTCGCAATGCAAAGTATCGCTGGATGGCACTCCTGACGCTTGCACTTACCATACTGCACGTGCTCGCCGTCGACATGACCAGTGTGGAACCGGTGTTTCGCGTGGTGTCCTTCCTTGCTCTCGGCATCGTCCTCCTGGCAGTCTCGGTGGTCTATGCCAGGAAGAAAAGACGCGTGGACGATCTGCCGGAGACAGAGACGGCGCACCCGGGCTGAAGGAACCCCCGTGTGAAACGAACGAATATCAAGGAGACGCAATGAACAACCCTGAAACCGCCGGCTTCACCGGGGCCCCTTCGCCGGGAAAACGCGACTTCCTCCGGTATATCCTGCTCGGCGGCCTGGCGGCCTGGGCTGCATCGGTCCTGTATCCAATCCTGGCGTACCTCAAGCCCCCAAAGCAGGGTGAAGTCGAGGTGAGCAGCGTGAAGGCAGGAAAGCTGAGCGATCTCGCCAAGGACAGCGGGACGATCGTGCGGTTCGGGAACAGACCGGTGATTCTCGTCAGGCTGGAAGACGGCACGGTCCGTGCATTCTCGGCCACCTGCACACACCTTGACTGCACGGTGCAGTACCGGAAAGACATGGGAACGATCTGGTGCGCATGCCATAACGGAAAATACGACCTCACCGGCCGCAACATTTCCGGGCCGCCCCCTCGGCCTCTCGAACCCTACCGGGTGGTCATTCAGGGTGAAGAAGTGTTCATCTCGAGAAACGCATGAAGACCCTATCCCACCGCATCTACGACTGGGCGGATGAACGGCTCCATCTTCAGGAGCTGGTCACGTTCATGGAGAAGAAGTCTGTCCCGAGGCACCGCGGCTCGATCTGGTACTATTTCGGCGGCGTGACACTCTTCCTCTTCATCATTCAGATCGTTACCGGCATCCTCCTCCTGCTCTACTACAAAGGAGGAGAACAGCTCGCCTTCGAGAGCATACAGTTCATCATGTCCAAGGTGGCATTCGGATGGCTGATACGTTCCATCCACAGCTGGGCGGCCAACCTGTTTATCCTTTCGGCACTGGTACACATGTTCAGCGTCTTCTTCGAACGCGCGTACCGCAAACCCCGCGAGCTCACCTGGCTGAGCGGCATGATGATGCTCTTCATCGGCTTCGGGTTCGGCTTCAGCGGATACCTCCTCCCGTGGAACGAACTTGCGTTCTTCGCGACCAAGGTCGGGACGGACATCGCCGGCATCATCCCTGTGGTCGGGAAGCCCATCATGGTCTTCCTCAGGGGAGGAGACGATGTCACGGGAGCCACGCTCACGCGGTTCTTCGGATTCCATGTGGCGGTCTTTCCCGGGCTGTTCACCATCCTTCTCACGATACACCTCATCTTCGTGCAGCGCCAGGGAATGAGCGAGCCCGCCCGATTCGAGGAGACCGCGCCGAAGGAGAGGACGACCATGCCGTTCTTCCCGAATTTCATGCTCCGGGACCTTCTGCTCTGGCTCATCGTCCTCAACGTCCTGGCCATCCTCGCAGTGTTCTTCCCGTGGGAGCTCGGCGTGAAAGCTGACCCCTTCGCTTCGGCCCCCGCGGGGATCCGCCCGGAATGGTATTTCCTCTTCATGTTCCAGACCCTGAAATACCTCCCGGCCAGCCTCGGGGTGATTGACGGGGAAGTGTTCGGCATACTCGTCTTCGCAATAGGCGGGCTCCTCTGGCTCCTGGTGCCGTTCTGGGACCGATCCACCGTCCGGGGACGCCGGAGCCGGATGATCACTTACGTCGGGCTCGCGGTCATCGCTTACATCATCGTGTTCACTATCCTCGGATGGACAACGTGAGACTGCTGACATCTCTGGTCCTGCTCTCGACCATCATCCTGAGCCCCGGCAGGAACGGCTCCGCCGCCGCTGCCGATCAATGCCTTGCCTGTCATCAGTCTCTCGGCGAACGTCCATCGTCCCTGTTCAAGCACGACGTCCATTTCGAGAAGGGGATCTCCTGCGCGGACTGCCACGGCGGAAATCCCAAAGCAGCCGAGATGGAAAAGGCGATGGACACCACAGCAGGATTTCTGAAGGTACCAAAGGGGGATGCCATCTCCAGAACTTGCGCCCGCTGCCACGCCGACAGCGCGCGGATGAAAGACTTCGGGTCCTCCCTGCCGACCAATCAGTGGGCACTGCTGCAGCGAAGCGTGCACGGGGGGCTCGCCACGTCGGGCGCAGAACATATCGCCCAGTGCACCTCCTGCCACGGCGCGCACGGGATCTTTCCAAAAACAAACCCCCGGTCCTCCGTCTACCCTTTGAACGTCGTGAAGACATGTACCGGCTGCCATGCGAACGCAGCCCTCATGAGAACGTACAATCCTTCCCTGGCCGTAGACCAGCTCGAAAAATACCGGACGAGCGTCCACGGCATGCGCAACGCCAAGGGAGACATCAAAACTGCGGAATGCGCGAGCTGCCACGGGAGCCACGGCATTCTGCCTCCAACGGACGTCAACTCGCGCGTCTACAGGGCCAATATTCCTAACACCTGCGCCGGTTGCCACAGCAACGCAGCCTACATGAAGGGTTACAACATCCCCACCGACCAGGCGGAGCGCTTTGAACGAAGCGTTCACGGCGTGGCTTTGCTGCAGAAGGGGGACCCCGGAGCCCCGTCGTGCAACAGCTGTCACGGCAACCACGGCGCCGTCCCCCCCGGGGTCGAGTCGATCTCGAACGTCTGCGGCACCTGCCACGCCCTCAACGCGGAGCTTTTCTCCTCGAGCCCGCACAAGAAGGCGTTCGACGAACAGCACCTCCCCGAGTGTGAAACCTGCCACGAGAACCATGAGATCAAACCCGCCACCGCTGCGATGCTCGGAGGTGCGGAGGACGCGGTGTGCAGTCAGTGCCATTCGCCCTCAGACGCCTCCGGGGCCTATCACTCGGCTGTTGTCATGAGGTCGATGGTGGACTCGCTGAAATCAGGGGAGGATTCAGCGCGGGCGCTTGTGAATGAGGCAGAACAGCGGGGCATGGAGGTCGGCGATGCCAAGTTCAAACTGCGGTCGGTGCGACAGGCATGGCTGGAATCGCGGACGGTCGTTCACTCCTTCGACGTGAACCGGTTCCAAAAAGTGGCGGACCAGGGTCTGGCCGCGGCTCTGGAGGTGCGGCGGGAGGCGGGAGACGCGATCGGAGAGTATTATTACCGCCGCATCGGTCTCGGGATCGCCACGCTTATCCTCACGGTGCTGGCCGTTGCCCTCTACCTGTACATCCGGCGGCTGGAACGCAAGCCTCACCCAACATCTGGCCCGGGCCGACCGCCCGGATGATGATACTCCCCAAGCCGGACCCGCCGCTTAATCCGGCTCCTCATAACCCGGGCGAAGCGCGGCCTCATGCAGGGAGTTCCGAAGGCCATTATTCCCTCGAGGTGTGTCAGGTTTCTGGGCCGCCTCCCCAATGGCAGGGGACGCAACTGTTTCGGCACCGTACCCTGGCCTGCTTCGCAGCACGAGGTCCAACAAGAGGAGGAAACCCGCCGGGACGCCCGGGCAAGCGTCCTTAGCGCTCCACCGGATGGCGTCGTGAACGGACAGGCGGCCTGGTCTACTTCCCGCCCTGGGCCGGCACCGCGCTCGGGAGGACAGGAAACGTGTTTGCCAGCACTTTGTACCCCACAAACAGCAGCGACACCATCATGCCGGTGATAATCAGCTCGCCGACCGACGGGAAGTAATTGAACCCGGGGCGCGGGGTGTAGGTAAGGATGTAGGTGTCGAGCCTGTTGAGCACGATCCCGACGATCATCATGATGCTCGCCGTGAGAAGACCCTTCAACGATCCACGCACCGCAGGACGCAGCAGCATGACGAACGGGATTACCGCAAAGAGAAGGTTCTCCACGATCCAGACGACCCCCCACCAGCTCCCGAACAGCAGGCCGACCTTCCCGGCCGACATGAGGGCGTAGGCTTTCAGGAGAATGTAGAATCCGAGAATCCAGGGGGTGATCTTTGCCAGGTCGGACAGGAGGCCGACGTCGACTCTGTGCTTGAATGCCCGGGCCGAGATCCAGGACTCGACGATCACCACCGGGAAACCGACTGCGATTGCGGAGACCAGGAACATCAGCGGAAGCCAGGGCGACCACCAGAGCGGATGGATCCGGTAGGCGGCGACCAGGGCCACCGATCCCAGGGAGGACTGATGGAGTGTGGAGACCACCACGCCCAGGATGATGAGGAAGAACAACACCCTGTTCAGAATCGGAGAGACCTTCGCCGCCGCCGACTTCAGGAATCCGGTCTGCTGCCACTTCTCCAGCACGCCGGGAAGGAACTCCAGGACGAGGATTGTGGAATAGGTCATCACGCAGAGGGACACCTCGAACAGCGGGGAGTTCCCCTGCCAGTTGGCAGGGAGCGCGGGGTTATAGACCTGCCACCACCTTCCGACGTCCATCGTGATGGAGAATGTAGCTATCAGGTAGCCGAGCATCGCCGTCAGGACCGCGGGGCGGACGAGCGGTGAGTACTTGCCGCGGTTGAAGACATAGACGAGCGCAGCGGTCGTGAAGCCTCCAGCCGCCAGGGCAATCCCGGCCACCACGTCGAATGCGATCCAGATTCCCCAGGGGAAACCGTCGCTCAGGTTCGTCACGGCACCCAGGCCCCGGATCAATCTGAAAAGGGTGACGAGGAGCCCCGCGGCGATCACGCAAACGCCGAAGGTGAACCATGGGGTCCACAGCTTTCGATTCATCGGAACGGTCTTGACGTTCATGTCACGCTCCCTCCTTTGAATCATCAGCGGGTGCATGGGGCCGCCTCCCGCTCGAGTAGGCAATCAACGCGAGGCCGGCATACAGGGCCACCGGAGGAGCCCAGTACTTGAATATTCCGTGCTGGATATCCTCCTGAAGGTGGAACGGCGTCGCCTCGTCGTAGGCCGGGAAGCCGAACTTCTCGAACCCCATCTCTTTCGGCGCCAGGTAGAGCACCGAAGTCCCGCCGAGTTCCTTCTCCCCGTACACGTAGGACGCGTACCGGTTTGGCTCCCCGTCTATCCGGGCGTGAGCCTCGCGCAGGAGGGCACTCCGTTTCCCGAATTTGATTGCGCCCACCGGACACACGTCCGCGCACCATGGCTGTTCCCCTTTTGCCAGCCTGATGTCCTTGCAGAAATCGCACTTGCGGATCACAGGCGCGGCCCGCTCATATTCGAAGGTCGGCACGTTGAACGGGCATGCATACTGGCAGTACCGGCAGCCGATGCATTTGCCGGGATCGTAATCCACGACACCGTCTTCGCGCTTGCGAAACGCCGCGGCGATGCAGACAGAGACGCAGGAGGCATCGCCGCAGTGCATGCACTGTTTCTTCACAAACGACCACTTTGTGTCGGACTCCTTGTACAGCTCGATCAGCGTCAGATTGCGCGCGTTCAGGTCGGTGGGGGTTTCATGCAGGGGGTCGGCCCCGGACTTCTCCAGGTCGTGACTCCGCTTGCAGGCCGTCTGACAGGCACGGCAGCCCACGCAACGGGTGCAGTCATTGAGCATGGCATACTGGTCGCCGCGCGCTCCAGGCCTTTCTTCAGCCCTGGCTGTTCCTGCCGCCAGATACCCGCCGCCGGCGGCAAGTGCGGCCGCCTTCAGGAAACCTCTTCGATCGGGCATGGTCAGGCCTCCTCCCGGTCTTCGACCGGTTTCTTGCGCATGGCTCCTGCAGCGGCGGCAAGGCCGAGACCCGCCACGGCGCCAACGATCCCCGTCGCAAGCGGGCTGACCGCCGAAGGTTTTTCGGTCACGATCCCCGGATACGTGCTGGGCGGCGTCGCCCCGTTCACCGGGACAACCTGATAGACGTCCATCCCGTACGGGAATGTCGGTTCGACACACCCCATGCAGGGGTGTCCGCTCCCGATAATCCAGTTCACTCCCCCGTTCCATTTCCGGATCGGGCAATCGGAGTGGGTGACAGGGCCCTTGCAGCCGAGCTTGTACAGACACCCCTTGTCTCCGAAATCCTTTGCGAACAGCCCCGCGTCGAACATCCCACGGCGCGGACAGTTGTCATGGATCAGCGATCCGTAGAACGCCTTCGGACGCCTGTGCTCGTCAAGATCAAGCATGCCCAGCCCGCCGATAAGCACTGTCGCCAGCGTTCCCACGAACCAGTCGGGGTGCGGAGGACATCCCGAAATGTTCACCACGGGCGTCTTGATCCCGTGCTCATCCAGCACCGCCGTCACTGGCTTGCTGTCTGTGGGATTGGGAGGAGCCGCGGGGATCCCGCCGAAAGCGGCGCATGTGCCGAATGCGACGATCGCCATGGCGTTCGGCGCAAGGTCCAGGACGTGCTGAAGCAGCGTCACGGGCTTGCCGTCGCGTTCGCCGACTACACAGAAGACGCCGTCATCTTTTGTCTGCATGGTCCCTTCGATGACCAGCAGGTAGCTCCCGGCCGGCCTCTTCTTCACCTGGTCGATAATATCCATAAACTGATGGCCCTGCCCGGCCGAAATGTTGGGATGCCAGAGCAGGTTGACGTGCTTGCCCGGCACGACCTCGCCCAGGAGCAACTCCTGGATGCTCGGACTTTTGGTGTTCAACAGCGAGACAGAACAGCCCGAGCAACACCCCCCCTGCAGCCAGACCACCGGGATCTCATCGACGGTGGCGGCAAAGACCTTGTTGAACCCGGGGATGCTGAACAGACTCGCACCCATGGCGATGCCCGTCCCTTTGGCGAAGAGCGCCAGAAAATCCCTGCGGGTCCATTCACGTTGGTTACTCATCGATACCTCCGTGGTGGTTCATGTGATACACATGTACGGATTCATTGATTTCGTCAAGGACCAGCGAGGCCACCCGGGGGATGACCGCCCGGATTTCCTCCGTAACAGATTCGCTCCAGTCGATCCGCTTCGGCTGAACGCCGAAGAGCACGGTTTCGCGCGGCCCCCTCCCCACGAGCGCCGCCATCTGGAGTGCGTCCACAAGGCCGATCTCGTGCACGGAAGCCTTCGGGATCATCTCATATTCGACGGTCTCAGGGGCGAAGCGGAAGACCGTCCCGGGGGATTGCTCACCGTCCACCGCATCGATGAAGATCACCTTCTCCCGGCCTTCCAGCCAGGGCAGAAGCTCGATCCCGGTGGTGCCGCCGTCCAGGAGGTCGACTTCGGGAGGCATGGGACACTTCTCAAGCTCCCTGAGGACATGGATGCCGACGCCGTCGTCCATCTGAATGCTGTTGCCGATCCCGACGACGAGGATAGGCTTTCTCCCTTCCGGTCGTTTCATGTCAACCCTCGACGACGTATCTCGCGAGCAGGTTCCCTTTGGGCGTCACGACGTGGATCGCGCATGCAAGGCATGGATCGAACGAGCGGACGATCCGGACGAGCTCAAAGGGATTCTTCTCGTCGCGGACTTTCGTCCCTTCGAGGGCCTGTTCAAACGGGCCAGGCTGACCCTTGTCGTCGCGCGGCCCGCCATTCCATGTCGTCGGCACGACGGCCTGATAGTTTGCGATCTTGTGGTTCTTGATGGTCACCCAGTGCCCCACCGCACCACGCGGAGCTTCCGTCAATCCCATCCCCGTCGATTCTTCGGGGATCTCGAAAGGTGTGTGGACCGGCTCTCCGGGCTTCAGCTCGAGAATCCAGTCCGCCATCCTGTCCGCGACCAGTTTCGCCTCGAGGGCTCGCGCCGCATGGCGGCCCAGCGTCGAAGCCAGCGCCGAAGGCGGAGCATTGAAGTACTTCAGCGTCGATGTGACGGCTCTCACCGTAGGCTCGTAACCGTGGAGGTATGCCATAAGCTGACGGGCCAGCGGGCCGACTTCGTAGACCTGTCCGTCGTAGCGGGGCGACTTGATCCACGAATATGCGCCGTCCTTGTGCGGATCGGGCTCGGTCTCCCCAACCGACGGATTGAGGTGGCTTCCCGACTTGTACCAGCTGTGCCGGATGTCCTCGGTAATCTTGGAAGGGTCGAGCGGAAGGAGCTTGAGATCGTCGATCGACGTCCGCCCTCCGCCGAACAGACGTTTGCGCTGCGTGAGGTCGGGATTGGAATCCTGGTCGAAGCATCCGTAGGAGAGATAGCGCCCTACGCCTCGCCCGATCCCGAAGTAGTCCGAGTACCGCTTCGCCACCATCAAGACATCAGGGATGTAGACGTCGCTCAGGAAGGTCCTGATCCGTTCGAGGCGCCAGCGGGAATCGGCCATTTTGTCCACGGTAGGATTCTCCGTGACTCCACCGGGCACGATGGCCACGCTCTGAGGCATGTTCCCCCCCCAGATCGCGAGAAGCTCGTGGCAATCCCTCCGGATGTCCAGCGCCTGGACGTAGTGCTTGACGGCAAGAAGGTTTTCCTCCTTCGTCAGGCGATAGTCCCCCTCGTAGCGTGGGAAGAACGGAGCAAGCTGGCCCCGGTCGATGAAGCGGCGGACCTGCGTCAACGCCGGATCATTGCCGGAGTATCCCGCGGCGGCGGTGACATCGACGTAATCCAGCGCCGCCAGGGCGTAGAAATGGAGGACATGCGACTGAAGATAATTCGATCCAAGGATCAGGTTGCGGATGACCTTGGCGTTGTTCGGGATCTTGTCCGCCACTCCGAACGCGGCATCAAGGTTCAGCGTCGAAGCGTACGTGTGCGCGATAGGGCAGACTCCGCAGATGCGCTGTGTGATCCTCTGGGCGTCCAGCGGGTTCCGATCCTGCAAGATCCTCTCAATCCCACGCCAGAGCGTTCCAGAACTCCGCGCCTCCTTGACGATTCCGTTCTCAACCACCGCCTCGATCTTGAGATGACCCTCGACTCTGTTCAAGGGATCAATAGTGATCTTGCTCATAGATCCTCCGATAATGACGGGAAAACAATGCACCGGCGATAAGATTCTTTGAGGCGGATGGGCTCAATGCCGAAGGCCGGTACTGATGATCGAAACTGTTGATTGGTTCTACACTCAAAGGGTGTACCAATCGAGAGTGTTCGAGGTTGGCCGGAAAGGAGCCCGAAAAGGGCCGAGACAAGTGGGATGTGGGCAGCCGCATGCGGATTTCCACTACTAGGCAGGCGGAAAACCGTCAGAGGAAATGCTGACGGGGATCTGTCAGGAATCAGGAGAAGAGGCCGGCCTTGGATAGAAATGGGGGGATGGGGACGTACGCAGAAGTCATTGGCGCCGGGAGCTCTGCAACGCGCTTCGCCCCCGTTCTCAGGCAGGATGCCTGGATTTCGGAGGTGAAGCAGGAGAGGGATCAATGGCGGATAATGGGTGATCCGCCATGGGCCGCTAAGAGACCGGGGGACCTCAGACTTTTCCCCGCTCCTCGTACGCCGTCTCGCTTTCATCGGCCACCAGTTGAAACGTCAGGGTGATCTCGTCATACACTTCCTGTTCCATCCCCTTGAGCTCGAGCCTGGACGCAAGTTCCTCCTCGATCGTCTTCCCGATCGTCTCGATCACCCGCCGCACCTCAGCGAACGGAAAGCCCTCCCTGCAGCGAGCCTGGGCGACTTGCCGGGCATACTCGAGCAGCGACATCCTGTCTTTCGTACGCACGGACACGCAGAGCACCTGATAGACCATCGTGACATCCTGACTGAAGCGGAGCGGGTCCATCCGGCGATACGTGGCGAATTCTTCATGGTGTTCCTCGCGGAGCACGTGATCAACAACCTTCTGGACCACGTTCTCCCTCACGAGGTCGAGCGCCTCGTAGATCCTGAAGTTCGGCCCCGCAGGGATCCTCTTCAGGGCCCTGATGTTGCGCCGCTGCCATTCCAGAGGATAACTCTTCATCCGCTCGATCATGAAAAGCAGACGCCGCTGCAGCGGATAGCGGGCAGAGGGGCTCCAGTGAAGCGCGTTCCGGGTGTTCGACGCATCGATAGCGAGCTGCTTATCCACGTAGCGCATCATCCACGGTCTTTCGAAGGGCCTGCTGCCGACAGCCCTGCCAAAAAGATCCATCGTCAGAACCCCCAGCCAGGCAATGGGTTTCGGCATATGGAACGGATTCCTCCGCTTGCCGAAGAAGAACCGCGTGGAAAGCTCATACAGCTCCTCGTGGCTGACCGGCTTGTCCGGGCTGGCGATGCAGACGTGGTACGGAGGGAGGTCGTCCGCCCGCCGCATGACCGTCAGCAGAACTTCGATGATGTCATTGATATGGATGTAGGTGATCGCTGATTTCCCTTTCCCGCCCAGGATCCGGGACCTCCAGCTCCTCGTCAGCCAGGTGCTAATGAACATGTACAGCGGGCCGTACTCGCACCAGTCGCTGAAGACTGCGGCAAACCGGACTACCGTGCAGGGAAAGTATCTCGACGACGCCCGCACCAGTTCTTCTCCCTTCCGCTTTGAACGGGCATAGGCAAACGTGGCGTCGGCGGGCGTTGATTCCGTCACCGGTCCATCGGGCCTCGGGAACATGCAGGCGGCCACGGAGCTGGCAAAGATAAATCTCTTGATATTGAGCAGCCTGGCCTGCTCCAGCACGAATTCCGTCCCTGCGACATTTGTCCGGTGATACTCGGGGTTCTCATCATAGGCAAAATCGTAAAATCCTGCCAGATGAATGACGAAGTCGACACCTCCCGAGTCCCGAAGCGTTTGCATGCTCTCCCAGAGCATGCTCCGGTCCCCGATGTCGGCCTCGATCCACCTGATGTTGGGATGGCGCATGAGCGCAGCGTTCTTGGGTGCGCGGCGAGACAGCCCGCACACCATGAAATCCTCCTTCAGGGCTTCGATGAGGTGTCTCCCGATGAAGCCCGATGCGCCCGTGATGAGAAGCCGCGGAAGATGCTTGGCCATGAGATGATTATGAGATCCCGGAATGCCCGGCCTTGAAGGCCCTGTTGAGGAAAAGGATCAGCGCTCCCATGACACCATCTCCAATGCCGGAAAGAAGGATGACCAGAAGACGATCAGCGAAGATGAAATAGGAGAGCAGAAAAAGGGTCGCAAGCCCCTTTGCAGCAATCGCAAAGACGATCAGAGGCTGGTTGTCTGCGGGACGCCGCGCGCCTCCCGCATAGCCAAAGACCATCACGAGATGGAACACACCCCCCTGCACTTTGAAGAAGGCATCGCCGATCGGCCCGTATCCAAAGGCCGGAAACGCGCGGGCGGGAAGAACGATCAGGAGTATTCCGACGACGAATGAATGCAGGGCGACCAGCCATAGGAACAGCCTCAGCCGGCCTTCGGGGCTTCCGCCGATGATGTTCACCTCTGCCTCCTCCCGGTGAGACAATCCGAGCCTTTCGTCCGGCTACCCGGCGCAATAGAATCTCAGCCGCTCTTCGTCAGTCCGGGGCGGCCCTAACGCCGGCAGAGGCGGAAGCTCCAGCTCGAAACTGACATTTCCTGCTTCCTCCGCACCGGCCGTGGTTTCAATGCCGAGAAGAGAGATGGCCGTCCCGACCCTCACGGTGTCGCCGAGGTGCGCCGCTCCGAGCCCGTCCAGGCACACTTCAATATGCACCGGTCGGACAGCGACCTTCGCCACCTGCTTGCCTTCCTTCACGAACATCTCCATCACTTCACCTATGAGGGAGACGCTGCGAGTCATGTTCGTCCCGGGCATGGAACTCTTCTTGAAGTCAGGGGATATCAGTGTATTCTCACACGTGCAAGAGACGTGCCAGACGGAAGGGCGGGATTTGGTGAAGCGGTGAGATCCGATGATAGGAATCGGCGCTTTTCCGCCGGACTGGCGGCGGATTTCCGCCGGCCGGAGCCCGAGCGCCTTCCGACACCGGAATGCTACTCGATGTTGTACTTCTTAAGCTTGTCACGCAGGGTGGACAGGTTCATGCCGAGCGCTTTGGCTGCCTGGGTACGGTTGCCTTCCGCCTGCTTCAAGGCCTGCCCAAGCAGGTTTGACTCCAAGCACTCGACCACTTGCTCGAACGTCATCTTTTCCTCAGTCAGGCACCTGTTGCACGCCTTGATGATATACTGAAGCGACCCCTCATCACGGATCTCGGCAGGAAGCTCGGCCACATCGATCTGCCCGTTGGCGAAAATCACCACACGCTGAATGACATTGCGCAGCTCGCGGATGTTTCCCGGCCAGTGGTAGTTCACCAGGCTGCGCATCGCCTCATCGGTGACGCGGAGCGAGCGGCCGCCTCCGTACATCTCGAGAAAGTGCCCGGCAATGGCGGGGATGTCTTCCTTCCGCTCGCGCAGGGGAGGAATCACCAGCGGGACAACGTTGATCCGGTAGTAGAGGTCCGACCGGAATGCGCCCCGATCCACCATCTCCTTCAGGTCAACCTTCGTGGCGGTGATCAGCCGCACGTCGATCGATACAGGGGTCATCCCCCCGACACGAAGAAGCTCCCGCGATTCCAGGACGCGGAGAAGTTTGGACTGGAGCGAGTAGGGAAAATCGTCGATATCGTCCAGAAAGATACTGCCCGTGTCTGCCAGCTCGAAGAGCCCCCGCTTTTCGGTCGATGCGCTGGTGTAGGCCCCCTTCTGATGACCGAACAGTTCGCTTTCCAGCAGGTCCGGCGGCAGCGAAGAAAGTCCGACCTTCACAAGCGGTTTCAGGGAGCGGGGACTTGCGCGGTGGATATATTCGGCAATAAGCTCCTTCCCCACGCCGGTTTCGCCGATCAGGAGGACGGAACTGTCAGAGGCGGCAATGGCGTCGACCCGTGCAAGGATCGAGCGCATGAGGCCGCTCTGTGCTATGAATGAGATGGGTGCCGGCAGGGGCATGACAAAGATCCTCTTGCCCGAAATAATACTGATTCGCGGAGTCGAACGCAACCTGGAAGGTTCAGCAGACCCGGCCGCTCAATTTTTGGCAGGCAGTTTTCCCCGAACACTGCCGGCCGTGAACGGGCCCTTCTGGGCGATAAGGTCCCTTGCGGCATCGACCTGACCCCAGGTGTTCCAGAGGAGAACGCCGCGGACGCGGCCGTACGCCAGGTAATAGATGACACCCTCCCTGTTTTCTTCCTTCCATTGCTCCACAACCTCGTGCCGGACATCGAGCTCCCCAACGGCCTCATAGCCAAGGTCAAACAGATCCGAATAGAAGAACGGCATGTGATGGTACGCAACAGCGTCTCCGGCCATGTTCCTGCCGGCGCATTCCCCCATCGTCGTGGCGTTGTCCTCATGCTCGACCCGCATCCTTTTCCCGAGGGCGGCATTGAAGAACGACGCGGCATCGCCCGCAGAGAAGACGTTCGTATCGCTGGTCCTGAGAAACTCGTCCACTTCGATGCCGTCATCTGTCTTCAATCCGGCGCTGTGAGCGAGCGACCGGTCAGGCTCGACCCCGATCCCCGCCACGACTCCGTCCGCCCGGAGCTCGCGGCCGCTCCGAAGGCGCGCCACAAACTTCCCCTCTTCTTTCTTCAGAGCCGCGACCCCCTCGCGGGCAAGGACCACGACCCCCTTCGATTCATAGTACGAGGTCACAAAACGGGAGATCCCCGGAGGGAATATCCTGGCGCACATGCCGTCATCCGGGAACACCATGGTGACTTTCGTTCCATTCAAGGCCAGCGCCGCGGCAATCTCGGAGCCGATGAACCCCCCTCCGATCACCACGACCTCCCCCCCCTTCAGTTTCTGCAGGGCAAGGTAGTCGTCCAACGTGCGGTAGTAAATGATTCCTTCGACATCGAAGGGAAGGCGGCGCGGCCTGGCACCGGTTGCCAACAGGAGCCTGGCATACTCAAACGAAGCTCCCGTGTCGTCCGTGACAAGTTTCTTGACCGGATCCAGACTCCGGACGGTCCTCGAGGTGAACATGGTCAGGTTGCCGGCGGGCGTGTTCAGCCAGGCGCTTTCGACGGGATCCCCCTTCCAGAGAGCTTTCGACAGAGGAGGACGTTTGTAGGGGGGGTGCGGCTCTGATGTGAACAGAGCGACCGTGCCGGCGGGATCCTTGAGCCTGATCCCCCTCACAGCGGCATCGGCGGTCATCCCACCGCCTACGATGAGGTACCTGAAGTCAGGCACGGGGACTTTCCTTGTGTTCTGTACATTGAACAAACTCCGCTTTCGAAACGTTCGTTCATTAGCGGAGGCAGAGACCATGCCGGGTCTTGCGTTTCACCGATGTTCTGATATCATATCCATAGACTCATAATAAGGGAGATATCCTCATGTGGTTCCTGACTCTCTTCCTGATCCCCGTGGCCGCCGCGCTCTACGAGTACCGGCTGAGGCGGCCCGACCATCTCATCCTCTACGATTCCAACGGGACCATCGGTTTCCGCACGTCCCGCTGGTACCCCCGTCACTTCAGCCTGGCGCTCCCGGGAACCACGCACCCGATGGAAGTCACGTTTGAAGCCTCCGCCATGGGAAGCATGCCGGTTATTGTGAAGATGACCGTCGCCGTTGCCGCATCGCGCGAAAGCATCGCAGCGCTCATCCGCATGGGGGGCTGGAATGGCGCCGCCGTTCCCAAGGCCGCCAGCGAACTGGAAAACGTCCTCCACGGACAGGTGAGAGCTTATGCCGAAAAGGTCGGACTGGAAGACCTCTCCCCGGAATCCCTGCGCGACCATCTGATGAAGCGCGCGGAGATCTGCAGGCAGGATTTCGGACTCGACATCGTTTCACTCACCGTGCAATCGATCGACCCCGTCGATCCTTCCATTGCGGAAGCACTGCGGCAACGTGAGTCTGCCAGGCTTCTCGAACAGACGGAGATTTTGAACCAGAACGCCCGGGTCGCAGCCGCCGAGGCGAAACTGACGGCGGACGATCGCATCATGCATCTGGAACATGAACTCGCCTTGAAGAAATTCACCCTGAGCGGCTCCGAACAGGAAAAAGAGGCGGAGCTCGCCAGGCGGCGCGTGGAAGAGGAGCTGAAGTGCGACCGGATGAAGCTGGAATTCGACCGCGAGGAGCTCAGCATCCTGAAAGAGCATCCACACCTGCTCCTCCTTACACCCCAGGCAGCAAGGCTTGCCGAGGCAAGCCAGTCCCTCAAGAATGCCCGGACAGTCATCGGCCTCGCGCCCGGCGACGCGGAACAGGGGGCCAGACTGATGGGGTTGTTCCAGATGCTGCTGGAGAGTTCGACCAACAACACGCCAAAGCAGGTCGAGAAGAAGAACAAGTGAACACGGAGCGGTTCCGAGTTTCGCATCCGGCACATTTGCGGGAATCCTTACGGCATGACCGAAGTGATCTGCTGCGGGGTTCTGAGGGACCTGGCCTTGATCTCCTCAAAGCAAGCTAAGACAAGGAAGTCTGACTGATCGGTCTACCAAGAAAGTCTGACAGGAAAGGCTGACTGATCGGTCTGACATCGCCCGGTCAATCGGTGCCCATCGCGGGAAAACTGGATTTGAATAACACGAGCACGATGAGCAAGGGACGCGAACATCCAAAGGAAGCCTTCAGGCTCCGGCCGGCGAAGGCCGCGAAGGTCTCTGAGGTCAGCGAAACCACTGCGGCTTCTCCAGTTCCTCCGGAAGAACGCGTCAACTTCCATATCGGCAACCCCGCACAGGACGAGCGGCTTGTCTCGGCGTTCTTCCGCATCGCTCTCGGGCTTGATCCGTCTCCGGACGGTTCCCGGGGTTTCGCTCCCGAGGAATTGCTGGATGAGCCGGGCACTTCCCCGGAGGAGAGGGACAAACTCGAGTTCCTTCTCCGGCTTATCCGGAATAGTGCTCCCTACATGCCCCGGGGGGGGTACCTTCGGAATGCCCCCAACGAGCTTGTCGGCAGGTTCAGGAACTGGCTTGAGAAAGAACAACCCGACCCGCTGACGTATGACCTGGGGGAGCAATCCGGCGTGCGAGAGATCATTCTCGCCTCCGGGGGTATCGCAGAAGCGTTCCGGGTTCTCCTGCACGCGCTCTCCGCCTACCTGATCCACACTCCCGCCCGGCTCCTCCTCTACCGGATGGATCTCCCCGCCCACCTCTGCCACTTCGACGGGATCCGCACTGAATCCCTGCAGGGGGATGAACGCGACGCATTCGAACACCTGGTCTCCTCCCTCAAACAGTCCCCCTCATCTCCGGCATTTCTCGCACTCGGGACTCTCCTGAGCGAAGAGACCCGCCGGTTCCTCCGGCAGCTCTCGCTCGAGCACCCGCTCTTCATCATCGAAGCCAACGACGCCCCGAACGCAGTCTCCCTCGCGCGCGAGGCGGGCATGAGCCAGCGCGTCCTGAGGTTCCTCACCCCGGGGATCTTCGCTCCCGAGCTGGCGGGGCTCTCTACGGTGCTGATCGCCGGCAATCCGGAGTTCGTGCGCATCATGGAGATCGCACACTTCCAGCTGAAGGGAACTCCTTCGGCCCCGGAAGTTGAGTTCCTCACGATGGCTCTGGGACGGACGACGGCGGATCTCCGAGAACTTTCCTCCGGCATCCTCGCCGAGACGCCGGCGGAGAGCCTTTCTCCTTCTGGTCGCTACATGAATCCGGTGGCGCGGCATGCTGCGGCCCTGGAGATGCGGCTCTCCGGATCTGCGGAGGGATATGCCAGAGGCCTCGCGGCAACGCTGGAAAGGGTGATCGGCCGGGGAGGGAGCCGGGTCAACTCCATCGTACGGCGCGCAGGGGAACATGGACCGGCCTTCGACCACTTTTCCTCGACACCCTACCACGATCTGTGCGAACAGCTCCTGACCTCGGGCATGACACCAGAATGGCAGGATGCCATGCGGGAGTCGTTTCTCACCGCCTTCCTCTCGCATCATCCCGAATACGAACGGGACTCCACGTTCGTTGTCAGTGGTTCGTCCCGGACAGCACTCGGCCTCCTGGGATTCCACTGCGGCATCCGGGAGGTTATCGTCCCGGATCTCAGCTGGACGTACGAACACTGTTTCCCGAAAGTCAGTGCGGTCCCGCTGACCGGGGATTTTCAGCTGAACGTCGACCTGCTCACCCGCACCGTGGCAGAACGGCTTTCAGAGGATCCCCGGTGGAGATCATGGGGGGCCGTCGCTCTCAACAATCCCCACAATGCCACGGGACAGGCATTTCGGGAAGAGGAGGTGCAGCGGCTCCTGCAGTGGCTGCTTGAAAGGAATGTCACCGTCATCGACGACCTTGCATACCAGAACGTCGTCCCGGGTGACAGCCTGAGGGGGCCCCGGACCATGCGCCAGCTCACAGATGACCTTGTGCACCGCGGCCGTCTGTCAGCCGGCAATGCAGCGCATCTCATGACCATTCATTCCGTCTCCAAGACGGATTCGCTCGCAGGTTCCCGGCTCGCGGTCGCAGAGATACGCCATCCCGCATTTCGTCACAAGTTTGCCGAGGTCAATGCAACGCTTGCTCCGAACATCGCTGCAATGTTTCTCTCCTACCTCTTCTACCGCGGGACCCCGGGAGCGGTGCAGGCGTACTGGAGACTCCGGAATTCCATTTTTGAGGAGAGGATGGCAGCCATCGAGCAGGCCGCTGCAAACCTCCCGGCAGAACGCAACCGCTATTCGATCACAATCCGGCGTCCGACCGGAAGCATGTACCCCCGCATGGAGATCGGGAGCCTCCCCGCCGGCGTTTCGCTCGATTGGCTTTCCTCGGGGCTTGCACGGCAGGGAATCGGCCTCCTCCCTCTCTCAGCCTTTGCCCGGACCGAGCAGGGTTTCGAGGCCGGGAGGAAGGCGTTCCGTCTCACGCTGGGAGGCACCGATCCCGCCGGCACGCTGATGATGAAGACCCGGCGCGTGCTCATCGACCTCAACCGCACGCTGGCGGAGGAGGAAGGGAATTACAACCGCCGTTCTCTCAGGGTACCGCATTCCTCCCCACCCCCGGTCCTCGACCGGAACGGGTTAGCCGCAGGGGCTGCCGGGCTCATCCGGAATATCAGGGAGGAGGCTGCACTGCTTTCCAGCCGGGAACGCAGGGGCGGACCTCTCCGCGAGTTCACGGGGGCCGAAGGAGGTCTGCTGAAGGAATATGTGAAAGAGCGCCTGGAAACGTTCAGGCTGCGCATCATGGACCGGGCCTGGCTCGCAACGTCGCTGCTGGACAGGAGCGCGGCCGACGGCGGAATGTCGCTCCGGGACGCTCTGGACCGAGAACTCTACAAGGACTCGCTGGAATCCCGCCAGGAGCTTTTTCGGCGCCGCCTGTTCGACCGGACGGTTCATCCCACGCAGATGTACTCCCTGCGCGTGGAAATCCTCTGGGAGGAGGCAATCAACGGCATCCTGAGGGGTTGGACTCTTGCCCCATCGTTGCCGCGCGCAATCGCCTCCGCCCTGATCGGTGAGTTCGCAGGGCTCAACGTGGGCATCAGATCGCAGGAAGAGGGGGATGAATTGCTGCTCGACCTGAACTCCCTGCTGGCCGCGGAAAACGCCCTCACACTCACCGCGGAAACCGGGTACACACCCTTCCTCTCGTACTGGGGGGACTGGGATGGAAGCACCCGCCCCTCGGGGCAGGGACACCTCCTGGTGGCATCTGTGCTCCTGGAGAACGTGCGGCAGACAGCCGCCCTTTTGCGATCACTGGTGAAAACCTCGCCCGGGACCTCCATCGACAGGAAACTGCTGGAGGAGATCGAGCACCTGGACCGGAACATGCACCGCTTCAAGCGGCTCCTGGACGAGATCACGTTCCTCACCCATCAACTCGAGCGCCGGTACCGGGGCGTCCTTCCGCTTCGCCTCACGAGCGGCCTGATCAGGAGGGCCGGCATCAAGATCCGCCTGGCACGCGACCCTCTCACCACACTCTGGCAGCACAATGACAGGCTCGAGCGGCGCATGGTGACATTGCGCCAGAAGCGGAAGGAAGGGCTTCAGTACTACTTCTCGCTGAACAAGTCCCTTCGCAAGGCCCTCCATGGAGCCATACCTTCGATTGTGAAGAGCGCCAGGGGCCCCGGTCTCGCCCTGCAGGCCGCTCTCTACAGGAACCTGCTGAAGCGCGTTGTGATCACGCCGCGCATACACCAGAAGCTTATCACGACGCTAGACCAGTTCGCCATCGACACGACGGTGCACAACATCACCGAGATCAACGACATCGCCGGGGCAAGCGGAAACCCGGGCATGATCCTCGCCTTGCAGGTAAGCATGTCCACATCGCCCGATGCGCTCGTCGCGCTCGACCGCAAGCTCCGCGCCCGGCGCGAGGCGACGCTTCGAGTCTCCCAGGCCTCGGATCTCCCTCCCGTCTGGCTTGTTCCACTGTTCGAGGACATGAAGGCAGTCGACGCTGCAACAGAGTATCTGAACAAGATCTGGGAGTATTCGCTTCAGAGCCGGCGGCTCAGGCAGGAAACACGGGAGAGGTTTACCGAGATCATCCCCGAGGTCTTCATCGCCGGCTCCGACCTCAGCCAGCAGATTGGACAGACGGCCGGGGCCGCAATGTTCAGGAACGCCAAGCAGCAGATCGTTTCCTGGCTTGCGGAACGAGGTCTGGTGGGAGAGGTGAGGATCAAGCTTGGAAGCGGCGAACCGATGCAGAGGCAGGGGGGCTACTTCGCGGCACACTCGGGCCTTCCAGCCTTCCTGACAACGCAGGAGAATCTCCGGCGCCTCTCCCGTTCTTTGCCCGCTTCGGTCAAAAAGAGCGTGGAATACGCCACCACACCTTTGATGGGAGTGTTCGCGGCAAGGGACCTCCGCACGGTCCAGAGCAACCTCGCCGAGCAAGTGCGCTCACTCCCCGTTCTGGAGTATGCGCGACTGCTCCTGCACGTCTACGAATCACAGCGGTTCTACGAGCGCGAGCTTGCAAGGGCTGCCGAGCCCCTCATCGAGACCAGGCTGCGCTTTGCGAGCAGGGGACTCCAGGAACTGGAGCGGCTGACAGTCGGCAAGAAAGATGCGGTCTTCGACGAATTCGTCAGGCTGGCCACGGAGAATTTCCGCCACATTGTGTACGGGAAGCCCGAGGACGTTGTGGGCATCCATATCGTGTCGTATTTTATCGCGCGCACAACCCCGCCGCTCCGTGATCGTCCAACGTTCAGGACAGGGCGCAGACCGGCGGAAGGGGGCCAGATCCTTGAGCGGATTGCGGAGACGATCCCTCTCTCAACCTACGGCAGCCTGCTCAGGGCGATCGCCCACAACCAGGCGCAGACCGCGGTGCTCGGCATCAACCAGCTTACCACCGGTCTCTTCCGCGCGCTGGACCTCTTTGCTGCGAAACAGTTCAGGGAGGGGGCCGGCGTGTCACTTCTTGCCGACCGGATCATGCCCAATCTCCCGGTCTACGAAATCCTCCAGAGCCTCCGGCTCTATCACGACGTCGAACTGATTCACCTGCGCAGCCTGGAGAACGCATTCCCCGCCGGCAACTCCGCGCTCGCCGCTCTGAGGGAAGACATCGACGCCATGGGACACTACCTGGGCCCGCTCAGGAAGGAACTCGTGAGGCGGCACGGACTGAGCGTACCGGACTTCTTCGACGGCGACCTGTTCCTCCCGGGACTGCTCCCCGCGGTGCGGCCCGATCTGGCGGTCCTCCTCCAGCCCGATCTCTTCAACACCGGGCCGGAGGAGTTCTTCGATCACCTGGAGGGCACACTTGATACCGGATGGAAAAATGAAGTTTCCAGGCTTCTGAACATCCCCCGGATGATCGGGAGCTGGCGGGCGCGGGCATGGACGCTCCTCCGGGAGCCCGTGCTCGGCAGGGTGAGCAGTTTTGTCGAGCTTGCCCTTGCCCTTTCTACACTGTCCGGGACGGACACCCCGCATCCTCCCCCTCTGCCTGCCGCGCTGCGGAGGAAAGTCCACCTGTCTCCCCCGCTGGCAGGAGAAATGACTGAAGACTCGATGCGTCAATTTCTGGGAGCTGCGCTGGAATACCTCACGGAGCTCAGTCAACAGCAGCTTGAGGTTCCCACCACGGTGGTGAAGGCACTGCAGGAAGTCGAGCGGATCATGAAAATCGAGGAGCAGGCCCTTCCCCCTCCACGGCAGGAAGAGCTCAGGTTCTATCTGCTGCAAATCGCCCGCCTGGCCGGCGAGAACGGATAGGATTACAGGAAGAGAGGGCCGGGGCTCGGTCAATGCCACTCCCTCCGATGCCATGGGCTGCAGAGGCATACTTGATTTCCTCCCCTCAGGAGCATATATTGCGTGAGCATTCCGCTCTTTGCATAGCGTGCTTCACGTCGTGATTTACAGCAACTTGCAGCGACGGAAAAAAACTGGCTAAATGGCTCCCTCTCCGGAGTGGTAACCCTGCTATTTGGTCGGCAGGGTTTTTCATATCCATACTATGCTCATCCTCAAGTTCGGCGGCACATCGCTGGCAAGCCCGGACACCATCCCTTCAGTCGCGGGCATCATCCGGGAAGCTCATCGGCGGCATGGAGCGGTCTGTGTCGTGGCTTCGGCATTCAGCAACGTCACCAATCAGCTCATCGAGGTCTGTAACAGGGCCCTGATGCGGGACTCCGCGTGGGAATCCGCGCTGGCCGCCATCGAGGACCGCCACCTGGACGCCGTCAGGCTGCTCGTCCCCGGTGCGGCCGGTGGGGAGCTCTCTCTGCAGGTGAGAGAGGCGTGCGGCGAGATCCGCGAACTCGCGCTGGGCATTGCGCGGCTCCGGGAGCTGACCCCCAGGACTCTCGACGCCGTCATGAGCTACGGTGAGCGCCTCTCCGCCCGGATCCTCGCCGCCGCACTGAGCGCCGGCGGCCTTGGCGCCGCCGCAGTCGACAGCCGTTTGCTGATCAAGACAGACCTGTCCTACGGCGCCGCGCGGGTGAATTTCGATCTCACCAACTGGAACATCCTGAACTGGTTCAAGGACAGGGCGGAAATCCAGGTTGTTACCGGCTTCGTCGCCTCCGGAAAGAACAGCGAAACCACGACGCTCGGCCGGGGGGGATCCGACTATACGGCGGCCATCCTCGGGGCTGCGCTCGACGCCAGGGAGGTGCAGATCTGGACCGATGTGGATGGAGTCATGACCGCCGATCCCTCCAAAGTCGCCCACGCGTTCTCCCTCGAATCCATCACCTATGAAGAGGCGATGGAGCTGTCCCATTTCGGGGCGAAGGTCATCCACTTCCCCACGATGCTGCCGGCGATGAACAAGGGGATCGATATCAGGATCCTCAACACCTTCCATCCGTCATTCCCGGGCACCCTGATCACCACCAGGAGGGTCGTATCGGACAAGTCGGTGAAGGGGATCGCCTCCCTGGACAGTGTCTGCCTGATCAGCGTGAAGGGGATCGGGATGATGCGCGCCACGGGGATCGCCGGCAGGATCTTCAGTGCCCTGGCAGCGCAGGAGATTGACGTCATCCTGATCACCCAGTCGTCGTCGGAGCACAGCGTCTGTTTTGCCGTCCACCCCGTGCACAGAGCCCGGGCACGTGAAGCCATCGAACTTGAGTTCCGGCTCGAGCTGATGGCAGGAGAGATTGCCGGCATCACTGTCGAAGACGACCAGGCTGTGCTGGCGGTGGTGGGCGAGGAGACCCGGAACGTCCCGGGAATCGCGGGCAAGGTCTTTCAGGCGTTGGGCAAGAACGGCATCAACATCCGCGCGATCGCTCAGGGCGCGTCAGAGCTGAACCTGACCTTCGTAGTCCGGCGCGCCGATGAAGCCAAAGCGCTCAACGCACTGCATGACAACCTCTTTCTCTCGCGGTACAAGACCGTCCATCTCTTCGTGATCGGCACGGGGCTCGTCGGCAGCGCGCTGCTCGACCTGATTCGAGACCAGTGCGCATTTGCCAGGGAAACATACCACGTGAACATGAAGGTCGTGGGGATCACGAACCGCAGGAAGATGATCGTCGATGCGCAGGGAATCGATCCGGCCTGCTGGAGGGAGATGCAGCAGAATGCCGGCGATCCGGCCGACCTCGGTTCGTTCATGGGGCAGCTCACCGCCCAGAATCTGGCGAACTCCATGATGATCGACTGCACCGCCTCCCGGGAGGTGGCAAACCACTACCTTGTCCTGGCGGAAGCGAGCATTTCGATCGTTGCGGCGAGCAAGATCGCCAACACGCTTTCCCAGGACTTCTATCGGCAGCTCCGTGCAGCGATGCGCAAATTCAACGCACAGTTCAGGTACAGCACCAATGTGGGCGCCGCCCTGCCCATCCTGGAGTCCATCAAATCCATCGTGAACAACGGGGACAGGATCGTGCGCATCGAGGGTGTCCTCTCAGGCACGCTCAGCGCGGTCTTCAACGACCTGCACGACGGCGCCCGCTTCAGCGAGGCCGTCCGCACAGCCCGGGCGCGCGGCTTCACCGAACCGGATCCCCGCACGGACCTGAGCGGGATGGACATGGCCAGGAAACTGCTGATCCTTGTCCGCGAATCGGGACTCGAGTTGGAGCTGGAACAGATCGTCGTGGAATCGCTCGTCCCGCCGGAACTGGACGGCGGGCTCTCCCCGGGAGAGTTTCTCGAGGCGCTTCCCGGGCTGGATGCACGCATCCGCGAGCGGGTCTTCGCGGCTCATGAACACGGAGCGAGGCCGATGTACATCGCCTCGTTCGCCGGCGAGGGGGCGCGCGTGGGCATTCAGGACCTGGAGCCTTCCCATCCATTCTACGGCCTCACAGGCAACGATAACATCGTCGCACTCACCACGGATTCGCTGTACGAGCGTCCCCTTGTGCTGAGAGGCGGCGGCGCCGGCGCGGGACGAACGGCCTCGGGTTTGTTCACCGACATCCTGCAAGTCGCACACGGGATGTCATAAGCACGGAGCCATCATGGCCGTCATACTTCCGTCACAGTACCCCGGCAGCACGGCGCTGCTGGAACGCAGGGTGTCGCTGCTCTCCACGGAACAGGCACAGCGGGCGGATATCCGCCCGCTGCGTGTCGGCATCATCAATGTGATGCCCCAGGCGGAGCGCTACGAATTCCATCTTCTGTACCCGCTCGGGCGGTCCATCATCCAGGTCGAACCGGTCTGGATCAGGCTGGAACACCACACCTACAAGAGCAGCAATCCGGCCCATATGGACCAATATTACGTAACGTTTCAGGACGCCATCAGCGAGCGGCCCCTTGACGGCCTGATCATCACCGGGGCCCCAGTGGAGGAGCTTCCATTCGAAGAGGTGACCTACTGGGAAGAGTTGAGCACGATCCTCCGGTTTGCGCGGACGAATATCCATTCTTCGCTCGGCATCTGCTGGGGCGCCCTCGCCCTCGCAAAGATGCTGGGGGTGGAGAAGATCATCCACCCGATGAAGATCTTCGGGGTTTACGACACGAGGAACCTGCTCCGGACGCACCCGATCACAGGTGATTTCGACGATGTGTTCAGCTGCCCGCAGAGCAGGCACGCCGGCATCAACGATGACGTGATGGAATCCGAGGAGGCCCGCGGCAACATCAGGCTCCTGGCGCACGCGGAAAATGCGGGGTATGTGATTTTCGAGAGCGCCGACATGCGCTATCTCATGCATGTGGGGCATCCCGAGTACGAGGCGGAGAGGATCGCCGTCGAGTACTGGCGCGACCGGGAGCGGGGACGCAGTGACGTGACTGTGCCGGTCAACTTCGACCTCCGCAACCCCGTCAACCGGTGGCGGACGCACTGCCTGGACTTTTTCGCGCAGTGGTTGAGATTCCTATACAACGCCTCAAACAGCGCACACCCCGGGCCGTAGGTTTTCCTTCCGGGCTCGTCCCGGGCACCCTCATCAAGCGAAACAGGAAGAGCAGGAATGGCGAAACGCACCGTCGGCTTCATCGGCCTCGGCCTCATGGGCACACCCATGGCCGAACGGCTGCTTGACGCGGGCTACACTCTCCGCGTCCACAACAGGAGTAAGGAGAAGGCGCGCCGGCTCATCGAGCGCGGGGCAGTCTGGTGCGCAACCCCCGCAGAAGCTGCCAGGGCGGCATCCGCGGTGTTCACGATGCTGACCGACGACCGGGCCGTGCGGGAGATCACACTCGGCGGCAATGGCATCGGCAGCGGCCTGCCCGGGGGGGGAATCCATATCGACTGCAGCACGGTTTCACCAGGTCTCGCCGAGTCGCTGGAGCTTTTCCATGCGCAGGAGAAGCGCCTGTTCTATCATATGCCCGTACTCGGCGGGGGCGCACAGGCCGCCGATGGCACCCTCCTGCTCTTCCCCGGAGGAAACCCGGACCGCATAGGAGAGATCGAGGAGTTCTTTCCCGTGCTCGGCAAGCGAGCGTGGCAATTCCCCAATGCCCGCCAGGCCGCGTGCACGAAGATTGCCTGCAACTCGTTCATCTCCGGACTGCTCGTTACGCTTGCACAGGGTCTGGTGTTCGCATCCAAATCGGGCATTGGGGGCGGAAGACTTCTCGAGATCCTGGAACTCTCCGCACTCAATTCCACCTCGCTCCAGCGGAAGGGGAAGGCCATGGTTGATCGCCAGTTCGCCCCCAGCTTCTTCGTGGAAAACCTTCTCAAGGATTCGCGGCTGATGATCGATGCCGCTTCGGAACTGGGAGTGCCATGCCCGGTTTCGGAGACGGCGCGCACATTGCTGGAGGAGGCGGTTCGACAGGGTTTCGGAAAAGACGACTACTCCGCCGCGGTCAAGGTCTGGGAGCGGATGGCCGGAATCGACCTTCAGTGACGGAATGCCGGGGAACGCGGCATCGCCGGAGGCAGGATGAGGGAGAATACTGCTTAAGGCTTCAACGGGGATGCTGCACCCCTTTCACATCGACCAGAAAGGCCTCGATTGCCCGATGGTACTCCTCCGGCTGGTCCAAGCGGATGAGCTGGCCGGCAGCCGGCACACGCAGGAGCGTGGACCGGGAAAACGTTGATGTGTATTGATCGGCAATCCCCGCAGGGAGAAAATCGAACTCGCCCCGGAGAATCAGGACCGGTGTCTTGAGCGATGCCAGCGGGGCGCGAACCGCCTCCTTCTTCGAGGTTGCATCCCACGAGGTCATCACCATGGACCACCCTCCTACACCCTTCGACGTCGCATAGGAGCCGGCGAACCGCTTCGGGTCGTGGACGAGGTGCGGGAGGACGGTGGCCGTCAGGTATTGATCCATCACGCTGTCCAGTTCACTGTCCCCCATGAATTCGTAGGCGGCTGAGACGTCCGTCTTCAGCAGAAGGTCGAGCTGAACGAACCGCTGCAGCGACGCCGGCCCGCGCCACCTCTGAACCCAGGTGAGCAGTTCAGGGTCGATCATGGGAGCCGACGTCCGCTTCGCGGTCCATTCGCCGGGATCGATCGGACCGGGGGAAACCATGACGGCCTTGACCACGTTGTCCGGATATGCCGCCATGTAATTCGCCGCAAGCGTGGCCCCCCACGATTCGCCCACCAGAATAAACGGTTTGTCGCCTATGGTGCGGCGCACGGCCTCAAGATCCTCTACATGGCGCAAGACGGTGTAGTCGCGGGGATCGGACAGGCGCTCCGACAGTCCACTCCCCACCTGATCGTACAGAAAGACGTCGAATCCCCGCTTTGCGAGCCGTTCACACCATGGGCGGACGCTGTCGACGTCGGCGAGCTGACAGGCGCCTGGACCGCCATGCAGGAACACCAGAGGTACGGAGGAGGAGGAATCGGCGGCAGGCACATGGGCGTAGGCAATGTGAGAGCCTGTGGTCAGGTCCCAGAGATGAATCCCGGTCTCATCCCGGGGACGAGCCCGGTCCTCCGGCGAGCCGCAGCCGACCGCAAGTACCATGGCAAGGGAGACGAGCCCCGACATGATGGGCCGCATGCTCATGATGGTCCTTTCCAGAATAGCGGGGATTTCAAGGCTACGTTCAGCTTCGGGAAGCTTGGGCACGAAGAGGCGGCATCAGGCGGCACCTGGCCCGCCGGTACCGGGCGCATGGTACGGCATTTTTGGCACGGAATCAATGGAAGGCTCGGCAGGGAAGCGGCGGGGAATGACGGGCGTCAGCCTGGACATTGACATGCCAAAACGATTTATTGTGGGAATCACTACCATTCCCGGAAACCCCTTTGCGCAGAAACCGCACAGTGTCGCTGATAACATTTGAAACCGCCCTTCGGCCGAAGGAAAGGAGCCTTCTTGGCCGGTTGACCACGCCGGCTGCAATACAGACGTTCCTGGACCGGTTAACGTACAGTCCCGGCACGCAATACCGCTCTCCGCTCTCGGTCCTGCGTGACAAGACCGCCCACTGTTTTGATGGTGCCGTCTTTGCCGCCGCCGCGCTCAACCTTCTTGGCAACCCTCCCATGATCGTCAACATGTTTCCAACCAGCCGCGACGACGAGCACCTGGTGGCTCTTTACCGGCGGTTCGGAGCCTGGGGGGCAGTGGGGAAGTCAAACTTCGTGGGTCTCCGGTTCCGGGAACCTGTTCACAGGACCCTCAGGGAGCTCATGCTCTCGTATTTCGAGCAATTCTACAATGTTGCACGCGAGAAGACCCTTCGCAGCTACACAAGACCGCTCCACCTCACATCGTTCGATTCGCTTTCCTGGATGACCGACGATCGCATCATGGAACTGATCGCCAGCCGGCTTTCCAGTATGCACCGGTACCCGCTACTGACAAGGGGAATGGCGAGGGAGCTCTCGCCGGTTGACCGGCGTTCCTACCTGGGGGGATTGCAGGGTTCTCTGGCATCTGGGCTCTACAAGCCCTGATACGAGGGGATAAGCTTCCTTGGGGGGGAATTCCTCATCATAGCGCGGCTCCAGCCGAAGCGCATGAACCAGAACAGCAAGGCATTTTGCCGGTTTTTCGGGAGTTTCCCATTCCGGGAACCCTTTTCGACAAAATTCTCCCAGACTATTGCATTTCGTTTGCGAATTATGCATTAATAATCGACTGGAGACTACCAGGGGCCAGCTTCATTGTTAATTTCTTGAAAGGATTTGTTCATGGAACAGGGTACTGTAAAGTGGTTCAACGCGGCAAAGGGTTACGGCTTCATTTCGCGCAAGAGCGGAGAAGACGTATTCGTACACTTCAAGGCAATCGCCGGCGATGGTTACAAGACATTGAACGAAGGCGACAACGTCCAGTTCGAAGTGGAGCGTGGTCCCAAGGGATTGCAGGCTACGAATGTGACGAAGATTTAGCTGCAATGACGGTTAACACTCGCCCCAAGCGGCCCAAAACCGCTTGGGGTGTTCTGTTTTGAGCGAGTAGGGGGAATGACCGCCGGAACGCACATGAGGAAGGGCTGAAAATGGAAAGAGGCACGGTGAAGTTTTTCAACGTAGTGAAAGGATTCGGTTTCATCACCACCCAGGCAGGCGACGAGATATTCTTTCATAAGAGCAATGTGAAGAGCACAGGTTTCAGGAACGTGTTGAGCGAGGGGGACAGCGTGGAATTCACGATCAAAGAGGAACAAAAAGGACGTAGAGCTTATGCGGTATCGCGCGTCTGAGCGACCCCCGTCAGCATGACCGAAGGAGCCACGCAACGTGCGTGGCTTTTTTTTGCCTCCATCATATACTCTATCAGCCGTAGAAACCTCCCTCCCCCCCCTAGAGCCGGGGCTCCCTGAGCCTCCCGCCGAGTGTGCGCTCCCGGACGAAGAGTCTTGCTTTAGTTGAGAGGATTCCTTTATTGTATGGTTACGACCGAAGTTCATCCCCTCTCTTCCGCAATGCTGCCTGACCGTTTTCGCCTGCCGGTATACTGTATCCTTTTGCTCCTCCTTTGCCTGGGGGAGCATCCTGCCCGTGCTTACCCCCAGGTCCCTGATCACGAACAGGAAGGCGCGGACATCCGCGGAGTCGTCACCGATAGCACCAACGGGGAGCGGATCCTCGGCGTCAATGTCATGATCAAGGGAACCGGCCGCGGCGCGATGACCAATACCCAGGGGTTCTACATCATCCCCAACATATCCCCGGGGACCTATGAGATCGTCGCCGGCGCGGTCGGGTATGTCCGCCTGGCCCGCAAGGTGACGATCAGCGGCCAGAGCCCGGTCTCGCTCGACTTCAAGCTCACAACGCGCGTCGTGGAAGCCAACGAGGTCGTCGTGCAATCCGAAGGAACCACCTCGCTTACCGCGCGGAGCGCGAGCATCCACATCGTCACACCCAGAGATCTCCAGCGCCTGCCGGCCGTGGGACAGCAGGACCTTCTGCGGTCGCTCCAGATGCTGCCGGGCATCACGTCGACCTCGGACGTGAGCGCTAAGTTCTACGTCCGGGGAGGGGCGGGAGACCAGAACCTGATCCTGCTCGACGGAATGAAGATTTACAACCCGTTTCATGCCTTCGGCCTTTTCAGTGTCCTCGATCCGGACATCGTGAGAAGCGCCGAGGTCTACACAGGAGCCTTCCCCGCGGGCTATGGCGGCCGGCTTTCCTCGGTGGTGAACGTCACCACAAAGGACGGCAACCTTTCGAAGGTGTCGGGCGTCGCCAATGTGAACTTCCTCTCCGGAAAACTCGAGCTGGACGGTCCCATCGCCGGAGACAACTCATGGCTTGTGAGCGGCCGCTCCTCACTCTTCGGCAGCAGCATCAACCGGCTGATCCCCAATCCCGCACCCACGACATTCTCCGATCTGTTCTTCAAGGGAACAATCGGAACCTCAACCGGGCGGATCGGGTTCCGCGGCTATTCGAGCAGCGACGACGTCGAGCCCGCGGCCTCCGACCAGCCGAACCACTCGTGGCGCAACAGCGCGTATTCGGGAGTCCTTTCGGCGCTTATGACCGACAGGCTCTATATGGACGCCTCAGTCAGCTACTCCAGTTCCAAGATCACACGCATCGCCAAGCCGGGTTCCCCCGTGGTCCCGGCTTCATCCTCCCTCCAGGAGATGGACCTCAAGGCCGAGGTCACTGCATTCACGGACGATCAGACGACGTATTTCACCGGATTCTCGTTCGAGTTTCCCCAGATCGAAGACAACATCGGCGCCATCACCCCCATCCATATCAAGGAAAGCGAAGTGGAATGGTACGCCTGGTTCAGGGCGGAGGGGGAATGGGGCCCGGTCCGTTACGACCTCGGCGTCCACTCGGACATCATGCTGCTGAGCTCGGGGGGGCCCCTGCTTCAGGGTCTCCAGCCCCGCCTGACACTTTCCTTCGCCGTCGGCGGGACCTGGATTGCCAAGGCCTCGTACGGCGTCTTCACCCAGAAGCTGATCACAGTCAGCAACGAAGACGACCTCATCTCGCTTTTTGACGCATGGCTCTACCTGCCCGAGGCTCTCAGGCCGGAGGTCGCGCGCCACTATGTCCTCGGGATCGAGGGCAATATTCTTGGTCCCCTCGCCACCAGCCTGCAGGTCTATGCTAAGTCGTACCCTTCCCTCACGGTGTACAACCAGGCAAAGATTTTTCCCGAGGATCCGGACTACATCAATGGAACGGCGCTCGCCTACGGGGCGGAACTGCTCCTCCGATACGGCTCGCCTCTCCTGGACCTGTACGGTTCATACGCCTTGTCGAAGGTGACGCTGACCCAGGAAGGTTTCTCGTACGCGCCCAGATACGACAGGCGGCATACCATCAAGGCGGTGGCCACCATTCACCTGTTCGAGGGTCTTGACGCGACCCTCCAGTGGGAGTACGGAAGCGGTTACCCGTTCACGCAGAGCGCGGGCTTCTACGACCGCCTCCTCCTCTCTTCCATCGGCGTGGATCCCTTCCCGGGGGGAACTCCCGTTTCCACCCGGTCTCTCGGAGACAAAAATGCCGCCAGGCTCCCGGCATACCACCGCCTCGATGCAGGCATCACGTACAGTCTCCTGGTGGGCCCATTTAAGGGGAATCTCGGACTAAGCGTCATCAACATCTACGATCAGAAAAACATCCTGTACTTCGACCGGCTGACGGGGAGAACCGACTACATGATCCCCTTCTTCCCGACCGCATCGCTTTCGGTGGAGTTCTGAACGTGAACAGACACCTCGCTCCATGGCCGGTCCTCGGCCTTCTCCTGGCGCTGCCGGCATGCAATCAGCCTTTCGAACCGGATGGCCCTTCGGGCGACAAGCTGGTGGTGTACGGGATCCTCAACTCCTCCATCGACACACAGTATGTGAGGCTGTCGACCACTTACGGCACGCCGCCCGGTTCGGAGATACGGGACGCCGTCGTGACGATGCTCACCCCTGACCGGGGATACGTCGCGTTCAGGGACACGACCATTCTCCACATCAATGCTCAGGGAAACCTGGAGCAGCTGAATGTGTATGTCGCCTACCCATGCCCCGTTTCTCCGGGATCAGCGTACACTCTGCAGGCGTCCACGTCACTGAACCGTCAATCGGCAGAGGCGGCCATCCACGCCTCGGCCAGCACCATTGCGCTCGCACCCCCGGCGCTTTTTCTCAGGAACCAGTCACCGCCGGGCCGGGAAGGCTTGAAACCGCCCGTGCTGCTCACTTCGTTTCAGAGTCTCACCGGGTACTGCGAGATCCACCTGTATCTCGAGTTCTATGCGCTTGTCGACGGCGGGTGGGAGCTTCACTCGACGGAGGTGGCAAGAGATGCCTTTGTGGATGGCACGGGGAACGAGGTGCTCGTTTATCCGGGTCTGGTGCTGGTCAGGTCGCTGGCCGGCTCGTCCGTCGCTGTGCCGGTCCTATTCGATACGCTGCAGTACTCGAACGCAATGGCCAAGGCCGCAGAGAAGTTCTCCGCCGCACCTCTGGCCTGGCTGCAAGGGGAATTTGTCGTGACACAGATCGACTCAGTTCTGTACAGCTACTACTATGCCAACAACGGCCCTGCCGACCTCTCGAGCATCAGGCTCGATCGGCCGGTGTACACCAATGTGGCAAACGGCTTCGGCGTTTTCGGGAGCTGCGCCCGGGTGGTCCGGCAGTTTCGGATCGGCAATTGAGCCTTGAGGGTGCCCTCAAGCCGGCTTCAGCGCAGGACGATCATCCGCCGGGTCTCGCTGAATTGGGCCTCTCTCCCATCCTCAGAACGCACCTCAAGGCGATAGAAGTAGACGCCCGAGGCACCGGCGGGATGCCACTCGACACGGTGTGTGCCGGCGCCCATCCTCCCACCGGCAAGAAGCGCGACTTCACGGCCCAGCAGGTCGAATACAGAAAGCCGAATGATCCCTGCTGAAGGAAGGGTAAAGGTGATTGTTGTTGATGGATTGAAGGGGTTCGGAAAATTCTGCAGCAGACGAAACCCGGAAGGCAGCGGACCTGATGCCTGCACGCCCAGCGTGGCGGTCATTTCGGCGAGCGGACGCCGGCAGACGCCCCCCAGATCCGTCCCGGCATAGACGTCGACCCCGTCTGTCACCACCTTGCGCACGGTGCTGACCGGGAGCCCCTGGTTCGCCGGGCGCCACGAGAGCCCTCCGTCGGTGGTGATATAGACCCCTCCCGAGACGGTACCTGCAAGCAGTGCGGTCCCGCTCCTTGAGAAGTCGCTCACGGTCTGGTTTCCCAGACCGGAGTTCCTTGATATCCACTGCGAGTCGGCCCACATGCAGACACCCTGTTCAGTGGCAGCAAAGAGGGCGGAATCGCTCAGGATGACGGAGTGGACGTTCAAGTTGGGCAGCCCTTGATTCTGTTTCGTCCATGACCTGCCGTTGTCCACCGAGCGGAACACGCCTTTCCCATCGGACGCTGCGTACAGGGTCGCCGTGCCTGCCTCGAATCCCACGATAATCGTTCCCGCCAGATCCTCAATCATTCCCGCGCCGGCGCGCCAGTTTACGCCGTTGTCGGTGGAGTAGTACGCCCCGAATGCGCTTGGAGCTGCGAGCAAAACCTGCCTGCCGACGGCGAGAGCATTGATGTAATTGTGTGCAAAGGCGTCTCCTCCCTCTGTCCATGCCGAGTCTGAGTTTTTCCGGCTGAAGACACTGCCCCCGGTCGTCCCGGCGAGCACCGTCGACGTCCCTGCAACCATCGCGGTGATCTCGTAGTTTGTCAGACCTTCAACGAGATGCATCCAGCTACCTCCCCTGTCCGTTGAGGCATAGACGCCGCTGATGTTTGTCCCGGCATACAGGGTGCCGTCCAGAAGGGCGAGACCGGTCACTTTGCTCGACGATAGACCGCTCCCGACTTCCCCCCAGTGGATCCCGGCGTCGGTTGAAACCTTCACGCCTTCGATGGCCCCGGCATAGACTGTGGAACCATTTACACAGAGCGACCCGATACTGTTGCTCGAGATGCCCAGATCTACCGGCACCCAGCCCGCAGCACTGTCCGGAGAAATCGAAAGGCCTCCCGCGAGGCTCCCAACAACAAGTCTGGAGCTCCCCCCCGGGTCGGGAGACATTGCGGCAAGACAGGTCAGACGCCTGCTCGGCAGCCCGGTGTTGAAAGGGGCCCAGGAGGCGCCGTCGTCCGTGGAGCGGAACACGCCATCATCGGCGGTGGCCGCGAAGAGGTTTCTTCGGACCACGGCGAGGCCGACCACGTTGCTCAGGTTCGGGAGTCCGCTGTTCGATGCGGCCCAGGTCTTTGCCCCGTCCAGTGAGCGGTACACGCCCCTGGAGGCCGTACCCGCGAAGAGGATCGAGTCCCTTGACGCATAGGTATTGACCGTTCCGCTTGCAAGCCCCTTCCCGCCCGGCTGCCACGTGGTTCCGTTATTGGTCGAATAGAATACCCCGTAGTTCACCGGCCCTGCATAAAGGTTCCCCCCTATCGCCGTCAACCCGCCGATGTTCCAGCTGATGAGGTAGGCGTTGACGGGCCCCCAGCTCGCGCCGCTGTTCGTGCTCAGGAAAACCCCTCCACCGCTGGTGCCCGCGAAAACATTCTCGCCGATGGCGGCAAGGGCGGTCACGTTTGAATTCGTGAGCCCTGCGCTCATATTCCTCCAGGAAACGCCTTTATCGGTGGAACCGTAGACCCCTCCTCCCAGGACCCCGGCGAAGACTGCCGAGCTTGTACTGACGACACATGAGGTCAAGCCTGGAGGGCCGACCTGAATCCACTGACCGGCCGCTGGCCGCGCGCCGAGAAGGATCATCAAGAAGATGCAAGTAGCTCGAGCGGAAGAGGACATTGCGAGGACCTGCAGGGTGAGGGGAGTTGGAAAGAAACCTTCTCATTCAATGTGATGACAATCCAGCCGATTTTCAAGTGGCAACGTTCGAACAGTATCGTGCACGAACGAACCTCGACCTGAACCTCTTGACCAAAATGCCCCTGGCGGTTGACGAGTGGGCGAGCGTCAATGCCACAGGCTATGTCACCCTTCTCTTTGCACCACTCCGCGATTTGAAGAGGTTGCACCGGATCGTGAGCCCCTTCAATCGGAAAGACTTACAATACATTTTTTCCCCGCCGAGACGCCGTGATTCCATGCAAAACCCCAATACGTGATAAAGAGCACATATATGTCACTGATAGGTGACTGGCATGCGAGTTGATCATATAGCTATAGATTTCCACCCCGCATGTCATCGATTCCCGTGGGGTCACGCACGACGAGGACTGAGATTCACCCGGGTTTTCTCCGCTAACCTTGAAGAAGGCGACTCCATGAACCAAATCGGCCACAAGACCCTGTGCACGTTCGCGGTCTCGATCTTCCTGGCTTTCACCTACTCCCCCCTGCACGCCCAAAAGCCGGCTCCGGCTCCGCCGGCGGCATACCGAATGATCGTCAATGAGATGGAAGACTCCCTGCGCACCATCGATGACGACATCCAGGTCATGCAGCATTTTCTGGAAGCCTCAACAGTCGATCCGAAAGTCCTGCGCAATCCCGCGCTGAAATCCTGGCGCATCCAGAACACGGCCCTGCGTGATTCTCTTTTTTCCGTCTTTGTCCAGGTGGACTCATCCACGCAGTCTGAGGCCGGCGCCGACGCCATAGTGCTGGCGACCCAATCGAACGATCTGATCGAGGTACGCTTCGGCAATGCGGTCATGAAAGGCACTGCCCTCGAACAGTCGCTGGACCGTCTCGGCAAGAAAGACCTCTACGCATTGGTGGCTTCCAGTTACCGGTATTCCCGCGACATCGAGCTCCGCGACCCCTCCGTCCGCCTGAGCACTCCTGTCCAGGCAGTCCTCACGACGGGATCCCCGCTCACCGAGATGTTTGCGCCTCGTCTTCCCGAACCCCACCAGGCCGGCGTGGTCGGCTCGGCTGCGCTCTCGCTCACCGGACTCTCGGTGCAGACGCTCCCGCACTGGGGTGCGGAGATCCGCCTGGGCTTCGACGATATCAATCTTCCCTTCTGGATGGCGGGAGCCGCCAGCTTTCTCGGGTCGTATGACCGGGTCAAAGCCGGCGTCGTTCTGCCGTTCACCGGCGGACGGTTCAGTTCACAGCTCTTCCCTCCATTCGTCATCCGGTCGCGCAAGCTGAACGGGGCCCGCGGCATCACCGCTAGCGCCGACTTCGGCACTCTCGGCGGTTCCATCGCCATCATGCGCCTCACACAGAACGATCTCAGCGCGCTGACGGACTCCAGGGATTTCTACTACCTGTCGGGCTTTGCCTCGCTGTACTATTCCTTCGGCCTCAACCTCGACCAGACGCAATCCACGAGGGCAAAGGTGGGGCTTACGGTTCGCCGCATCGGCCATGCATCGCTTGGCGACGCCGCGCCTGACGGCCAGCGGCAGCTCCTCGAGTTTGAAAGTGAGACGGCCGCCAGCCCCTACGTTTCGATCGAATACATCAACCGGAATCAGGGGGAGCGGTTCCGCGCCGGTCTGCAGTTCTACGATATGACCCTGACGCTGCGGGGTTCCATGACCGTGATCCAGGACCTGTTGAGCATCGATGCGATGTACGTCTGGCCGCTTTCCCCGAACATTCAGCCCTGGCAGAATCCGGAAATTGTCATGATCACGCCGCGGCTCATGTTTCAATTCTAACGACCAACGATCATTAGGCAGGTTCCCCCATGAAGCGTTCGCACCATGTTTCCGCACACCTCACACGAATGATCCTGCGCGCTCTCGCGGCTGCCACCCTGCTTGCCTTCATTCCGTACGACGGTCCGGGGCAGACGACGGCCCGGACCCCAGCGGGGGTGGACTACGACGACTCACTCGTCACGATGACGAACCGTCTGGACCAGAAACGTGTCGAGCGGATCCGACTCCACCGCATGCTCAACGCGCTGAACGAGATCGACAGTGTCTACAAATCCCGCTACCCCACATGGGTCGTCCTGGATGAAGACCTGAAGGAGCGTATCCACCGGCTGTTCCGCCTCAGAAACCCCGAGGTGCCGGCCGACGGCGAGGTGACCGTCATCGCATCACCGGAATACGACGAGCTGGTGGAACTCTCAACCGGCGAACAGCACTTCGGGCGCGTCGACTCCAGGACACTTCTGAGCGATTCGCTCGTGGAGGAGATCCTCAGCGGCACCTATCAGCGCCGGATGGTCGAAGTGACCACCGAGCGGCCCCGCTACAACGTTCTCTCCGAACGGCCGAAGTACGCCGCAGTATCGCTCTCCGCCTTCGGCGGCATGGTGCTCTTCAAAGGCGGATTCGGGTTGGAGGCCCGCCTTGGCCATGAGGAGATCGGGTATCATTTCTGGTCCACCGGCGACTTCCATGTGAACGCGCTGATCGACCAACTCAAAATCGGCGTCATTGTTCCCTTTACCTACGGCAACGGGTTGACCCAGCTCCGGCAGCCTTTGTCCGTGCTCCCCCGCAAGCTCACGGGTGTGACCGGGGTGACCGCGGAATATGAGCTGCCCATGGGAGCCGACCTCGCCTCGGCAAAGGTCTCCGTCGGTGAGCCGGTAGCGGACAAGATCGCCACCGAGGCTGCCGACCCTTCGAACGCCTACGTGCTGCACACGTCCATTCAGGAAACCTTCAGCCACCAGGAGGCATTCGGGGGTGAAGAACATCTCTTCACGTTCACTGGAGGCCTGGGCTTTCATCAGGTGACAAACGTCGCAGTCGTGAAGGGAGATCTCGTGTCCCTCGGCAAGGAGAACTTCTTCAGTCCCGTGCTTCGCGTGGAGTATGTGCACCAGGGGGGGCGCTTGTACGGACTTGGCCTCCAGTACTACAGCAGCATCATGTACGCGACCTGCTGGGTCGAGTTCATAAAGAATTTCCTGTTCCTGGATCTCAAATACTACAGCCCGGTCTTCCGCCACGAACGACCGTGGGAACAGACCTATTTCTTCATGGTGTCGCCCAGGCTGCAAATCGTCTACTAACATAAACTACTAACGACTCGCCATGCGCTATCTTCGTGCTCTTCTTTTCCTGCCGGTCCTGGCCCTCGCCTTGCCGGCGTTGACTCTCGTCCTCCTCGTCATCATGATCGTCGATACGAAGCAGGGCCCGCTCCGCACGCTCCTGGCCAGGGAAATGTCGCGCTATGGCTGGGCTGAGGGTTTCGAGCGGTTCATGCAGCAGGTCTTCATACCGAACCTGCAGCACAACGTGCACAGCTTCGTGCTGGGCGGGGCGGGGTTCCTGGTGGTGGTGGTCGGCCTGAGAGGGCTCGGGATGCTCCCCATCGAGCTCGTGTACGTCGCCCTGGGGGTGGAGTTCACCCTGCTGACGACGTGGTCCATCACTGTTTACTACACTCCGACAGACGAGGCCGACGAGGAGGATGTGGACGCAGGACAGCACTCCGCAAGCCACCGCGCTGAGGATGCCGCCTACCAGGAGAAGATGCTCCGGGCCCTCCACGAGATGAGCTCGAAGCTCGCCGTCCCCGTGGACAACGACAGGCTCATCGGTGCAATGCAGACCTTGACCACCCAGCTCGCTGCAGTGGGTGACAACGAGAAGCTCATACGCTCGATGCACGACATGACAGCACAGCTGGCGCTCCTGGAAAACCGCCTGCGCATCACGGAAACCCGGTTCGAGAACCTGGCTGCCCTCGACGCTTCGGTCCAGACGCTTTCCACAAAGCTCAATGCACTCGTGAGCGATCAGTTCAATCTTCATGTGCGCCGGGAGTTCGAGAACCTGATCGCCGAATTCGGGTCGCACATGGCTAACGGGAAGAACAATGCCAAAGCAGCATAAATCAGCCCAGGGCCACTCGTTCTATTTCGTGCTCTACCTGGTGGCGATCGTCACCGTGTTCGTGATCACGAATGAGCGCGACATGCTGCTGGCGAAGCGTGCCGACGACATGGCGCGGCTGGTGGAACTATACGTCAAGCCATTGCGCCTCACGCCCGCGATCGATACGGTGCGCTGCTATATCCCCGCTGGTCCTGCGGCTGGTGCGGAGCCGGTCAGGCTCCTTGCCAAGACCGAAGGCCCGATCGAACGCGGCGACATCCAGTTCCAGCTCCTGAGCGTCCGCTCCCACGGCCCGGGCGGCACCGTGAGCCACGACCCGGGGGCCGGCACGGTCGTGAACGACGGGGGGAACGCCGTCGTGGTCTACCCGGCCCAGGGCGAGGGCATCTACGAGTTCGCCGTCGCAGGGTACAAGCCCCGGATCCGCATCAAGGGGCAGACCATGCGTCTCAATATCCGCGACACCTCCTATGAGATCCAATACTCCGACCGGCTCGCGCGGATCGACCGTGACACAACCATCCTGCTCGCCTCCGTCACAAAAAGCGGCCTGGATCCGATACCCCTCTGTCTGAGCTCAGAACGGGCGCACGACACATGGGTGCTTGGCCCCTCCTATGCAAAGCGGGTCTTCATCGGGGGTGTGGAGTCTCCCGACAAAGTCTCGTTCGATGCAAGCCCGTTCCGGGTCGAACGCAATGCACAGGACCGCTCATCGGTCACCCTGGTCTGGGATCATCCCTCTCTCGGCGCGCACACGTTTAAGGCGAGCGCTGCCGCGGGACGCGGTCTTGGACAGGCAGACCGGGCTTCGATCTCATTCTCGGTCGATATCCTTCCCCCCACCTTCGTGAATCCGTCGGCCGACAGGTCCTTCTTCGGCATCCCGTATGCCTTCGACGGCCAGATCGTGGGCATCAACCCTATCGATCTCTCGGTCGAAACCCTGCACGATGGCCAGTCCATCGGAACGAAGCCCGTCGTCCCGAAAGAGAGCATCGTTCCTGAGCGGAGCTGGCACACGCTCGCGTTTCGGGTACTCTACCACGGGACCGCCGTGAAGGAACACCGGATCACGGTCGAGCCTCCGCCTCCGCCCCAGATCAAATGGGTGCAGCAGCAACTCGACCGTTCGCGCAACGCATTCGTCATCAACGTCGCCTGCAGCGACCCGGCCGGCGGACCGGTCAAAATGTCGATCGAATCGCAGCCGTCGGGCATCGCCCGCCTCGACAAGATGCGCGGCACGTCGTTCGTCATCACTGTGAGCCTGGATGGCAAACCCGGGGCCGTATTCCTGAAGCTCTCCGCGGTGGACCAGTACGGCGGAGAGGCAAAGAGCACAAAGCAGTTCAACACGCAATAGATCCTTACCGTCAAGGGCGACGCCGAGAGGCGCAGGAAGGATAGTCCCGGCCCGCCACGGGCAGGAAAAGATACCATGAGGCACGGGGCCGGTCCCGCCGAGGCAGATACGATGAGCGGCGGGACTGGCCCCGAGGAGGCTGAACGTTGAGTCCCAGGGCAGGCCCCGAGGAGGCAGAATGGTCGCGTCCCGGAGCTGGCCGCTTCACCCGTCACCAAGTGTCAGAGTCTGCCGCACAGCCAGGGGAAGTGCTCGCGGTGGGGGAAAAAAAGGGACCGGAGAGTTCACGCTCTCCGGTCCCAGTCGTTCTATCGATTCCATGAGTGCCCACGGCCTCTCAGGAGGCCTTGTTCCGCCCAGGCTGCCTCTTCCCCATCCTCCCGCCTGATTGGTTACGCATTCACATCCAAACCGGGAACGAAGCACAGTCCCGCCGGCCGGGCATTGGCGGCAACCATCCGGATGTGATGAGGAGCTACGGCCTCTTGTCACGCGGAACGTAATACCGCTCGTCGTACCCAAGGTAGACCTGCCGCGGCCGGGCAATCTTCTGGTCGGCGTCCATCAGCATCTCCTGCCACTGTGCGAGCCAGCCCGAAGTCCTGGCAATGGCGAAGAGGACCGTGAACGCATCCGTCGGGAAACCCATCGCCTGATAGATGATACCGGAATAGAAGTCCACGTTGGGATAGAGCCGCCGCTTGACGAAGTACTCGTCCTCGAGCGCGATATGCTCCAGTTCGAGGGCGATGTCGAGCAGCTTGTTCCGGCCGGTGAGCTCGAACACCTGGTCCGCGGTCTGCTTGATGATCTTGGCGCGGGGATCGTAGTTCTTGTAGACCCTGTGACCGAATCCCATCAGGCGCCGCTCCCCGTTCTTCACGTGCTTGATGAATTCTCCCACCTTGTCCTTCGACCCGATCTCGTTCAGCATGAGAAGGACTTCTTCATTCGCCCCGCCGTGCAGCGGACCGTACAGGGCAGCCGCCGCTCCCGCCATGGCGACAAAGGGGTCGGCAAACGAGCTCCCGATGCTCCTCATGACATTGGTGCTGCAGTTCTGCTCGTGGTCCGCGTGGAGGATGAACAGGACGTCGAGAGCGCGTTCCAGAACCGGGTCGATTTGATACTTCGGTTCCGCCATCTTGTAGATCATGCTCAGGAAATTGCCCGTGTAACTCAGATCATTCTCGGGATAGACATAGGGGAGCCCGCGCCGGTGGCGGTAACAGTATGCTGCAATGGTGGGCATCTTGCCGATCAGGCGGAAGATCTGCAGCATCCTCGCCTCTGCATTGTGCACATCACGCGCATCCGGGTAAAATGTCGACAGCGCACCCACGGTGCTCACCAGCATGCCCATAGGGTGCGCGTCGTAGTTGAAGCTGTCCATGAATTTTTTGATGTTCTCATGGAGCATGGTGTGGAAGGTGATATTGCGCTCCCATTCCTTCATCGCAGCCGAGGACGGCAGCTCTCCGTGCATCAGGAGGTACGCCACCTCGAGATACGAACTTGACTCGGCAAGCTGGTCGATCGGGTATCCGCGGTAACGCAGGATCCCCTTGTCGCCGTCAATGAACGTGACCTTGCTTCTGCATGAGGCCGTGTTCATGAATGCCGGGTCGTAGCCCATGAGCCCGAAGTCCTGATCTGACACCTTGATCTGGCGCAGGTCCATGGACTTGATGGTCCCGTCCGAAATGGGGAGCTGATATTCTTTCCCCGTCCTTGTGTCGGTGACAAGCAAACGTTCCGGTGTCTCCCCGCCGCCCATCGTCCCCTGCTGTTGTCCGGTTTTGCTCTCTGCTGGCATTGTTGTGAGGTCCGGCATGTCTGCTCCTTTGCTCAAATGTTCCCTGTGTGGGGGAGAGTGCGCGTTGTACTGGATTCAGGCATCGTGATGAAGACTGGACAGAATGGGACGTGGTGGGAGACCCGTTCGAAGCACGGCAGTCCGGCGAAGACCCTTTCAGCAATAAGATCGTTCATCCTGAGGTTCCAGTCAAGAAGAATCTGCCGGACGGATCGCGCGGGCAGGAATGCTTCAATACATCCGTTCGCAGCGCTCCGGGTCGAAAGGAACGACCTCGCGTTTCGACCAGTACGTGCGGGCGGCCGGGTCGATCTTCCTGTCCAGCAGATCCCTGCCGGTCAGGCGCAGCAGAAGGCCGATAGGGGTCAAGATGAGATAGAAAAACACCCCAAGAAGGAGCCGTGTATTGAGCCAGCCGAGCAGGAAGGCAAACTTCATCCATGCCTGGTAGACCGGTTTCAGAACGGGATAGCCCACCAGCCCGGTACCAAGGAAAAACAGGGATGCCCCGGCAAACCAGGGCCATCCTCCCCTCCCCTTGAAGAGCAGAAATGCCGAGATGACGGCGCTGAGGCAGCAGAAGAGGATCCCGAACTTCCGGACAGCCCTTCGGGAGGTATCCAGCTTCTCAGTCAAGGGCGAACTCCTTCTTCCAGTCGGTGTCGACGGCCATGGCGCGCTGCTCGCTTTTGGCGAGAATGTAGCTCCCCATGACGAGGGTATCCATGGCGGTCCGCATGAAACAGCGGTATGCTTCCCCGGGGCTGCAGACGATCGGCTCGCCGCGCACGTTGAACGAGGTATTGATGATCACCGGGCAGCCTGTCTTTTCGTAGAACGCCCGGATCAGATCATGAAACAACTCATGGTCTTCCCGGTTGACGGTCTGAATGCGGGCCGAATAGTCGATGTGGGTGACGGCTGGGATCTCCGAACGCGGCACGTTCAGCTTCTCGATGCCGAACAGTCCTTCCTCCTCGCCGGTCATGGCAATCCTCTTGCTTTCGGCCACCGGAGCCACCAGGAGCATGTACGGACTTTCCCTGTCGATCTGAAAATACTCCGACACTTTCTCAGGCAGGACTGCCGGCGCGAACGGGCGGAACGACTCCCTGAATTTGATCTTCAGGTTCATGACCGACTGCATCGTTGCTGAGCGGGCGTCGCCGATGATGCTGCGCGCTCCCAGCGCCCTGGGCCCGAATTCCATCCTTCCCTGGAACCAGCCGATCACCTGTCCCTGAGCGATCAGTTCCGCCACTGCTTCCGGCAGCACCGCACGCTCGACCTTTCGGTACGATGCCTTCTGCCGCACAAGGAATGTTTCTATGTCACCATCTGAATAGGCGGGGCCCAGAAATGATCCATGTTGAGAATCCCTCCGGCCGTCGGCGGACCGGGGATTCCCGAGGTAGGAATACCAGGCAAATAGCGCTCCGCCGAGTGCGCCCCCCGCATCGCCCGATGCAGGCTGGATCCAGATGTCCTTGAACGGTCCCTCACGGAGGATTCTCCCGTTCCCGACACAGTTGAGCGCCACGCCACCCGCCAGGACGAGGTTCTCCTCCCCCGTCTCCCGGTGAACGTGGCGGGACATCCTGAGCATGATCTCCTCCGTCACGACCTGGAGCGAACAGGCGAGATCCATCTCCCGCTGGGTCAATTCGGCTTCCGGTTTCCTCGGCGGACCCCCGAAAAGATCGCTGAACCTGCCGTTGGTCATCCTGAGACCGGAGCAGTAGTCGAAATACTCCATGTTCATCTTGAACGACCCATCCTCCTTCAGGTCGAGAAGGTGGTCATAGATGGCCCTGACATATTTGGGCTTTCCGTACGGGGCAAGTCCCATGACCTTGTACTCCGCCGAGTTGACCTTGAAGCCGGCGAAATACGTGAACGCCGAGTAGAGCAGCCCCAGCGAATGGGGGAATTTCATCTCCCCCAGGATCCGGAGGTAGCTTCCCTCTCCCGTGCCGTAGCTCGTGGTGGTCCACTCCCCAACGCCATCCATGGTCAGAAAAGCGGCACGCTGGAAGGGTGACGGGAAGAAGGCGGAAGCCGCATGGGATTCATGATGCTCGGTGAACAGCATCTTTCCGTCATACTCCAGCTCGTTCCTCACCAGGGAGGGTATCCAGAGCTTTTCCCTCAGCCAGAGGGGCATCGACATGAGGAACGACCGGATGCCGGCGGGAGCGGTGGCAAGGTAGGTCTCCAGGATCCGCTCGAACTTGACGAACGGCTTGTCATAGAACACGACGAGCGAGAGATCCTTCACGGTGATCCCTGCTTCGGCAAGACAATAGGATGCCGCGTGCGAAGGGAAACTGAAATCGTGTTTCTTGCGGGTGAAGCGTTCTTCCTGCGCGGCAGCCACGATCTGGCCGTCACGGACAAGCGCAGCCGCCGCATCATGATAAAAGCAGGAAATTCCGAGTATGTTCAACCGCGCTCTCCCGGTCTGACCGATGCGTCTGGGACAAAGCCAAGTGAATAAAACCTACCGATTCTGCACAAGAACCGCAAGGAAGCGCCATTCGCGATGCACACCGGCCACTGGTGGAATCTCTCCTCCAGTGAACCCAGATCATTGAAGGACTCCAACCGTCAGCGGAGACCAGGCAGCAACAAACAGCACCGGTTGCAGGAACCCTGTAGCGGCGGAACCTTTCTGCAAATGACATCAGGCCCAGGGTGGATTCCTACCTTTGAAAAGACGTCGTCACCCCACGGTCATTCTTAGCCATGTTCACTTCAATCCGACACGCTCCCTCTCTTTTTCTACTAATTGAGATTATTTGACGTTGTACAACCGTTCTGAGCTCGCCCGGCGGCCATCCGACTTCTGCCTTCATCCAATGCGTGGGTCCAAAGAGCTGGTCTATCCGATTGCTGTTCCGGTCCGGGCGAAAACATTTCCAGGGTCTCGGACTCAACTTCTTCCGGAAGTTGCCGATAATGCGTGTAAGGGCTGGGAGAGCAATCCGAGTCCGGTGCGAGAAAGCAAACTGTCACACACACCGTCCCCTTCCCAGCCGCATCGTTCACTCTTTATACGTTTCGAACATGGCCCCGGACCAGCTGCATCCTCGTCCCTCCCGGCAGACACAGGGCTTTGTACCCGGGCAGCCTGCCAACCCGGCCCCCGCTGTATCGGGAGCGAGTTTTGAACAGGCATCGCGCCACTCGATCCTCTCGCACCTCTTCGAGCACCTGAAAACCGCCTACGACATCGATCCCCCTAACGAGAAGCCGGCAGGCAATCCGCTTCCGCGGCAGGGGATCGAAGCGCTCCTGGCATTCAAGACGGATTCAATACTCGATGAGCTGCACGGCGCGCTGCATCGCCTGGACGAAGGCACATTCGGAATCTGTATTGCCTGTAAACGCCGGATGAACCAGACCCTGCTTGACAGCGATCCGATCCGTCGCCTCTGTCCGGAATGCGAACGGAAGCTCCTCTTTTGAATGGCGTCCGCTCAAGGAGATTGCTGTTCGGCGGTTTCGATCGCGAGAGGTCGAAACAGGAGACTGTAGCGTCACCGCACCTGGGTGCGTCTTTCCTTTGGGAACAACCGTGGGAGGCTAAACCGGAAGGACACATTTCGCGAATGATCATCAAGAATGCAGGTGTGCCACCTCATCTCCTTGCTCAGTTGCCGAGGCCGGCATCGCCGTCAGGCCAGAGAGTTCTTCGGTGAACGCCCGGACACCATGGAATGAGGCAAGTCCGTAAGTACCGGCAAGACCATCAGAACATTCCCACCGCCGGAGGAAGTGGTCTTCTAATTCGAAAAAAGAGCCTCCGTCAACACGCGGAGGCTCTCTTATCCTGCCTCATCCTTCCTGGTCTGAGAAGTGGAAAGTCGAATCAGGTTCTCTTCCTGTATATCCAGAGAGTGAAGCTGCCCGGAAGCACCGCCACCGAGACCGCGCCAGCGGGAAGGGAGGGAACTGCCGGGCGCCCGCGGGATCAGAACGTCATGACAACCATGGCGGCGGTGAACACCGCTGTGGTGATGTAAGCGGAAACCTGGTGCAGGTGTGCCTGCTGGTAGTATGAGCCTCCTCGTTTCTTGATCACCGCGCCCAGAATAGGCGTTACGACCATCCCGGCAAAATGCACCCAGGCGAGGGTCTTGTGAATCGTGGTTGTGCTCGTCTCGTCGCGGCGAATCAAGGGAGGCGGCGAGAAGACGGAGAGTAATGCGGTGGCGGAGTACGAGGTGATCGTCGCAGCAACAAAAAGCTGGTGCATGTTCCCATCGCTTTTCTGGCCGTGATCCAAATAGCGCTGGCCGTAGAAGACCGTGGCTCCCATGAGGCCAAGTGTGACGAACCCACCGATTTGATGCATGGTCAGCATCGTCCGCCGAACCGACAGTTCGCCCTTCCTGACTTCCGGCGTAAGGGGCGAGGCAATCCCGATGTTCCTGAGAAAACCGTCCTCCCCCCACATGCCGCGTTCAAAGAAACTCAGCTTTTCCGGAAGGAGCCTTGATCTTGGCGCCGGGGTTCCCTTCCCGGCGGTTGAATCCTGCTCGCCGGACACATCACTTCCCGGATCCCGCCAGTACACGGGACCGAAGGACTCGTCAGGCTGCACCATGGCGATCTGTTCACTGAAGAACCGGCTGGAGGTCAACAGGCCGGGACCATCCCCGTGACGCCCGAACTCGTCAGCAACAGAAAAATCCCGGAAACTCAGACCGGGACCCCGGTCCACCGTCCCATCTTCACACGGTGCCGGCAAGTGAACCGCCGCCGGTTCCTCCCCCGCGTGTTCGAACGACACCTGCATCATCGATGAGTCTGCTTCGGAAGTTTCAGTGATCCCGGATGGCCCTCCGCCGGGAGTATCCTGTGCATGGATCGGCCGGCTGGCAAGAAGTGAGGCCACCGCAACAAGAAGAAGTCGGTTCATGATGCTCCTCCGGAAGTGCCGGAGGCTCCGTAGGTGGGGGATATGTTGCGGACCTGACAAGGCAAGCACAGTTTCTCCGCGCTGACCGGCCGGCCGCTATGGATAAGAGCACACAAAGTCCTTCCCAGTCCTACATCCTCCGCCCATGTTTTGGCCGGAACGAAATGCGGTCACGGCTGAATCAGGGCCGCCTTCCTCCACAACGCCGCCGAAGACGACTCCGGCATCAGATCAGGAAGGCGACGAAGCACTGGAATCAATATCAAGACAGAATGACTTTGTGGCTCCTTCATGCTGGTGGGAGAATGCGAGGTAAGAATGTCAAATGACGGGGACTGCTGCACTGTAACCTGGCCGTCGGACATCGCCGCTTCAGGCTCGCCCGACCCACGGTCCGCCCCGTCGCTGTTGCTATATGAAACATGCGGGGGTACCGAAAAGTTCTCACGTGAGTCCGCCGTGCGCGCCAAATCCGTGGCGGCAGACACCCGTCCTCAGGGCGTCAGGGTAACGCCGATCCACCACTGGAGCTGCTCAAGTTCTGAACCATCAGGGGAAGCCGCACCACGAGATCGCCGGTCTCCTCGGTATCAGCGTGCGGACAGTGGAGAACCAGATCAACAAGGCTTTGAAGATGATCCGGAGGAAGCTTCCGCGATCATAGACGACCGTTGTGCCGGCCCTACTGTCCCGTCTGCAGGGGCTTCTCCGCTCCGCCGTAGAAGCGGTTTTGAAGCTCTTCCAGGGTCTTATCACTCTTGAGCGCCTTCACCAGCGCCGCGAGCTGATCGCTCTCGCTGTTCAGGAGAAGGTCTCCAAGCTCCCGGCTCGCCTCGCTTCCGTCGCCGGCATAATGGTTCGGATACCGTGCATACCACCAGATGCCGGTATAGGCGAAGGGGAGGGAGCTCAACCGGTCAAGATCGGCGCCCGATTGTTCCTTCGCCCTTTCCATGTGCACCAGCTCGGGGCGATGCGCCAGCATCATCGATGTCTCCTCCTCGTCGGCATGCCCGCCCCCAGTGGTTTTTCGAAGCTCCTTGACCCGCTTTGCCACAGCCGGATCCTGGGACGGGGCAAAGAGAACCACGGAGTATCCCTTCCTGCTCGAAAGCTGCGCCTGGCAGAAGAATGGCAGAAACGAGTTGTTCCCTCCATGCCCGTTGGCCAGGACAATTTTCCCGAAGCCATTTCGCGCCATTTCATCGCACGTTTCCTGCAGCAGCTTCCACATCAGATCCGTGCTGTAGGCTATGGTGCCCGGCTGATGCCTGGCCTCGAAAATCTGGCCGCAGTAATAGGGTGGATAGACCACGCAGTATTCCTTCGCCGCCGCGCGAAGCACCATCTCCCGGACGTTGATGAGGTCGGTACCCAGGGGCAAATGGGGCCCGTGTTTTTCGAGGATCCCGATAGGTACAATGCAAATCCCTCCAGATCTGGCCGCCGCGGTCACGAATTCGGGGGCCGTCAGCTCTTCATAGCGAACCGGCAATGAGGACAATTTCCCCCCTTGAGACAGCGCCATGCCTGAGACAATCAGGCAGAGCGCGCCTGCAATCACAAGCGAGGGAATCGGGTGGAACGGCAATCGGTATGTCATGGCAGGGTTTCCAGCGAAGAAGATGGAAGGTATGAAGGACAGGAATCGGCAATCGAATGTATCTTTCGCCTCCGACAAAATCAATGAAAATACCGGGAGAACCTCACGCACGGAGACACTCAGGCCGCAGTAAGCTCAATGCCGTGAGACTGGTCAGGGGCATGATTGGGTGATATAATCCAACGCGTTTCAGTTCACAGGACGAAATGGAAGAGCAGATCACGCAGTGGAGCGCGAATTCCGATGAAAGGCTCCTGCAGGATTTAAAGCCCGGGGCCGCTTCAACACTCCCCCCTCTCAACTCGCTCGCGTCAGACTACCGCATCTCAACTCCCGTGCTTCATCCTCTCCGCCCTCGACTCTCTTACGTCACCACTCCCGCCTCAACCCTCCCCTTCATCGATCCGGCATTCAACGCTTTCTTCAACGTTTTCTTCAACGTTTTCTCCACCTGCAGTTTGCGATTCAGGAGAATACCCCCTACCTTTGTGAGGAAATCCAACCCCCGAACGTTGTTCCCTCACTCTGTCCCGGGGAAACGGGCCGTCCTGGCCCTTGCATCGCCCCACGAAGGAGACATGCATGAACCCTTCAATGACAGCTGCAGCGGGTTTTCTTCTCCTGGTCCTTCCGCTGAGTGTAGCCGCGGCACAATCACAAGGAGGTACCGAAGTGACGATGAAGAACGCTCCGGGTGCGGTGACATCCGGTCCTGTGCGCATGACCATCGACCCGTCAATGGGCGGGAGGATCGTTTCATTCACGCTCGATGGCTTTGAATTCTTGACGGGAACCAACATCCACCCGGACAATTTCGGGTCGACGTTCTGGCCCAGCCCGCAGTCCATGTGGAACTGGCCTCCCCCTCCGGCACTGGACAATAAGCCGTATGAATCCATGCAGAAGGGCCCGGGCCTGAGCCTTGTCAGTGAACAGGATCTCAACACAGGTCTCCAGGTTCAAAAGGAATTCCGGCCCGGCACGAAGGGCCGGATTCAGCCGACATATACTATCATCAACTCCGGGACGGAGAGCCGGAAAGCCGCACCCTGGGAAATTACCAGGGCAAACAAGGGAGGATTGCTCTTCTTCCCCGCCGGAAAAACTCCGGTAGGCAAGAAGCACTTTGACCCCGCCCGGCTGGAAGTGCTGAACGGCGTCATCTGGTATCAGGACGAGAAGGAAAGACCGTCCGGCAACAGGCTCAGCATCGCCGACGGCTCCGAGGGATGGACGGCGTACGCAATCGGCGGCAGGGTGCTCATCAAGAAGTTCCGGGATGTGGCGCCTGAAGACAATGCGCCGGGAGAGGCGGAGGTGTCGTTGTACGTCAGCGGAGAGGCAGACTACATCGAGCTCGAACTCCAGGGGCCCTACAGGGAGATCAAACCGGGCGAGCGGCTGTCGTGGAGCGTTGAATGGATCGCCGTCGAAACGCCGCCGGGTCTCGTTGTCGAGAAAGGGAGCGCGGAGCTGGTGGATTTCGTGAGGGGAATTGTTCGACATCTCTGACAGTCGCGGGCGGGGGTATTACCGGTGGGGTTTCACCGATGTCCCCCTGACAGGATCTCCGCGGCCGGGTGCAAAATCGTATCCTGCGCAAATTTATAATAGTAGCGGTGGCCGACGGCGGCGCCTGCCGCCATCCCTGTTGCCACGCCGACAACACGCAGTGCAATGGCCATCAGTTCCATCTCCACTCTCTATGGTCTTCTGATCTTGATGGTCATGGTTCCCTCGATGCGCTCCTCAGAAACCACCACCAGGTACCCCCCGCCTCCGGCACCCGAAAGTTTCCAGCCCAGAGCCCTCGACCTGTAGGAATCAACCACTGCCCGAAGCGAGCGGTCCACCATGTGCGGAAACATCGCCACCTGGGCCTCAAAGGAGCCGGTAACGGATTCGCCAAATCCGCGCAGGTCCATACGGAGAATCGCCTCCCAGCATTGCTGCGCCGCAACGGAGAGATCGTGCGCCTTTCCGGGGTTGATATCCGTCTCGGAGAGCGCAGAATAATCGCCGTCCCGCGGACCGAGGGTCACAAGGGAAAGATGGGCTTCAATCCATCCGAGGATCTCCTCCCTCCTGCAGGAGTCGATGGCCTTTGGCCAGTACCCACCGTCGTAGTCGAGCCTGTTGAGACCGGGGAGCACGATGCCGAGGGCATCCTGGGACCCCGAGACCACATCAGTGCCCGGCGGGTTTTCATAGCTGAAGAGGATTTTCGCCACCTGCTCGCGGTCTCCGCCGGGCAGGTCCGTTCCCCAGAGATCGACGGCTTTTCGCCGGGTGCTGGAAGCCATGCCGCTCCGCTCGTTGAATTCGATTGTCGGCTCAAGGGAAATTGTCAGGACGGAGCCCGGGCAGAACTTAGAGACATAAGGCTGATCGAGCCATCCCCCGGCCAGGTCAAGACGATAAGGGATATTGCACTCCGTCCTCAGCGCGGTGGTCGATCGCACCGGGAGCGAGGCATGCGGGATGCGCCTGCTGACGATGTACCGGATCCCGCGCTTCCGGCAGAGCTCCTCTTTTTCGGGACTGTTGCCATCCTCATTCACGAAGAGGATGTCGGGTTTGATCCACTCAAGGTCGTCGAGGAAATCCAGAATCCCCTGGCCGCTGTTGACGGTGCACCTTCTCACACAGCGAAGGGATTCGAGAAGATATTTCCGCTCATCCTGCGTATAGACCGGATACCTTCCCTTGAGGTTCCTGACGGTTTCATCGGAGCCAATTCCGACCACGAGGTCGCCGTACCGGGCTGCTTCCGAGAGGAAGGCAACATGACCGCTGTGAAGCAGGTCGAAACACCCCGTGACAAACACGGTCTGGTTCAACTGTTCCATGTTCTCGCATTCCTGTCCCTGTGTCACCCTTTCCGGGCAGCAGGGGGATCATTCAGGTTTGAAGATTCTCTCCAGAATCATTCTTACCGGATTCCTCCCCATGCTGCACTCCTCGTGAAATGAGCTGGGGAAACATACTCAAGCGTCAGGCCAGAATCAACTGCACCCACGCCCCTCGTTGCACGGCTCATTGTACAACTCATTGGGCAATTCAATGGAGTGCAGCCCTTTGCGTTCTCTTTCTCTTTGCGCTATATTCCAGCATGAGCCTCTCTTCTCTGTACCAACGGCGCCTTCTCTGGCGGTATATCCTGCGAGCTCATATCGGCCCATTCCTGTTCTCGTTCTTCACCCTGATGTTCCTGTTCCTGCTTCAGTTTGTGATGAAATTTGTGGATGAGCTGGTGGGAAAGGGCCTGAGCGCCTGGGTGGTCCTGGAACTCATCGCGCTCAACCTCGCGTGGATGGTCGTCCTTGCCGTTCCAATGTCCATCCTGGTCGCCACGCTCATGGCCTTCGGCGACATGTCCTCGAAGAACGAGATCACGGCCATGAAAGCGGCGGGGACCAGCCTCTACAGGATGATCGCTCCCGTATTCGCAGCCTCCGTCCTCATCGCCGCCGGGCTTGTGTACTTCAACAACTCCGTCCTTCCTGATGCCAACCACCGCCTGAAGAACCTGGCGAGCGACATACGGAGAAAGAAGCCGACACTCTCCCTGGTCAACGGGGTGTTCTCCCAGGATATCCCCGGCTACAGCATCCTGGTGCGCAGGGCTGTCCCAAAAACCAACGATCTGGTCGGAGTGACGATCTACGACTTCACCAACCCGTCGAGCAATGTGGTGATCACCGCCCGGCGCGGGACCGTCTCTTTTTCGCCGGACTACCGCCGGCTGATCATGGACCTGCAGGAGGGGGAGATCCATGAGCTCGATCTCCAGAACCAGAATTCGTATCGCCGCGTGCGATTCGAAAAGCACCGCATCGCCATGGACGTGCAAGGATTCGATTTCGAGCGCACTGCTGAAGCCGCCTCCCAGAGGGGTGACCGGGAGCTGAGCGCGAGGGCAATGCAGGTGTTTGTGGACAGTCTTTCCCCCACAAAAGCCGCGCTCGAAAAGGAGTTCGCCGACGTGATGCGGCGGGACGTCGAACTCCGGGCAAGCGGGCTTCTCGATGCTCCTTTGTCCGGAGCCCCGGGCCAGAGCCCTCCGGCGTACCTCCCTGTCACCACACCCCTCCTGGCCCTGAGGCAGACCCAGGCAACGGTCACCACCTACATGTTTCGGCTGGAAAACCTGGAGAGGCAGCTTGACCAGTATGAGGTGGAGATCAACAAGAAATACTCCATCCCCGCGGCATGCATCGTCTTTGTGTTTGTCGGCGTTCCCCTCGGCATCATGTCGCGCCGCGGAGGGTTCGGCGTGGCGGCTACCCTCAGCCTGGGCTTCTTCATCCTCTACTGGGCCTGCCTCATCGGGGGGGAAAAACTCGCCGACCGCGACATCGTCCAGCCTTTCGTGGGCATGTGGATAGCCAATGTGCTGATCGGCCTGTTCGGCGTCTATCTCACTTTCCGCATTGGCCGGGAGACCATCCTCATTGACTGGAGCTTCCTCCATCGCCTCGTCCCGCGCCGCTGGCGCGATCGGCTCCAGGACGAGATGCCTGAGCCGGAGGTCGAAGCGTGAGAATCATCGACCGCTATATCGTCAGGCAGTTCCTCACCACCACGCTTTTTTCGCTCGCTGCCGTCCTCGTGGTCTTCATCGTGATCGATGCCATGGAGAAGCTCGACGACTTCATCGACAAGCAGGCCGGCATCCCCATCATCTTCATGTACTATCTCTATTTCACCCCGGAGATCATCAAGCTCATCATGCCCGTGGCAATGCTGCTGGGAAGCCTGTTTGTCACGGGGCGGCTTTCAACCCAGAACGAGCTGACCTCGATGAAAGCGAGCGGCATCAGCCTGTACCGCACCATGGTGCCGTACGTCGCGGTTGCCCTCCTCACCAGCGGCGCGCTTGTCTACTTCAACGGCTGGGTCGTCCCCTTTGCCAACTCCAGGAAGTTCGCCATTGAGCGGACCTACCTGCACAAAGAGGTCATCAATGCGTCCGGAGCGAACATCTTCGTGCAGGATTCCCCGACGCGCATCCTCTCGATCGGCTATTTCGACGACTCCCGGAACGTTGCCACGCGCGTGAGTATTCAGGATTTCGACCCCGGCAATCCCACGCGCCTTGCGGAACGGACCGATGTGCTCGGTATGGCCTGGGACTCCACCAACCGTCGGTGGATCCTCAACGGCGGCATCCGAAGGTGGTTCACCGACAGCAGCGAACACCTGGAGGAATTCGGGACGAGGCCGGCCGGCCCCCTGCATTTTGACCCGGAGGACCTGAGAAAAAAGCAGGAGAAGCCCGACGAGATGGACTACTATTCGCTGGGACAGTTCATTGAGAATCAGCGCCGGGCGGGACAGGAGGTGGCGCAATGGATGGTGGACTATTACGGCAAGATCTCGTATCCGTTCGCTGCCGTGATCGTGGTGCTCTTCGGCGTCCCCTTTTCATCGGTCAAACGGAGGGGCGGGACAGGGGTCCAGCTCGGCATCAGCCTCTTGATCTGCTTTGTCTATCTCATCGTGATGAAGGTCTCACAAGTCTTCGGATACAACGGCGACGTAAACCCTCTGGTCACCGCCTGGGCGGCGAACATTGCCTTCCTGATTGGGGCAGTCGTAGTCATCCTCAAGGTGAGGAAATAGGTGCGGCTGTGCATGGCCGAGATGCGCACCTCTCCACAAGAAGCGGGTTTGGATACGTCGTGCCCATCAGACTCGCGACCCTCCCCCACCCCCCTCCCGCCTAGAAACGGTAAGCCAGTTTCATCACCGGGACGTTTATGGTCGTCGTGCCCGCGGGAACGGTCTGAATCCCCATTTCGGCGTGGACACGGCTGTTGTACCAGCCGGCCGAAAGCGCCGCGTCAATGGAGCTGACGAGGTGATTGATGATGGCCACAGAAACGAACAACGTGGCGTGCTCGTAGTATGTGTTCGCCTTTCCGCGTTCGAGCGCGTAGAACAGGTCGTTGGGCGTGAGGTTCCCCTTGACAGTGGCATAGTCGGGGCTCAGGGAGAGGTTCGCGTCATTCCACCCCTGATTGTACTGGGGGTATTTCCCGATCTCCTCGTAGTACTGCTGATCGCCGTGAGGCGGAAGGGTGTGCGAATAGTATCCGGCAATATCCCGCTCCATGCGGTTGAGCTCATTCCAGTCCACCCGGTCCCAGGGAGCCTGTCCCTCCGTGCCTGGTTTCAGCCACTTGTACGTCACCTTCGGATCGGTCAGCTTGTCCTGCGCGAACTGCGCGTATTGGACAACGCTCCAGTGCGCATTCGCGAAGTCCTGGAAACTGTCGGTCTGTCTGTCCCCTTGTTTGTCCCATGAGTAGGCAAGGATCCACGCTCCCGCCTCCACGGCCAGGAAGAGAGCAGACTTCCAGTAGCTTTCGTCGTAGATTTCGCCAGCACCGGGCAGCAACAGTGAAAGTCCGCCGGCAATCCAGGGCGATTTGCGATCCCCCGCGACGGCTCCCGGCGCCTGTTCCCCTGCCAGGTGCGGACCACCGGAGAGATCCCGCAATCCGAAGAAATCCAGTGTGATGTCCCCCGTCACGGGCAAGGCCCTCAGGCTGTCGTGCGGCGCGGCGGCCTGTCCGGCAGCCGTCCAGGCAACAACCGCCGCAACACAGAGCATCATGCGCATACTGCCTCTCTCTCGTTGTGTATGGCCCCGTCCCCTCTTGCCTTCGATGGCTCAGTCCAGGTCGAAACCGAAGAGCACTCCAAAGTAGAACCGCCACTCCCTGCCGTAGGTCACGGTCTCGTTGCGAGTCTTGATGAACTGCGTGAACTTGTCGAAACCGTACGAGGCGTTGAAGAAGATCCTCGTTGGATAGGCATAGAACGAGAACGTTTCTAGGCGGAGCTCCATGCCGGCGTCCTTCTTGAAATCGCCCGCCTTTGGCTTGCTCTCCGTCCATGCATCGCCGATATCGCCGTACAGCGAAGCGTACAGCTTGTCGAAATACATTTGTCCGATCCGGACGTCGATATTGCTGATCAGCGGGAACCTGTATGAGAGTCCCAGCACCGCAAGTGAGTTTCCGCTGATAGAATAGAATGGATAGCCCTTCATGCCCACCAGTCCGCCTCCGTAAAAGTCGAAGAATTCGTCGACCGGCGGTCCGAGAATGGCCCCGCCGCGCAGGCTCGCCGTCAGGGAATGGTTGGCAAAGAAGAACGGCAGATGTTCGCGCCAGTTCAGCTCGAGACGGGTGAAGTTGATCTGATTGTAGAGCGGCGTGAGGCCTGTGGAGGAAAGCTCATATTGCCTGAACCCGGCCGAATCGGTCGCCCCGAACTTGTTGAACTCGCGGCTCGCCTTGAACGTGATCTTCCGTCCGAGAGGGTTGATATCGCTTGTGCTCGCGGGCACGATGGCGTCCACCATCAGTGTCAGCGTCAGCGTGTTCGCGATCAGGTAGAGATCGCTCGAGGCGGGGACGAGCTCCCCGGTCCGGATGTTCGAGAAACTGCCGAGGGCCGAGCTGTAGCGGCTGTGAGCGTAGCGGAGTTCCATGTTGCTGAACTGGGAGACGAACGGCTCATTCAAGGCGAGGTCGAATTCAAACAGGTCGTAGGTGACGTCGATCTTGAAAGGGTCGCGGTCGGGAAGCGAGACAAACGTGTCGGTCTTCCGCGTGACGTTATAGAGCTCCAGCGACGCGACCGGCTCCAGCCCGATTTGATAGAGCAGCGGCACGCGCCCCCGGTAGAAGAACTGGAGAAAGAGGTCCCGTTCCAGTTTCCGGTTCAGCGCGGCCCCCGCAAAGAACCCCGTCTTGTCGAGCATGTCGTTGGAAAAGAGATACACGCCCGGCTTCAGCATGTCGAGCCCGTTGCTCGAGATATTGTAGTTGTCCACCCTGAGAAACGGCACCACCGTGAGGCTCGTGAATATGCTCTTGTACGGATGAGCATCAAGCGGCGGGAGTTTCGTATCGTCGTACGATCGGAGGAGGGGCCAGTCGAACTGCCGCACGGTGTCCCCGGGCCCCGCCGCGAGAACAACGCTCCGGCTGGGCGAGGCTGTCTGTCCTGCCTCGGGGCTCCTCCCCGGCGGGAGATATGCGTATTTCTCTTCTGCCATGACGCCGGGATTCATCATGCGCACCAGCTTATACCCGCCCGCGGTGTATGACGAATAGACGATGTCGCCGTGCGCATTGACCGTGGGACAGAAGGCCCCGCCCAGGACGTTGGTGATCTGACCAATCGAGCCAGTGACCATGTCACAGGAGTACAGGTTGAAGATGCCGGTTCTATCGGAGCTGAATATGAAGCGGGAACTGTCAGGCACGATTGCTGCGGCGCGCGAATCGCCCGCCCCCTGGACCAGGAAGCGGAAGCCGCTGCCGTCGGGACGGATCTCCGCGATGCCGCGATCGTCGCGGACCGAGAAGTCAAACAGAAGCAGGTCTCCCTTCGGGCTCCATTTCGGACTGTACACCTGCTCCCCGTTGGCATACGACGTCACCAGCCGGATTCCCGATCCGTCTATGTTCATCACCGCCAGGTTCGTTGTGCCATCGGCGTTCACGACAAAGGCGATCTGTTTGCCGTCAGAAGAGACCGACGGCGACGATGCACGCCGGCCGCGCGTGACCCGATTCTCCTTCTCCTTGACCAGGTCGTACCGGTAGATGTCGAACTGCAGCGACCAGTGGGGATTGTCCCGCGTGGAGCGCCCGTAATAGAGCGCCTTCCCGTCCGGCGACCAGCTCGGAGCCGTGCGGACCCCCGCCTTGACGAGCTCTTCCTTGCCGGTCGCAAAATCATAGACGTACAGCGACGAAAGGCTCCAATAGTCCGCCCCCTTTGTGCTGACGTACGCGACCTTGCTGCCGTCCGACGAATAGACCGGATAGAGGTTAGCGAACCCGGTGTTGTCGCTCAGTGGTCCGCAGGGATCCATCTGGCCGCCCGGAGGGATCCCGCGCGGCGAGAAAAAGGTCTCCGGCTTCTGGCGCTGTCCGGGGTCGACCACACCGCCGTTCTCGTCGGTCACGAACGGCACCCCCCCCAGCAAATGCTGACGGATGGGGGTCACGCGGGCCGCGTAGTC